>JAAUXT010009862.1_pt1 | contig 18882 bp, 13 predicted proteins | sample 7278171 | NCBI WGS metagenome assembly JAAUXT01 (sample SAMN14350112, study PRJNA611818) | marine sediment metagenome | isolation source: surface marine sediment (1.8m) | place: French Polynesia: Moorea | collected 2018-08 | reverse complement strand
TTTCTGTTTCAGGGGAAAACATTCTTGAAGTTTTTGTGACAATAATTGCTTGATTCAGTGGTGTACTGAACCCCACAGGGTGGGATTCTACGTCTACGCACACGTCTACGTCTACGTTTTGTGTTTGTTTGGAAGTGAGCCCTGCAGAGCCTCGCTCAACAAGGCTGGAAACGGTGGGGCCCCAAAGCCCGGTGTAACGTGCCCGGTTGACAGTTTCTGCCCTTTCCCTGTTGACTGTGTCAATGGGGCACAGCCTTGAAGGTGTTTCTGATTGACACACGTGTATCAATGGGGCATGGGTCCACCACCCATGCCCGATTAGCACCTGTCAATCGGGCACGCAAGCCAATCGGGCACGTTACACCGGACCCTCGACCCTTGTAGAAAGGAACACTGCATATGCAACAATTCTCCACCACAGGTGCGAAAGCATTCGTCTTGGTGTGTTTTCTTATCAAAGTTTTCCCCTTGATACGGTTGGCTCCTTTGAAGCATCTAGAGAAACCCTGTTTTGAGCGATATCAATGTGAAACACTGAGCACCAAGGTTTTTCAGATGAGCAATTCCGGGACCAAGCAGAAAAACAAAGCACCCAATCATGACGCATTGATCCAGGGGCCACAAAGTGCGCAGCGCAACTTTGGGTCGGATCCAGGGGCGGGAAGCGCTGAAATGTCCTTCGGAATCCAGTGACCAAAAGGCTTAAACTGGACTGTAGACATTTGCTTTATTTCCCAGGTTAGTGCTGTACAAAAGCTAAAAGTTATCTGCCTCCAAAAACGAAGTGCATCTCCTTTAAGAGATTCTTTCTGTGACAATTGTGTGTAGCCCCACAAAGGCAAATTGAGGGGCAGGACTCAATTACATTATATGGAGCAATTCAACCCCCAGTCTCAAGCCATAAAGAACAAGTTCTTTTGGTGCAATTGCTCGAGGTAAAGGTGAGAGATCCGTGTACGATTTGGGTAGCGGAGCTACGACAGCGCCATCCGCAAAGGCCTCTTTGGATAAACATGAACTCCAAAATGTCTTGTCTCAGGTGCTCATTTCCCTTCAATTTTGCGTTCTATGTGTTCGTTTAATTTGAGCCTTGTTGCAACAGAAAAATTACCCCAATGCACACAAACACACAAACAAACACACACACACAGACACACACACACACACCACAGACCCATTGTGGCACCCCAGGCTGTGAACCTCTCCGACCTGTCCCTGGCTTCAGGGACACCCCTGACGAAATGCTGGGTCTACTTCAATCCCAGAAAGGGTTGTTCCCGGATCACCCTCGACGGGGGTGGGCCTTCTGGCCAGATCGTAGATCCTCTCCTGCAATTTTCAGCTGAGATGGAAACGTGCTCAGTCCTTTGTTTCTTTCCAGCCTCTGCAGAGAACTGAGCAAATCCAGCTGGTTGCACAAAGATGCACACCACAAATATATGGCAAATGACAGGAAGCGAACTCTTAGGTAGCTTGTAATATCTTTGATGCTTTCATATTGGAAAGTGATCACCGAACAGATTGACTTCATCTGAGACAAAAGAAGGATCAAATACTTCTGTACAAATACAATTTTCTGAACAAAGGAGCATGGATTACAGAGACACCAAACTGTATCAAGACTTCAAACCACTTCTTATCATGATGCAACTGTGTGGGTTATACCACACAAGGGCTGCAAAAGCTGGTTCCACCAGTACAAAGAGATGCCTGACTGCTTCAAGATGCTATTCTCTTTTTATTCTATCTCTGTCAAGTTGCAGTCTCATCCTGTTGGGAACACGATTCTCACCACGTGAAAAATATGGGTTTGAACTCTTTTTAAAAATTGTGTGGGCAAGCTGGCACCTGGTGGTGGTTGTGAACCTGGTCACGTGTCACATCATGTGGAAATCTATGCCCAGCTTTTTCATTGAATGGCAAAACTATCAGAGTAATTTTGAAACTAAAACACAGTACAAAAGGACAGTGACCTGCATTCTCCTTGCGTGTGCATTCACATCAATAGTTGTACCATCATTTGCATGCTATACATATTTCAAAACCACTTTCCTGGACTCTCAGCTCACACCATATAAACCCACAGAGCATACAGTTGGCCAAGCCGCTGACAAGCTCATCAGAGTTTTCTTTGTGTTTCTGTATCTTCTTGGTGTGTTGGTGTGGACGTGGTTCCTTGGCTTTTATGCAGCAACCTGTGAGTTGGATTTCAAGTTGTTTTCCCAATATTATGGTCTGTCAAGCATTGCCAACGATTTGTTGAGGAACCAAAAGGCCAAACAAGGATTGTGGCCTCCAATTCTTATTTTTGGCTCATCACAGGTTTGGTCGTCAGAAATGAATTTTCTGAAATTTACAAACAAATGGAGACAGCTGTTGCAAATTGGAACAAATGCGTTGTGGCGAGAAACAAAGAAATTGGAATTCACAGGAGAAGGCACCAGTCTGTCTGCAGGTAAGTTGCACTGTGCCAATGGAAAAAGAAATCAGGTTGTAGAATTGACACTCTTACAACATAGTCAACTTTCATTTTTTAAGATGGTTGAAATTTTGGACAACTGTATCTGTGTCCAAGTGATGGCTGGAATGCTTGGAAGCATGGTCAATGTTTGCTTTGTTCTGTATTTCGCTGTCTTAGACCACCATAAATTTTCCGGTGATGTTGTATTGGTTATCTTCACCATATTTTGGTTGGTTGGCTCTATTTTCCATGTTATGTTGTTGTCCATCATTGGAGCCCTGATCAACTCAGAGGTGAGTTTGTTCTCTGGGCAAAGTATGGTTCAGTGACTATTCTCAAAAATAATAATAATGATAAAATAACAGAGTTTAGAACACTTCATTTTCACAGGCTCATGCTCCATTCTCCTTGCTGCACAATCTGAATCTGGAATACCCTGAAGACAATAATCAGACGAAGAATCTTGACTCAAGTAAACTTGAAGGCAGAGGGCATGCGGAAAACCTGGATAAAAACAGCAGAAACTTTCACCTGGAATTGTACCTGTTTATAGCCAGGTTAAGTGGAGAGCCCATTGGGATTTCAGCCTTGAAGCTGTTTGTGATTGACAGACCGGCCATCCTCACAGTAAGCATTGGTAGTCACACCATTCTTACAGCAAGCACTGAGAGCCTGGTTCCATTCTTCAAGCTCCTTGTGGTTTGCTGAGGCTATCCACCGTGCTAAACTGGTGCAACATTTTCCAATGAATTTCAAAACATTTCCTTCATTATCAAAAACTGAATTCTGAATTTTGACTGCAGGTGGCAGGGATATTCCTGACCTACTTTGTGCTCCTGATCCAGTTCCAACCATCGGAGGATTCTTCTCTCCAGGACAGGAATCTGACTCAGACCTGCGATGCCATCTGGCGAGCGATGCAGAACATCAGTTCACACCTCTGAGAGTAAAAACCAAGGAAGATTGGGCTTTTGGCATCCATACCAAGTGTTTTTTGCTCAAAATTAAGAAGCAGGAATTGTGCCCCCCACCATCATAATTTCCTTTGGCTGCAGAACATTTCTGCCGCATCTTCGACGGGTCCTGCTCAACCACGCACTGAGAATCTTTGTGCTTTTCCGTGCGGAACAACAATGGTTCTGTTATGTGCAACAGAAACTTTGCTCCTAAGAACAACCCTACTTTTCGAACTCTACATTTGACCAGTCAAAAATGATTGAATTGTGTTCATCTGTCTCTGTGAAGAAACAAAACAATGTCAAAACTATTTGAATGAGTCCAGTGTATTGTCGCAGTGAAGAGAGAGGTCAAAGTTGTGTCACATCCTCATCAATAAGATTGTGTGCAATTGTTTTCTCCAAAGTTGGAGAAACGTCTAGCTCATTGGTGTTTACATGGGAATTTTCCTCTTTTCTCTGTGTATTTTCCTCAGACAAGTGAAAATGAAAACTACAGGACTTATGACAGAGTTTAATGGAGCAACAGAAACAGAGGTCCAAATAATAAGTTCAAAAGGATAAGACAGAAGAAACAGGCACAGAACATAAACCAAGTTTGTTGGGATCCAGCATAAAATATTTGAAGCAGATATTATGACCAACTGAACCACCAGTGATACATTGGTATTTTCCTTAGATTTTGAGCATTGGATATGTTTTAGAGACCCCCTCAGATGAAACACAAGTTTGGCATGAATACACACAATGATCACTGATGCAATCACTTGTGTTGTTGCGACAAACCATGTGACTGAAATAATTTCAACAACTGAGTTGTTGGGATCAACAAAAGGCAAACACAAACTGGTTGGCAATGTCAGATGAACAAATTTCACAGCAAGGGTGATTGAAAATGAAATTAAGAAACTGCAAACAAAGATAGCAGCTGCTACCCTCGAGACAAATTTCGTTCTTTTAAACTTTGTGTCTATTGGATGCAAAACAATCATCAGTCTGGACAGAGCCAAAAAACACAGAACTTGAGGGATCAAAATATTAAATACCAAAACATGAAAAAATGCAGCAAAACAAGAAACTTGTGTCCTCCACCTTTTTTCTTTGACAACAAAGTCTCCCTGAAACACCAAGTGAGAACCCCAAATGATAAAGAAATAAATACCCAACAGAACATCATTTGTGTTGATAGCAATGACTGTGAGTGAGTATGAAGTATTAGATTTTCTTGTCACCCAGTGAAGAGGAACAGATAGTACATTCAAAATTACCAGAATGATTGATAATGTTGGAAGAAAAACTTGCAATTCAAATGCAGGAAGCAAATCAGAGCATAGAAAGAAGCAGGGTGGTTCTGCATGACATTGTGTGGTGTCTGGTACCACACAGCAAATGTGATAATTTGTTGTTTCAATAATGCTTGCAACAACAGTTGCAAATGCGTGTCTACCAACATTTTCAATGGGATTTCCAAAGACAGAGATAACTTGTAACTTTACAGAGTCAGGCAGGCTCTTCTCCTTGATATCACTGATAAAATTGTTTGAAAGATTCAAACAGGTCAAAGAGTTCAAGTCAGCAAAAGCATCCTGTTGAACAAAGGTTATCTTGTTGTCACTTAACTGCAGATGTTTCAAATGAAGCTGAAGTCCAAAACATCTTTCTTTTACTTCTGTGACAAAATTTTTGGTAGCAACAACATTTGAAAGCTTACGGCTGACATGATGCTTGCAGAGACAAGTGAGCTGCACATTTATCAGTGTCAGAAACTGAACAAAAACAAATGATTTTAACTGTTTTACAGAGCCAATTTTGAAAGAGTAAAAAACAACAGAAACATATGGTTGGTAGCTCTTTTGAAGAAGGAACAAAACATCACTTTCTATGCAAAGGATGGCAAGCATCAAACACTGACACTGAGATACGCATTGAATACCATGAAGCTCACAAAGAATTTCATCATCACCTAAAACACAATCTGGCTGATTATCACAAACTTGACCCAAGTGAATGCATTTGATACCCTTTCCTTTGCATTTGAACATGTCTCGACATCTGTTTGATGAATTGCAGATTCTTTCATCATATCCTGATGGGCAATCCCATTTTTCATCACATAAGAAAAGCCATGGAATGCAGTATGACCCTGGACATTTGAAGGCTATGTTGCACTCAAACATTCCACAATATTTGAGATGGGCTCCATTTCTACATTCCAGAATATGGTTATCTTTGTTCAATTTGTACATGCAAACATGAGAAATGTTGAAGCACCTGGAATGACCAGGTAAACAAGGGATTTGGTTTGGCATAGAACAGTTCTCACCAAGCCCAAACTCCAAAAGATTCTGCAAGATATTCTCATCTTCCCAAAGAGGTTGGCAGTCACCAATGAGGTCATCTTGGACGTATTTGGAGAACTTGTTTCCATTATTACAATGATAAAATTTAGGTGAAATTGGTTTCATAATTCTTGCTTTTGGCAAAAACTTCACACAATTACTGTCCTTGTTAAGTTGGTAAAGAGGAGAGCAGGAGGTTTTGTTGTTGCCATCCGTCAATGTCTTGCAGGAATTCCTCATTGGTGTGCTGGTGTTTGGACTCTTGCAATGGCAAAAGGCCTCATCAGAAGAATCACTTTGCTCCACGCAGTCAGTAATGTTGTCACACAAATGTGCTCTTGATACAAATAGATCTAAATGTACTTCACAGAGAAACAAAACATTAACGGCTGTTTGTTTGGCTTTGGCACTGACAAATATTTTGTAATGACTTTGAGCAAACGTCGTATTGATTTTCCTGTATTTGTCCCAGGATTGGTCAAACTTCCACGAGGTTTGGCTGTTTTCAAAGATTGGAGAAATGTGTCCTTGTGTGGAAAGTGTGAAAAACTCATGATGATTTAGGAAATCATTACTCACACTAGAAATGTGCAGATCCAAATGTGTTTTCACAGAGTGATCTTTCATCCAAAGAAAACAGTAGCAGGTTCCATGGATCACAATACAGTCATGCTGACACTTTTCATCTTTCTTTCCAAGCTTCATCACAGCAGTTTCAGCTTCCTTGGGATTCTGCGAGCACACAACATGTTGAAGGATTTTTACCTTGCAGTTTATGTTCATCCACTCTGGCAGAGCTAAATTTGGGAAAAGCATAATTGTGCATTTGGTTTTGTTGGTGACAGGATAAAGTGTGTTGTAAGCCTGATTCTGTACTTTGTGCAAGGAGAACTGTCCTCCAGGACTGCGATCGTGCATTATCCGACATTCCAGTGAGCAGTCAGAACTGTAGCAAGCTGCTCTTCTGCCAACAGTAAAATGAGAAAAGAATGTCTTTTTGAAGTGATGATTGTTAAACATTTGAAAGGAAACAGGAGCATTACTGGTCCACTTCATCTGCAAAAAATAAGAGTAATTTTTGTCTCAATGAATGCACATTGCTCTACAAAATGATTTCTGAGGAATAAAACATCTACCTTTCTTGTCTGATTTAGCAACCCTATGTATATTGCAGAAAGTGGTGGAAGATGCGGTGAAGTTTTGTACAGTCTCAAAAAAGTGTCAAGTTTGTCTTTGCTGAAAAACGCTGGCAGAAAACCTTCAATATCAGAACATAGCTTGTCGGCTGCACTCCAGGAAAACAACTCTTCATGCCTACTGTCAGTTGAAACAATTTGATTTGTGTTGTTGCTATTTTCATCCCTTGTCAGACCAAGTGACCTGTAAATTATGGTGTGGCTGCTCAGGGTTGAGCTGAGAACAGAAAAATTTAAACAGAAAGACAAGTGTGATTTTGCAATTTTCTCCATGGTCTTGCACCTTGAGGAAGTTAGTTTTGGAACTCTTGGGTTGATCCATTCAAAAATTACCCTTTGGTTTGGCAAAGTTTCATTTGTCAGTTTCAGCTTCAAGAAGTTAATGATACCTCCAACTGAAATTTTTTCTCCCGTGTGAATTTCAGGGTGAGTGAAAAATAATGTTGTTACTTTCTGGAAATGAATTTCATCAAGACTGGACCAAGTGCTTTTTCTATGGTCAGGCTTGCAAAAAAGTCTCCCTCTGAAATGTTCTCCTGTATCAAATCCAGTGTATGAAGTGATTTCCACTGACAAGTGCCCAAAATTGGGGTCAGGGTGACTACCTGATAAAAGAAAGTCAACACCAGACTCAAAGTTTGGGTTTGTTGCTGTCATTGCCTTTTCTGAAATGAATGTGTGGGAAGGCACGCGTGGCCTTGCTCTTCTCACTTTGGGGGCTGCAGTCTTCCAAACCTGAATTTCAGCCCAACTTCTTGACCAGCCAGCAAAAGTAAATTCAAACAATGTTTCTCCAAGAAAACAAGGAGTTGTTGCGTTCATAGCAACAAAAACAAAGGTGTCAGTTGTCTGTGGTTGAAATGTAAGTTGCACTGCTTTTCTTCCGCCATATCTTTTTCCCAAATGTGTGTTTGAGAAATATGTCATTTGGTCGGGAAATGTCTGAAGTTTAAATTTGGTCATTTTGGTCTTTATCAGTGTCTCTGGCACAATGAATGCCTGAAAAATATGGGAAATATGGCAAAAAGATTCCTCAATTTTTGTACTCAACAACTTGAAGGAACATCGTTCTTCTGGCCCAATCCTTCTTGAAATGGTCAGAACAGCACAGGTTTCGTCAGCGATCTGATATGAAATGGGCAGCAGATCTCTAGCAGAAGTCAAGGGGGACAATGTTTCTTCATTGAAGAAAGACACATGTGAACTGTCAGAAAACTTTTCAATTCTCTTTCTCTTTGTCATGAAGGACAAAAATCTTCTTTCTACCACAAAGAAATAGCTACAAGGATCCAAGTGAACTGGAAAACAGTTTGTGCTTTGGATTTTGAGGCTTGTTGTGAAGGACTCACATTGCACAAAACAATACACAACAATGCTGAGTGTTGAACTTTGTGAATACAAACTTCTACTTCTCTTGGTTTCACACAGGGCCTGAAAATTACTGTCTCCTATCCTGGTCCTTTCCTTTGGTGTCAGAGCAACTCCACCAAATTTGCAGAAATGAAATGACCTGGGGCCCTTGTAGGTTAGTCTTGTGACAGTCACATTCAAGAACTGTTGGTCTGACTCCACTCTCAGTACACAAGGAATACCATGGCAGGTCCTTCCACTGAAAACAAGATTCATCCCTGTGTGGTTTTTTAACTTGTACTGAAAGCCAACCTTTTGCCGTCTCCTTCGGTACTCCAGAATTTTCTGATATTGACGAAGAATTCTTGATTTGGCAGAGAGAAGGACAGTGGCTTGAAATGTTGTCGTCTTGAACTTAAAGTTATTGGCCTCAATATTCTTTGATGCTAAAGATGGACCATCACAGACCTTCAATTGTATTTCCTTACAAATTTGGGTTAATATAATGTAATTTGTAAACTCAGTTTGAAACCAAAAAGCATGTATTACTGTGTCCTTTATTTTCAAATTTGCAAAGAGGGGTGAAAACCCTGGTATGTGCCTCAAATATCTAAACTTGTGACTGAACCTTCTAGTGTTGAAGCTTCTCACAACATCACTGTCCATAACCTCAAAAACAAAGTGAATTTCATGATAAAGGTTCAAATACATCCCAAGAGCATAGTACACAGTGTGTCCTGAATAATGCAGAGGAAATTGTGAGTGTTCTCCACAGTAAAGCATTTGATGTGGGTCATGCTGAATATTGAAATCTCTGTAGTGCCTCTTTGGCTTGTGTGTGACAAGCAAACCAACTCTGAGACATTGTCCAGGGGACCCAACTGGTATGAATATTCTCAAAAAAGTGGTGTTCAAAGACAACTTCTGGTCAAGAAAAAATCCCCACCTCAGCTCTAAAAATGTTGCATCTTGAGACTTTTTGCACCAAAAACAGTCAAGTATTTGCCCAGATGGTGCTTCAACAGTTTCAAATCCAAAGAACATCCTCTCTCTGGAGCTGTAAACTAGTCCTGCTTTTGATGGTGTTTCAATGACCCTGTTTTTATTTCTCGCTACACATTTTGATCTCTGGGAGAAGCTTGTGTAAACATAAGTAATTAAAGAATCATTGACAGGCATTTCTTTCAGATTCAGGGTGAAAAACTTCTTTATGATATTGTGCCATGATTTGGGAGCTGCCTTGAAAGATCTTGTAGTTTTGATATGTTCAACTAAAAGATCACCACGAGCAGAAAGGAAAGAAAATGGTGCACACAGATACAAAAGCCACATGTTCCCAAGTTATTGTTTGTACATCTTCACCCTGACTTGTGTGTGCAGAGTTCAGCCCAGAAATTGTGTTTGCAACAAGCAGGAACTATTCTTTTTGCAATCCTTTCCTTTCCCCATTCATTTCAAAAGTAACAAAGTTTCACTCCAGCCATCAGTTTAGACTGTGTACCAGGTTTTGTGTTGTGAATTTCAACCAAATGTCTGTATTCGCAAAGAGATTTCCTCATCCTTGTCACCCAAACATCTGTGCTCGTTGGAACAGATGATAACTTCAGTGATTTCATGTTCTGAAGGGTTGAACAAAGACCATTGAAATTCCATTGAAAGCAGAAGTGTCATGTTCTCCTCCTGTTCTTTGGATTGATCTTCCCTTTGTGTGTCTTGATATTGGAGGCCAGGCCTGTTGGGAACAGTTTCTTCAGATCACTTTCCTGGAAAAATGTAGTTCTCAGAAAAGAAGAAAATAAACAGCTTCATTTGTCCCTGCTTGGTGTGCCTTCGTGGATTTCTTCAAAAGGGAGTTTTTTTCTGCACCAGAAGCCAATTCGAATCACTTGCTGCATCTTCAGGGCATAAGCCACACTTCATAATGTTGATTTTCAAGCGTGCGACCGCTGAGAAAGCAGTGTTTCTTTCCTTGTTGCCAAACACTTGTTTGCGGTGCTGTTGCTGCTGTTGTTCGTGCAACAGCTGTTGCTACTGCTGTTGTTGCTGTCTTTTCTGTGATTTGCGCCTGGTACCCGGGTACCAGGTAACACAAAGCACATAAGGCATCCTGGACAAGAATCTGTGGACAACACTTTTTTCATGAAGATGATGGTCAATTCTGTCCATATTTGGTCAATTGATTTGGTTCATGTGGAGGATGATGCACAAGGAAGCTTTTGTTCAAATCACAGTTTGGGTGATAATTGGTGCAAATCACGTAACCTCCCTGGAGGTATTTTTGAGGGAAACAATCACCTGCTTTTGGACTGAGCTTCACCAACCAATGGGAAGAGACAGCAGAAACTTTGGCCAAATTGAAAAAGTGTTTTTTCTTGAATGCTGAATGTCGGGGCATTTCTCAGGGGCGTTCTCCCTGTCAGCACTTTTTCGGGCTGTGAGCTGTTGAATCACCTTTCTGCACCCACAAAAACGTTCCCGATGCTGCCACATCCCCCAGACGCGCACGCTTCGTCTGCCGTTTGATGCACAAAGAGATCGATGACTTTTTCCACTACTCCTCTGGTTCCTTTGATCTGGTGCGCTTTGCCCGTTTCATCTCATATCCCATTGATGGAAACTCTGAAGTTCTGCACACGCTACAGAGCAAAGGGGTGGAGGTAGGATTTCGTCAAGGGTAGGGACTGACCCCTCAGGGGGGGGGGGTTGGCTCACCTTGAGAGGGTTCAGTTCAACAAGAAGGACGGCGCCAAGAAAGCGCGCGGTCCAAAGCACTCGCTTGCTCTTCGGGGCCAACTAGCGAGCAGGGGGGCGGGGGTAACCATGCTGAGGCAGCACAGTCTGCATCATCCATGCAGAACGTACGTGCATACTCTGCAGTTTCCCCACGAAGTGGTGCACAAACAGACAGATAGACAGACAGATACACACACACACACACCACACACAACCACCAACACACGCACACACACACGCACACGAACGCACACACACACACATACACACACACACACACCGACGGTGATTGCAATAAGCCCGCGGTTACGGATCCCTTCGGTGACCACGGGCTTAATAAAAATATTTGCGCTTGCTCTGCATTGAAAGAGGCTTGGTGATGTTTGCAGGGGTCGGTGTGGATGAGCCTGTCTCCCTGGATCCGACTTCGCTCGTCTCGCTTCTCTTTGACAAAACTCTCCCACAGTTCTGCACAAGTCTCCATGCATTGACGGAACAAAACTTCTTCAGAAAGAGCACGATCTCTGTGTCTGCTACCATTAAAAGACATGAGGAGGGAGGCAGATCAGGCAAGGGGAATGGCCCCTTGACCCTGAAAATTCAAAATTTGTATCTTCAAAATTTTTGTGTCGCAGGTTTCAAATGTTTTATCGGTCCTTTAGGTTGGAACCCCTTTGAAGGAGGTCGCCCCCCCCCCCCCAGTTGAATCCCAGATTCGCCTCTCCCCTCAGACAGATATCACCCTGAACCCTGGATCTACTGGAGGGGGACCACGGTCCCAGTGCCCACCCGACCCTGGATCCACCAGCACTGCACACACAGATCACAATCTGCGCAAATCTCGCCTGAGCTTTGTTGTCATGAGCCGTTGCGCTGTTGTTCAGCAGAACAAAGCTCGGGGAACAAAGCGGGGATTGTCGGGGTAGATTGTCAGCTCAAACAGACGTGCACCCAGCAGCGCGTGGCGCTGGGATTGTCAACAGAAGGGAAAACGCTTCTGTTGATGTGTGTGTGATCAGGAACAACACCTGCAGCTGGTCCTGCTGTGAATGGAACCAAGGGAAATTTGCCACTCCTGCAACACGTGCTGCAGCCGAGAGGCCTGATACGTGCGCATTTGGGTCTCCAGAGCTGCATGAGCCCTGGATGTGAAAAACAAAATGACCAATGCAACTGATTGACACACACTGGACTCTAATGGACGCACGCCGCTGCCTGAAGCTACACAGGGTTTCATGCTGCCTGTATGAGAGGTGTCACAGGAGCACAAGCTGACTGGGACATCACATTCATTGACGTCGCTTACAGAAGTACTGTCCAACTGAACAAAACATCCCACTGAGATCTCTCAGGAGCATCAGCTGTACTGAGCCTCACACATACCACTGGCATGGATCACAGAAACACAAGCCTATTCCAAGACTTCAAGCCTCTGCTGACTGTGATGAAACTGTGTGGGCTGTATCACACAAGACACAGAGGCAAACACAGCAAAAGAATAGATCTGACCCTCTCACAATGCTACTCTCTGACAGGTCTCTTGATCTGGACTTGCAACACCATCAGAGTGACCACAATGTTCTCCAGCTCAGAACAATTTGGCTATGTTCTGTTCATGAAGATTGTCATGGTGATTTGGTACTTCAGTGTTCTGATCTACTTGATAACCTACTATCAAATGTGCAAGATTCTTCCTCAGTTCTTTGTTCAGTGGCAGGAGCTGCAACACCTATGTGGTGTCACACACAGCTACAGAAAACAAGTCACTTGCATCACAGTGGTGTGTTTGTCTGCAGTGTTCACCAATGCAGTGTATGTGAGTTACAGCTACTACAACAGTACCTACCTGGACCTGGTGCTGTCCCCGTACAAACCCACAGAGGACACTGTTAACCTGGTGTCAGATAAACTCATCAGATTTGTGGTTCTGGTGCTGAATGTGTTCGGCACGATACTCTGGCTCGTTCCTCTTGGCTTCTACACAGCCACGTGTGAGTCTTGAAAATTTTGCTGATTGTCCAGCAATCCTGGACAAATGTCAGGGGGGGGGGGGGCCAAATCTTGGGAAGTGGCCCATAATCTTGAACAAAAGGACAAATTGTGTCTGCAGTTCCAAACGAAGGAGAGGCTTCTTTTCCTTGGGGGATCAGGGGAACATTCTTTCTGAGCTCAGTTTCCCATTGAAAATCCAATGTTGAATAGATTTCTGTTGACAACCAGAATTCTCCAATTCTCTGACACAGGTATGGTGATCAGGAATGAATTTTCCACTGTTTACAAAGACATCAAAACAGCTGTGGACAAATGGAACAACTCTCGTGATGCGAGCATTGCTGAACTGGGACTTCTGCGGAGGAGGCACCAGGCTGTCTGCAGGTAAGGACACCTCTTTTCAAATGGAAAATTTCTCAAGCTGTTTTACACAAAAAAGTTGTTTCCCCCCAGAATTGTAAAGATTGTTGATTGACATTTGATTTCTTTTCCAGACTTGTTGAGATTGCAGACGATGGTCTGTCTCTGCAAGTCATGGATGGACTTATCACCCACATGATTGTGGTCTGTCTGCTCCTCTATGTCTCCATCATGGACCACGGGCAGTTCCTCCATGACATCGTTCTGGTCATCACCACTCTCTCCTGGATTGGCCTGAGCTTGGTTTTCATGCTGACGTTGTCCATAGCTGGGGCTTTGGTCAACAGCATGGTGAGGCTTGATTTCAGGCTCACAGTGGGACAGGCATGAGCCAGTCCATGCAGATCTGAATTTGTGTGTGACTTTTCCTTTTTGAACTGAGAATCTCGTTTTTCTCCTCAGGCTCATGCTCCTTTGTCTGTGCTTCACAATCTGCATTTGGTGAATACTCACAATAATCCTCACTCAAATCTGTCTCCTGATCATGTTGACACAAAAGTAACTCAAGAAGCACCAAACACACAGGCAGAGCAGCCACTCAGCAGAGACTTTCAGCTGCAGCTGTTGATGTTCATGAACAGGCTGACAGGGGAGCCCATTGGAATTTCAGCCATGAGGATGTTTATTCTGGACAGACCCACGATTTTGACAGTCAGTAATTTTGTTTGTTGAATGTTCACATTTTTGACACTTGTGAATTTCTCATGTTCTCAGCAACTTTTTGGAACATCAAAACATTATCCTCTTTTTGCTCTTTGTTGCAGCTCACAGGTATGTTTGTGACCTACTTTGTGCTCCTCATTCAGTTTCAACCAGCAGAGGACTGTGACGTCATCATGGACTCCATCATCCAGAACCTCACACAGGTCTTCAGGGAGACCGCATACAACATCACCTCCACCAGAGATCTAACCCCATGATGCACTCAAGAACACACGAAGCCCCTGAAGATTTTCCTGCCAGTGACAAACTATTTTCAGCAAAATTGTTCAAAATTAAAAGGTTGCTCCCATATTGTACTTCAAGGTCTGCCCATCGTGATTTACCCTGCACTGTTGTCCCTTGCCGCCAATTCTGGGACTCCTCTTTTGTATCGAGGCTATTGTGGGTGTTGTCTCCAGTTTCCTGGACACCAGTGTGACCGTACCAACACGCGTCACTACGGTAAGAGACAGGCGCGTCACGTGACACACAACAACGAGATGTCTGCAGTTAGTTTCACCTTCATTGAATGTTTAGCAGTGCGTCCCACACCACGAGATCACAATACATAACAAAACAAGAACACCTGCCGGTGTAGACAAGCGTCGACTGTTGTCGCTTCTAATTTCTCGTGCAAGCACACAGAAACACACACGCACACTTTGCAGACGCGCGTACTGATCTGCACACACCTACATCAACACACTGACGCGCGCGCGCACACACACTCACATCATCACTGACTCAGATACACAAAATCACACACTCACATGAACATGACACAAGCACACACTCACATGAACACACACACACACACACACACACACACACACACACACACACACCCATGATGGAAAGCACAATTTCATGGCTTCATTCATTCGTTCGTGTATTCACTCATTCCTTCTGGCCTGCTCACTCTCTGTCCTTCCGTCTCAGGAAATACATCAGCAAACATCACAACATAGCGCGAGGCACACAAAACTGCTTCCGCTTCCGCTCCAAGTGCGCTTCTTCGTCTGTAGACAAGTCCAGCAAATTGCGTTCACACATGATCAACTGTTGTCACTTGGCATTACCCAGCAATCACACATTTGTCATCGGGGTTGATTCCTGTTCCCTTCATGAGACACTTGATCCCTGATCTCGTACTTCCTTATCCAGCACTCTTTCCAGTGTCCGTGAACCAGTGTTCCTTGTCCCTGTTCCTCTGGGGAGAACTCCTGTCATTTTGGCTCTTTCTTGTTACACCACCATTGTCAGTGCCAATTGAAATATTGAGGCAAATGCTCTCAAGTCTGAATCACGTGGCCAGTCTGTATCTCCAAATTTCCATGGCAACGCGCGACACGGCGACCTGCGTGAACCTGTGTCTCCACCCGCCACATCACAGGTTGTTACGGTCCAGCCTCAGCAACACACACGTGTCCGGGCTTGGCCTGTCCATCACGTCGTGGGTCACTGTGACGTCATCAGTGTGACGTCATGTGTTCATGTGACGTCACCACTGTGACACCATCACTGTGACAGCATCCCTGTGATATCACCAGCATCAATCATCCACTTCGTGGAAGGCCACACCACATACCCCAGTAATTTCTGTGTGTTGTGTTCAGAGATGGTTCATTTTGGCTTCTGAAAAACCACGCCCCGGGGTGGATCCAGATTTTGGTTCAGGAGGCCGGCCCGGCCCCTGGATCCGCCTCTCCTCCTCATCTCCATGTGTGCAAAAGCACAATTCGTTGGCGGATTCCCTGAACCGTAACACGGACACACCTTGGGCCAGCTCTGCCTTGACGTGAACTGTACTGTATCCATAGAAACGGAAACGGTTGTGTCCACACAACACAGGTCCAATGAAGGAGTCCGCAGGGCAGACCCATCCTTACAAGTGTGTCCCGTGTTTGGCGGTGTCCGTGGCACGTGGGCATCTCCACGGAGACAGCGGACGCGAAGGCAAGTGTCCTTGACAACAGTTGCTAGACAGGAAGCGTCTTGGAGACCGTTTTGGACGCGGCGGCGTAGAAGACTTTGGAGAAGAACTTGAGGCCCGTGTTGCCCCCAGGAATGTAGCTGACGATGTACCTGGCGAACAAACAAAAGCTTCGTTGAAAACAAACGAGAACGCTTTTCAGTGTTGACAGGCGCCGACCCACCAACCTGGTGAGAGCTGAGGTTCGTCAGAACGATAAACAACGCTCAAAAAAATTCGATTGGTTCACACAAATTCTCGAAGGAGGAAGTCATTTATCGCTCGGTATCTGCCCCCTGGTTTGTCCACGTTCGTCCTTGCAGATCACGACGAACCTGCTCACTGGGTGCGTTCGATATGCTGATCAAACACGAGTGAGAATTTGGGCGCGTTAGACGTGCTACTCACCAGACAAGCGCGATGATCTGCGCCACTGCGAACAGGACCGTGAACGCCGTGCTCTTCACCTGCAAAAGTCGTGCGCGTTCGATTTACACAACTCAAGCACACAAACACTGACACGTATACTCACTTCACACATCGCCCTCACACACACCCTTTACACACACACACACACACACACACACACACACACACCTCTGTCTCTCTCTCTAACACATACACAAGTTCACATTCGTAGACAATCAAACGCAGACAGACACATACAACCTGTGTCTCTGTGTGTTTCTGTGTCACACACACACACACACACACACACACAAACACACACACACGTACACACACGTATCTTACCCACACGGCGAAGTAGATGGTGGCGGCCATGGCGCCGAAGTATGTGATGGTGAAGGGGATGCGCGGTCCGGAGCAGAGGTGCTTCAGGTGCGACATGGGCCCCCACAGCAGCGAGAAGCTGAAACAGAGAAGCGAGAAACTGAAACACAGCAGCGAGAAACTGCAAGAAACTGTTGTGCTTTGCACAGCACGCCATCATGTCCTTGGCCCTGAAGGGATACCAACCCAGTGCACGCTCCACCTCTGGATCCCTCGCTGAATTCCTTGCCCACCCCATGGATTCGTCAGCCAGATCCCAACTTTGCTGGGTTCTCCCCACAGACGATGAACACACTGCATCGCGAGTGGAGAGAGGCACACCAAACCCTGCCATACCCAACCATACCCTGGCAGACCGTGCCTTACCTCACAAACACGCTCCCCAGTGAGTGGAGCAACCCAACACAATCACGCCCAACCACACCACCCAACCCTTCCGTACCAAACCCAATCACGCCCAAACCTTATCCTGCCACACCCGCACCCACCCATACCCCGGCATACCCTACCTGCTGATGATGAAGACGCTGCCCAGCGAGTAGAGCAGCGCGAACTTACGCGCCTTCAGCACGAGGAACGGAATGTACAGACTCGCCTGCAACGAGTGAGGAAAAACGATCTGTCAGCTTCCAATTCATTTTGCAAATCTCTGTCAATTTGCTCCCCCGTTGATCATCACTGACATGATACATATCGCTGGCTTGGTCAAGAGCATTGATCCAGTACCCGACCAGTTCCAGTAGCCGACCAGCTCCAGTAGCCGACCATCCCCCAATGTATACCCAATGGGAAAAAATCTGAAGGTGGTCAGCTATTGGAGCAAATCTACCCTCCATTGACTTTGCATTGCTGGTCAGCTACTGGAGCAAGTAGTTGGCTCCTGGAGCAGATTTCAGATCTGCTCCAGTAGCTGACCACCCTCACTTTGACCCACATAGAGTGCTCCGATCTGAATGATCTTGGGCTCATTGGAAAGCTGAAATTCTCAGCTTTCCAATGAGCCCAAGATCATCAAGATTGGAGCACTCTAAGTGGGTCAAATTGAGGGTCAAAGATTGATTTGAGGATTGGGCAAAGATCAAGCAGATCGATCTGGGTGGTCGGCTCCTGGAGCATTCCTCTATTTTAGGTTTGAGGGCCCATTCCCAATTTTCTCGTGAAAAGTCCAGGCTGACCCCACCAGTTGGTGTAGTGGGTGTGGCGCCTCCTGTTGGTGTGATGAATCTAACCGCACCAGCTGGTGGATTGGATATTGACTCAGCAGCAGGCAAAATGCGCCCACCTCAGGCGAATCAACGCCTGCCTTCTCAAACGAACGTTCGATGCAAAACCCGGCGGGACCATCCCCTTTGATCCAAGCTGCACTCGCTGCGTCGCGTCCACTCACCAGAGAGAAGCAGAAGGTTCCCATGAGGAGGCAGCCGACGAACCCGAGCACCCGCTGCTTCTTCGTCTGAAACGTGACGTTGAGGAAATTTGATCAACACAGAGGGTGGTGCGGGGTGGAGCAGGAGGGTTGGCTGGGCCGGGGTTGGTTCCGGTGAGGAGGTTGTTGGCAAAACGGCCAACTTCCAAAATTTCACGAGGAACGAGCATAGACTAGATATACAGCACGGGATTGATTTCACTCGTGCCCCCCACCCCCGGCACGTTCCATTGGAGAGGCATGCCCTCCTCGTCAATGTCCCAAATTTTGAAGGGCAAGCTTGGAATGAAAACATTTTTTTCGAAGGGAAAGTCCCCATTTCCCGAGAATTAGACACTCAGGATTGGATCTGGCGCCTCCCTGCACGTCGGGGTTCCGCCCGAGGATGAGTCGTGCGTTGTGTGACGTCAGGACGTGACGATTCGAACGTACGACGCAGCACCCGAACTACAAGCGGTAAGCTCACACTGGTGTCTAAAAGTGGGATATTCTCCCCCACCTGAGATCTTACTGAGTGTAGAATAGTCTTTCAAGGAAAGACTA
>JAAUXT010141854.1_pt1 | contig 18884 bp, 13 predicted proteins | sample 7278171 | NCBI WGS metagenome assembly JAAUXT01 (sample SAMN14350112, study PRJNA611818) | marine sediment metagenome | isolation source: surface marine sediment (1.8m) | place: French Polynesia: Moorea | collected 2018-08 | reverse complement strand
TCAGCCAGCTCCGGGGAAACAATGCCCTGGGAAGTTCGTGAGAAACCGGTCGCTGTGCTGAAACCTGTCAGTATACCTGCACCTGTCACGAGACCAAAAGGTACCGACACCAGTCGTACAAATGAACATCAACTGTGTTGAAGTCAGTTTTCAGGTCACCTTTCCAATCGCAAAATGCTTGGTTGTTTGGCTGGTGGTTGCAATGTTATTCGTACAGAAATGACACTTTTTCGGGAGAGTAACAATTTGTCAGATAAAAATCAAGCATTGTTCTCCTGTTGGAAAGAAACGGCTGCCCTCATGCTTCCAAAACTTTCTTGAAGGTCGTTCGCCAACTCGAGCTTTTTTGTTCTTGGCTAACAGTCTCCTCAGTTGTTATTACGCCAAAATGTGCGCCATTTGACAGGACACAGACCGGGCGTGCCGGGCGGAGGGTGGGACGAGGCGGACGACGAGCCGGCGCTGCGCTCCGCCGCTCCGCAGCTGCCGATCACCTCAGGCGCGCAGTCCGACACCCCCAGCCAAAACTCGTCCAAATCCAACAAAAGCGCTGAAGAGTCGGACCAGTCGTTGAGGTGACTTCCTCGCAGTGTCCACAAGACAACGATTTGCTCACTTGTAAAACGAATATTTCCAGGTGACATTCGCGCTGTCTTTGACTTCCTAGCAAGTCACTCAGGCTGTGTCGCTTGATCTTCAGATCCGATACCGGAGAGGCGAGAACAGAGGCGTGTTCAGCAGAACAGCAGCTGGTCGAGGAGATCGTGCTGAATTCCGAAACAAAATTGGCCACGAGAATGCAGATAAATGAGTTCCTGAGGAGGTAGGCACAATGCACCGTTGCGTTGGTGATATCAACGCTCTTCGCGCCGCCGACAGTGTGCAAATTGTTTTCTCTTGGACGCTGGTTCCGCGTGGCTCGAAATATAGGAACTTGACTGTCTGGCTCTGGACTTGGTTCTCAGTGGTCAATCCAAAAACTTTTTTGTTCATTCAGGTGCAGTGAACTGAACTGTGAAAGGGTCGTTTCAGTTCTGAATGAGCAACTGCCGTCAAGCAATCAAGATGTTGTTATGGTGAGTTCAGTCGACTTCTTGAATTCTGAGTGGCATGAAGAGGCAAAAGCGACAAGAAGCACAGGTTTGTTTGTTTGCGCGGCCTTTTATTTTAATTGCCATCGTACAATCGCAGTTTCATGATGACGGAAGTGATATTCCAGCCGGAAACGTACGGGTTGACAGCGTTCAGGTTGTTGCCACAGTCGTCGAGGCAATAAGATGAGAGGCAAGTCGGGTTGTCCTGAAACCACCACCCTCCTCCCGAGTACGGTTGATCGCTCAGTGTCACGCAGTTCTTCCTTCGGCTTCCGTAAGAGTAGGAACGCTTGTCCCACTTGTCCCAGGTTTGGAAAACACTGGAAAAGGAAAATGAGAGCACAGCGGTGTTTGTCAACAATTGAATTTTCGAACGATGGAACGTGGGTATCAGATGAAATGAACGACTGTGATTGCCCAGTGACCGAAAGGTTTCGGACGAGAAAGAAGATCGTTTGTTGCAGACGTTCCACAGTGCAATTGTTTTGTCGTTTTCTTGAAACTTTCGTCAACTGAGTGAGTTAGGTACTGAACTTGAAACAACAGCACTTCGAAACACATCATGTGACCAAACGACGGCTTACCGCGAATGGAACAAATTGGAAGTGGAGTTGGATGTTCCATAGTTATAGTTGACGGTAACAATACTGTACTTCTTGTCCTCACTGTTCAGTTTGAACCTTCTAAAATCACCAATCTTTATCACATTTCCAGACGTGATGATCTCCACTCGCATAAGATACGTTCGCCATTGCTGGTTTGTCATGCGATAGATGTTCTCGAGTCCCCACCAGAAGTCTTCGTTGGCACTCAGATTTCCGAATCCGTACCTGTCAAAGACGTAAATCAACACCACTGCTTCAGCAACGTTTTGACATGGAAAAATAAGCTGAGGTTATTTTGAGCGTTGAAGGAGAAGAAGTTTAACAAATGTGTTTCTTTTTTAAGGAACAAAACATTGTACTTGTACTCCTTCCACGTCCGGTTGAAGTTGACATCCATGTTTTTCCTCCGCATGACGACTGTCCAGCCATGGTCCAGCTCGATCTGACAAAATGCCTTCGTACCATTTGCCAACTTCACTCTCGCGAAGTGTCTGGTTGTTTTGGTCCTGTCTTTTGCAAGCGAGTAAATGGATCAATGCGAGTGCAGTTTGTTGTGTCTCTACGTTCAAGAGAAAACACTCTTCTTGATTGCCAAATTGTTTGAAATTCTCACTGGGGGCCAAATTGTTTGAAATTCTCACTGGGGTAAAGTTCAGTGAAGACTGTGCTGGGTGACACGACGTTGTGTAGTTCGTACACTCCTGAGTCTTTGATACCAGACCGCCTGGTTTCTTCGCAGCCTGAGTGAGACACCGATTGAAATGTAGAAATAAAGTCATGTCACAGCACGCTTGCTCGGCTCGGATTGTGGACACAACTCAGCAGTGAGGAAAACCTTATGGTGGTGATTGGGGGTGTGAGAGATTCCTGAGAAATTTTTTGTGGTAGTTGCCTCCCTGATCACTTCGAACCGCCCAGGGTAATTCCACCAGCTCCTCGCCATTAGCATTCAGAGGGTGACTCCGAGGAACTTATTCTCGTCGCCCCTGTTGTCTCTTCAGACTGAGTGGCGATTGTGCGTCTGTGTTCAAAGCTATACCTTCTTGTTTTGTGGTGTAACTCGCTACCTTTTGTTGCGATGGCAATAAGCAGCAACATTTTGCGACTTGTGAAAGAAGAGAGGATCTTTTCGCAGTCTTTGTTGGTCAAATATTGCTCAAAACTGGAGTCCATTGCTCACTTTCAAAGACAACACGTTGGTTTTGAGGAGTTTTCCCTGTACATTTCTCAAACAAGTCAACTCTTCGCGTTGGACCGTTTCCTTTTTGGACACGCCCCTGCAGAATTTCCAGTCTGCAACAGACAAAAATTCACTGAAGTTTGACGAACAAAACTGCTGACTTGGGTGGTTCAGCATTGCGAAAGTATTTTTGTACCGACTCACCTGCGGCGCAGTGGTTTCAACTTTTGTTCAGCAAACGCATCGCATTGTTTGAGAACTTCCTTCCTTGGCACGATGATGTCAAAGTTGCACGTCTGTTCTGCTGGTCCCTTTGAGTCCGACCTCTGAACGATAGTTAGTGCCGCCAAAATGAGAATTTTTGATAAATTGCTGAATCGCAACATCTCTTTCGCTCTGGTGGCAAACTGCGGGAAGTTTGTGCCAGCAAGACAAAAGAGCACGAGCACTGTTGAGCCTTTGCCTGTTCCGCGAGTGTCGGGTGTCAATTAGTGAGCGCGCTGCGCTGGAGATCGTGTGACTCGTCAGTGAACGACGACAAGCCGAGAAAGGAGCAAGTGACCACGCGAGTTCTGGTGCGAGCAATGAAAATGTTCAATCACCCCTCCTCTGTGTGTTTTCAGAGAAGCCTGATGCATCTCGAGTCATTCTTGCGCGTCAACGAAATCGCGCTGGACCTGCTGGCGCAGATCTGCCATGAGAACTTGATCACTGTCTACCAGTCTTCGCTTTCCGCAACGCAAGTCAAAGCCAAGTCAAGAAAGGTGAGCTTTCATTCTTTCTGATGTCGTGTTTATCTTGTCAGATTTTCGCACATTGCACATGTCGAAACTGAAAAGCGGAAATAATAAAGCATTTTGGAGAATAACTCCTTCCACATAGAACAAGCAGAATAGGCACCGTGTTCACAAAAGCAGGAATCCTCAGGCAAAATGAAGGGCAAACTGAATGTCTGTGGTGTCGAGAATCCTCATGCTGCGACATATAACATTTCCACAAATAATTTTGTAGATCATGAGAGTGCTGGAGAAACTCACGGGGGACGCGTCCTTGTTTGCACGCGTCCCACCAAAGACTGGAGATCCACACGGAGCCGAAAACACAGAAAGCAAAGGGGCAGCGGCAGGCCAGTCCAAAAAGCGAACACCGAAGGTCAGTTTGTTGGAATCACTCGACGCGGAGGAAGGAAACAGCCCAGAGTTACCGGCCTTGAACATTCCGTTTGCGAGTCGAGCGCCACCAGCGCTGAACAACACCCAGAACACGCACAAGCAAAACGACAGCTTTGCGTTTCAGTTTCGCTACGAACAGTGATGAACAGATGGGTTCAGCCACAGCGAGCTGCGAGTGGTGATGTGATATGTTTTCAGGAAGTGCAATATCTCTGTGGTGCTGAGCACTTGCTGATAAATGTTGAAATTAATTGCAGACATAAATTGTGTTGCAAAGAAAACAAAGGCAGTCCATCTTTTTACTCATATCAAGTGCACCCACTCTGCCTGCCACGTTTCGTGTTGTGCAGATCAAGAAGGTCCCGAAAATAGTTCATCATTCATCTGTGTGAAAACGGTGCAGCCCAAAATCGCGTCTGTTCACACCCTGAAAACATCTTTCTGCTGAGGCACGTGAAGGACAGTGAGATTTTATCCGAATGCTTCATTTGATGTTGAAGATTCTGCAGAACAAGAGAGACTGGGAATTTCTTGTGCAGCATCGAGAATGTAAATGTCGAACATCTGCTGAACTGCCGAGTACAAAGCTGTGATTCGCTGGTCTAGGCAGGGCTGTTAATGGTGTATGTGCCGTGGGCGATGGTGTGGACCCGTCGCAGCATGTTTGCCTGCAGGAACTTGTGAGGCAGCCGCACCGAGACGCAGAGCGGCGACTCGACGGTCCACGGGTAGCTCTTGACGTCCTCGAGCCTCCCCGTCGCCACGTTGTACTTCTTGCTCGGTCCGTCGTCGACGTCGTTGCGTCCGACGAAGTGGATCCAGTCCCCGATCATGGCGGCGCTGAAGCTGCGCGTGAAGCGCAGGTCCGACATTTCGAAACTTGACCACTGGTCAGTGGCGACGTCGTACGTGTTGATGTGGGCGGCGCAGCCCTCAGTGCGATACAGGTCGACAAGGTAGATGCGGTCCTGTGATGGGAACATGGCCGGTTTGAATTTGATCTGCAGCAGACTGGCCTTTTTGACCCACTTGGGTTCGGGACGGTTGGGATCCAAGTCCAGGCATCTAAATTCTTTGGTGTGGATGCAGTTCTCGTCCACACCTGCAGCAACGAAGATTTTGTTTTTCCAGCTGCAAGCGCTCATGTCAGCGAGGGATATATCGGGAAGACTTGGCATTTTGGACCATGTATCGTCTGCGATGGAATACGCTTCGACGGTGTTGGTTGATATGTTATCACTTGATATGCCACCAATGGCGTAAATTGTGGAGTCAATGGCAGCAATTGCGAAATTGCGACGGGGCAATAACATCTGACTGAGGTTGTTCCACTTGCAAGTGATGGGGTTGAAGCAGTGGCAGTGGTCAGTGACTGTGCCGGCTGTCTGGCCTCCACAAACGAATATGAAGTTGTTCAGTACCAAAGCTGCTGCCCCAATGAATGGCCTGGGTTGACCCATGGCACGATCTAGTGGATACCAATTGCCGTGGTAGAGCAGACAGCAGTGCATCGCGACATCACTGCACCCGAAGGACAGCAGATAAGGTTCGCTGCGAACCTGCGTGTACGAGGTGGTCTGAAAGATTTGCTCCTTGGGATGTGCCTTGAACTGGATGACTCTCTGGATGAGGGATTGGCAGTGCCTGTTGGCCTTGACGAATGGAAACTTGAGCAGAGACTCGAGTTCTTCCTTGCTCATGTAGGGCAGCCTGATGTGCTTGAGCAGGTTGGACGCGAGCGACTCTCTGTTCTTCCCACTGTACAGAACCCATTCCGCCACGTACTTGAACACTTTGAGCTCAGAGTGCACTCGCAGATTGTTATCCTTCAACAACTTGCAGATCTCACTCAGGGGCAGCTGCTTGTAATATTCCGTCTTCGCAAACTTGGAGAAATTCTTGACGATAAATTGGTGCGAAGCTTCTTTGAGATCCCTCAAGTGGTATATCTCCGCTATCACTTGCATCGTTTTGATGTTGTCTAGGGAGAGGTTGGCGATAAAGAACTGGCTACAGTGCTGTATGACAGGCAGCACCTGGAGGTGCGATGAGGCGGACAGCACCTCCATCACGTTGTCCTGGTCGAGATGCAGAGTTCCGCTATAGATGAAGTCGAGCACCCCGCTCAGACCGGTTGCCGAGACGCCCTTCAGCTCCATCGAGTCGCTGACCGTCTCCAGCATCCCGCTCCTGAACACAGCTCTGAAATAACAAGACTGTTTGAAAGCAAAACATTCTCCGTGAGGTCGACTGACCTGGCTTCCGTTGAGTGCGACTGCCAACTGCCAATCTGACGTTTGCATGGTGTACGTAACAAAGAGACACAAAGTATCGGTTCTGGTTTGTCTCTACATCAAGTCTCAGGCACGAGCCGTGGACGAAACGGAATCTTGCCGCAACAAAGCTGATTGAACCATCTGAAATCAGTGTGTAAAGTTCAGAACTGTGGCTTTGTTGCGGGAAGTTGGCTTTCCAACCGAACGCTTTTTCATTTTGTGTGTAATTTGCAAGCACAGACCAATTTGCGTGCCTTCACTCTCTGAGGTGAAAAAGGTACAAATTTATGTTTGACTCACCAACTCGATTGCTTTGTTGCAGTCAAGAAAACACCACTCTTTTTCTGTTCCCGTGAGGTTATTTGGTGTATGTGTCATGTTTCGCTCGTATTTCCCACGAGTAAATTGTGGTGAAGTGAACGCACATCTGACCTCAGTGGACCTGAGACGGAAGACACGGGGACAAAGGCTTCTGTACCTGAAATAGTCGGACAGGGCGGCCAGCATCACTCTGTGAACCCTGAAAGAATGGCCAGCTGCGATGACGGTGAAGTCGCAGAGCACGGAATCTTCCCGCAGTTCTCGAAGCCCCTGGACGAGCAGGCTGCCCAGAGAACTGTCGCACAGTTTGGTACTCGAGTCCAGATCCAACGTGTACATGGTTCCTGGTGTGGCGAGCACTGACTAGAGTCTGTGGAGAAAATAGTTCATGTCAAATTCAGTTGAATCGCACAAGAAACACAGACTCATTGGCAAAGTTTGTTGTGTCTTCAGGCGCGGTGCGTGGTACAAGACTGTTCAGTGTTTCAGTTCAACTGAGCAGACTGTCTGCACAAGGCTGAGCCACGGTCGGACGGTCAGTGTTTGTGGTTGGTGCGTGTGTGCACGATCAGTGCCTTGGTGCGTGGGCTCCGGGCAATGTGGTTGATGGGACAGGACGCATTGCAGACAATTTCAAACGGGTGTTGGCGAAGTTCCAACCGTGCAATGCATGTGTTGTGTGGCACTGCAATGATAGGTAAAAACATCCATTCTCCTTTGCATTGAAAGTTGGAGGAGGGGGGTTGTCAGTGTCTTTGACAGGTCTTGAATGATCGGAACCAGACAATAGGTGGTTGGTGGTTGATATTCTTGCTGACTGGTCATTGCATCTTCCAAGCATCTATTGTCTGTGAGTTTCGTTGGCTTTTGAGATCAGTGCCACAGGTCTGTGTCTCAGGCGTTGACACTGATCAACGGCACCAACCTGAGAAACTGAGTGAAGACGTGGACCAAACCTGGGTCCGGAAGCGTTTTTGTGCAACACATAATGTTTATCGCAGGTAGAAATAAAGGTTCCTGTTTTGGAAGGGAATTTCTCTCGTCAGATCGAGTGTTGAAAAGGTTGCAGACAGAGAATCATTGGTTGCAATGCACCCAAGGATGTTGCACACTTTTCTCGGTGTCTGACACGGGTCTCAGGTCGCTTGTGCTGAAGTAACAGCCAATAGACCCACAGTGTGGCCTCGAGTCCACAGAGGAAACAACCCGTTGGTCTGCGGATGTGCACGGTTCCTGTGGCTGCGCACCCGTCGACTTCGATGTCAGATGCATTGATCAGAGTGGGCCGTCCACGCCTCCGTTCATTCAGAACACACAAGAACCAATGATAAAACGAGCGATGTTGTTGCTATTATATCGTCGAATGTCATCAGGAACGACGGGATCGCTTTTGCTCCTCAGGCCGGCGGAATGGCATTACATGTAATATCTCTCTCCCACCAAGTGGTTGCGAGTCATGATGGATGATACCGATTTAATAACCTCGCCGCCTGGCCATTCCACTCGATGTTTTTTTCTGGATGTACCAACGCTGAAAATAGCCGGAAAAATGTTTCTATCATTTCGATTGCCGAGCTGGGAAAAGGGCCTGATGCCTTGTTGGCCGAAAGATCGTTTTTCACACTGACTTCTGTTTGCCCAAAAATCTCCGTTTCTGCAGAAAAACGAACACACTGTGGAGGAATGTGGGCTAATGGATCAGGACGTCAGTCGACACCACCTTCACTCCAGAGCTGAGCTGAATCTCACCATGGACGCAAAGAAAAACAAAAATTGAAGGCTGAATGTTTGCAAAATTGACGACCATGGACAGCGTTCTATGGTATGCATTTGAGAACATGAAAGACAAGAGAGCATGGAGAAACGACTGATGTCTGTGGACGCTTGTGTTCAGATTCTAAAGCGTTGGCAGAAACCAATCAGGGCCTCCGAAAAGGAAACGGCGTCAGTTTTGGGCGTAGTTCGGACGAATGAGCGAAGAAGCCTGATTGCTAGGAACGTTGTGTAGCGCCGCTCAGACGTTGTTGCTCGGGTCATCCGTACTCAGGGTATGTGGTGCAGGTGCGGTCAATTATAAGAGAAGAGATCATTGTTGCCACGAAGGCATTTACCCGAGTAAATCACCGAGTGTTCTAAAATTTTCACAATGAAGGTGGATAGAGACCGAAAGACTTTTGAGGTCAGAACAACCTGCTTGAAAGACAACTGCAATGCCGGTGCTTTGGTGGGCTCAAGTTAGAACTTCGCTTTGTTCATTCAGCCTCTTCTTCGTTGCCAATATTCTTTTCGCACACAACGATAAAAAAATCAAAGCAGAGCTTTGAGTTTTTCGGTTCGCACTTGTGCATTTCATTTGCACATGGTACAGCACTCCCAGGTGGGCGTGTAGCCAAGGTTGGGGAGTGCGCTTGCAGCTCCCAGCGTCTGCACGCTGACAACAGGTCAGGCGCAGATGTTGAACTCCAAGGGATATTCTTGGCAAGGCTTCACCTTTTTCGCACAGCAGTGCTAAATTCGCAACATACCCTCGTACATGCTTTCGTTGTTTTTTGTCAAGAGTTCCTGCAATAAAGTTCGCACCACACGAACTGGCAATGAGATACCGGCAAGAAATGTAAATCTAATTGGAAAGGGTTTTCATGTTCATGGACGCAGAGTCTGCAGTGATTAGATTTCACTCCTTTGAGCAACTCTGCATGGGCTTGTGCTAATTGTTCGTTTCAGGCACGGAATTCAGCACAACCCATTTCTCGGTACGTTAGTTGACTAATTGAACACACATTCCCTGCACAGTTCAGGTGACACACCCCAAATTTGGAACTCGGTGTGTGCAGCTTTGCCTGAAGGACCTGAGCAGCGGAAGTGAATGGCGAGGAAAGAAAGCTCCCAGAGCACAAGTCCGACATTTCCAAATCAGTTTGTGTCAATTTCACAATGCATTCAATCGCAAGAGTAAAACTCACTTTTTCAACCCTTGGTGATGAATGCCAAGAAAAGAATGTAGATTTACACACCACAAAATGCTGCAGTTTCTGATTTGGACCACTCTCGTAAGAGATCAGTGCGCGTACTGGGTCAGCGGCGTACCAGACTATGCCCGCCGCACAAGACACACCTGCTTTTCATGTCGACATTCTGAGACACAAAGATGAACATTTGCACAAGAAAGAGGACACAAGTTTTCTGTACTCACAAATGTGGTGGATGGCTTTTCTTCACAGATGACGTCCTCAGATGTTTGTCAAATGCCGTGATTTTACTAGGCTGTTGTTTCTGTCATGCCTGGCGTTCCTGCTTCGTGATCCTTTGTGCAGAAATTTGGGGCAACCAAACGGCTTGACCCGACTCTGATCCGGGTTTTGTGCTCGTGCGTGTGATAGATGTCTCGTGACCTGATAACGTTGCAGTGTTCAGGTGCATGGACCGTGTCTCTGATTTGGCGTATGCTCCCAACCAGACGCGTTGGTCCGTTCCGGTGTGGGTATGAATCGGCTGGGCCTACTCCGCTTTCTACCCTTCCCTCTCGTCCGCATGACTCAGCTTGCAGCCATCACCCAGCACATTCATTACTCCACTGGCAAAGCTGATTGCTCGAACGTTTCCAGGAGTAACAGTCTTCCACAAGAAGGGCACGTCAGAGAAACGAGAGGTCCAGGTTAACAAAGCTCTGTTCAGTGGCTCACTCTGGTTCTGTTGGGAACTGTTACCATGCATGCTGCACTGACACTGCTGACGAGGAGCCAGGACTATTCGGGGTACTCAGACCGGCATTGAATGACGGAGGTGCAAGTTCTAGCGTTTGAACCTTCAGCTGTGGAAATTTTGTGCTTGAAGCAGACAGAGGTAGACATCGCAAAAAAAGAGACCCATGCACAGCTGTGTTTGCGCCGAATATACCATTGTGATGGGTGTTGTTCGGCGTGATGTTCTATCTAATTACTCGTCGTTTCTGGATTCTGCTTCGTGTGGAGTCTCTTCGGTCTGGCCTGGTTGTCTGGAGGCCGACAAAGCTGAGCTGCTGTCGAGGCTGCTCATCACGCCGACGCGCTATTTCGATAGCGGTGTCAGATTACAATGATAAGTTCTGAGTTCATGCAAACAATCAGAAGAACTGGTTTGTGTCAGGTGAATCTTTGAGTTGGAAATTACGTTGACGAGTCAGACCTCCTGCACGCTGGCCATTGGTGCAGGTGTTGATTGGTGATTTTAGTTGTGCACAATAATTTAACTTTCCGCAGAGGTCTTTGTGACTGTGAGAGTGAACTTCCATGAAAAAAACACGAAACCGTATGTTGGAAATGAGAATTAAACTCCAAGTTACAATTCTGTTTTTCTTCGGACTTGAAATTCCTTTCGACTTGCAAGACGAAAGCACGGAGGGTTGTGAAAAATCCAGTGAAAATGAATGCACAAAAATTTTGCACCAGACTTATCACCATCAGGCGCTGTGTTTCTCAACGAGATTTCACACCGCGCCGTCACTCGTCCCTTCTTTCGTCGTGCGAGTTGCCAAGGAATTGGCAAACCAGAGACGGGCTCCATTGAGCTGCAGATGTCGTGTTGTTTGGGCTGGCCCTTACTTTGTGTTGTCGTGTCGATAAATTTCGGAAATGAAGGCCTCAAGTTCCCTTGGATTGGTGTCAGGGTCGAACCTGAACCACGGCTTCCCCGAAGTGTCGAGCAGAAATTTCTCAAAGTTCCACTGGATGTCGGATCTTTTCAGCGGGTCCCAGAAGAGGCTCTCTCGTGACCCCAATGTGTCGGAAGCTGGCGGGCACACACGCTGCAAAATGTGTTCCTCAAAAATTGGTTTCGAGAAACACCACATTCACGCTTGTGGACCAAGAAACCCACAACAAACTACCACGGTGATCGTTCCTCTGCAATAGATGTGTGGTGTCCAGTTCTTTGACAGGATGCAACAAAAGTTGTGCAACTAAAGCTTCCATCGTCTTTACAACTTGAAGCCCAGGAGTCTACTGTTCAAAAAGGACACGAATATGGCAAAACACCAAGATTGTGAAAACAAAAGGAGAATTACCTTGAGACCGGTGAACATCGCGTCCTCATTGGCTCCGTTCACTTCCAGTTTGTTGAAAAAATTGAATCCGACACCCGGCGAATACCCATTGCCAGGTCTCACATACTTCACGCCATTCATGATTTCTGAGTAACCTTCACCCGGTTCTGGAAAAAAGAAGAGAAATTTCGGGGATTCAAATTGACTGAACCACTGACCCAAGATACCATCGAACATGTCTGTTGTTTGTGCCGTGTTGCTTTTGTGGACGTGAGTGAGGGGGGGGGGGCAAAGACCAATTTGGACTTGGCACGAAAGTGTGAGAAATTATTGTTTCCACTGTGCCCACAAGGATGAGACAACCACCATTGCCAAAGGAAGTCTGCCTCCAGCTGAAGGACGGTTCGTTCAGTGAAGCCGCCCACAAGGACCTTTCTGACCAGCTTGCTCGCCTTCATTCAAATTGAGGTCACGTCAAGCAGATGTCATTGTGCTTACCTTGAAGCCCAAACTGGTTGCAGGGAAAAGCGGCGATTTGAAAGGGAATGTTAAGTTGGTCCATTTGTTTGAGTAGTGCATTCATGTCTACGTACTGCACGCGTGTGAGGCCTGCAACGAAAATGAGTTTCTTCAACTGTTGCGCAATACGACGTTGTTCACACAGCGCTGTGCGTAGAACATTGTTCGTCTGAATGCGCCCTGCTGATTGAACGAAAATTCAAGTGACCAGACACGGAACGACATTGCGTGTCGAACGGCACCCAAAGCTGCCATTCCAGACGCCTCATGGAGAACACTTGTTCACATGCATTGAATTGAAGGTGTGACCACAATTGCAGAGGACGCAACTTGATGCATCGTCCTGGGGACTGCAAGACTACAGAAATCAGTTGTCGCAACTCAGACGCTGATGGTCAACAAGGGACCAAACAAACTTACCTCAGTAAGTGGCCACGTTTACAACCAGCGTGATGTACCCAGAGAACTGCTCCATAGATTCGGATTCTTTGCTTCGCAGGTCATGATGACTGTATTGAAACACTGACCAATCGTCTTGCGAACAGTTACTGAACTGGAGACTGTTAGATCCACTGGAAAAGGCCAAAAGAAGCAGCAGACCGCCCCATGGACGAGCCATGTCAGGCGAATGCTGTTCGAACCAGGCGGATCGAGCCTTTCAGCGCCTAACAGCAGCTGTTTCTTTCATTCATTCAAAGCAGATCTGTATGAAACACGACACACAATTGCTTCCGTCGATTGATGAGTTGATGTTTCAAGCCATGCAAATGTGAGAACAATAGTGTCGAACTGCCGTTTTGCAATTGTCAACCTCAGTGTTTTATTGCAACAAGCCGTTCCAGTTTCGGTCGCACGACAAATACAGGCTGTAACATACATGTAGACATGGGCAGCGGGATGGGACTAAACGGTGGATGCAACAGGCTATCAACCACTGAACCAATATGTCGGCTTGCACAATGCGGGTCTTTGCCTTTGCCACACTTTGTAGGGAATTCTGTTCGTGTTCTTTCTTCCATTGGACAGTGTTCGCTTTCTGAAAACCTCAGAATATCTTTCCTAAACATGTAGTTTTTGAGTCGGGTTCAGCGCAAAATTTGACACTGAATCAGATTTTGTCCGTTGGGTTCTGCATCTGCTCAGCTTCGCTTTACCTCGGAACGGGAGGATCGATGTGACTGAACCACGCTGAGGGAACCAAGCCATCTATTTCAAGCAAACGTCCTCGATCTTCATATTGGTTTCACAGGAAACGAATCTGTGATCACAGCAGATTGATTACGTCGTTGAAGATTGCAACTGGGGGGTACATGGGACCGTAGCGCCTGTAGGGCTTTCCTTCCTTGTCAATCAGAATCTTCTCAAAGTTCCACGCGATGTCGTTTCGTCTGAGTGGCGAGTAGAAAAGCTCGTCTTTGTCTCGGAAAGTCTCAGTGGGCGCGTCGCAGTGGGCCTGAAGAACAAGACGCATTGGACCAACAACGTGAACTGAATACTCTCTTCTGTGGGAAGGTTCCATATTTTGTCCGTCTTGCAAACTTGCCTTGATGAAGCTGAAGAGCGGCAGCTCGTTGTCGCCGTTCACGTCGTACGTGTCTGTGAGCGTGAAGCGCGGCACGAAGCCGCTGCCCGGCCGGATGTAGCGCAGGATCTCGAGCACCTCCGTCCCGGACCCCGGCTCCTGCGTGTCGTGCGTGCGTGCCCGTGTGTGTGTGTGTGTGTGTGTGTGTGTGTGTGTGTGTGTGTGTGTGTGTGTGTGTGTGTGTGTGTGTGACTCAAATTTTTCCCCAACACTGCAAGCTTTTTGCAGATGATGTTGATCATACACGACATGGCTCCATAGTCAGCAAATGCTCTGGCGGAACTGGTGGGTGTATGCGCGAAGTTTTAAAATTTTAAAGTTTTGAAAATCTTCACCCGGTACCTCTTTGCCGAAGATGTTGGAGGGAACAGCGAGGATCTCGAAGCGATGCAGAGCGCTGTCTTGCTCGACCATCGTCTTGAGTCGATTCAGCTCGTAGTAATTCGGAGTCGTGTACGCTGAGGCGCAAACAGAAACTCTTCTCGTGCTTTGGTCATTTCTTCAAACCGTTTCATAAGTATTCTGATGGTGTTTATTCTTCCGGACCTCTGCCGTCAAAACCACAGATGGAACTCGACTTCCTCGTGGAATATCATATGACAAGCAATCGTGTTTTCGGGTGGTCTGGTAACTTTGAAATCCAACAAAACAGAGTCCAGATATTTTTTGGCAGTGTGAGTAACATGGAAACTTTGAAATTCAGAAGAACTGACACAGTCTGTAAATGTTTGCAACCGGGGGTGGGGCATGCCAGTTCAGCATGGTGCCTTCACTGAGTACCTGTTTTGGCTGCACAGCGCATGAAGTTTCGAATCGATTTGCTTCGAACATTCAGTGACGTCTCTCACCTGAGAAGGAGGCGACGTTGACGATGAGCAGCACGGTGTTCCTGTATCTGCTGCCCAGGCTGAAGAGCGACGGCACCTGCGGTGACGCGACGCTGAAGCCGTACACGTCGCCCGTCGCTGGGCGACACAGCGTCGCGTCGTACGAGGGCACCCAGTCGGACTCGCGGTTCTCAAACACACTCCCGACGGCCGTGAACTGATTCTCGCACGTCTGTGTGTAGCTGGGCGGGGCGATGCAGATGAGGGTCGCTGCGTCACGCACCGTGTTCTCCGAGATCTCCCCGAACCCGACCTTGAGGATGAGTTCTGGGTTCAGGCGGGTGATGTGCTCGTAGTAGGCGTACATCCCGAGGCCGAGAACCACGATGTTCGCCACAGCGCGAAGACGGATCGCTTCGTTCGAAACCAATTGAGGCTCCAGCGTGGGCCTGCAACGTGCAGCGTAACCTCTGTTCTTTACGCGTTCGTTGCGACAATCTGATTTGCGTCGTCTGTGCAACCAAACAAACACGGTAAAGTGGAGCGTCGTCGCCCTCACCAGCCGTTGAGGATGACGACGACGACGTTGGGCGCGTTCGGACGGTCCCCGGCGCGCCGCGTCAGCACCTCCTCGCGCACCGTCTGCAGCCCGCGACCCACGTTCGAGTGACCGCGCGTGAACCGCAGCTGCTCCACCTGCAGCCCGACCAACCGAGACGTTCATACAGGGGCGTGTGGCTTCTTCGAGAGCTCAGTGTCACTCGCGACACATGTTGTTTCGAGGTATTTGAACGTGATGATTCGGGAAATTCGAGATGACACGCTGTCTCCCAAGATTCCTTTGAGAGAGGAAGCACGCAATCAAGATTTCATAAAAATCGTGCTCATGTTCAAATGTTGACGACATTCAATTTTTTCAAAACCTTTCTTTGCTTTCGGTTTGTCTCGTTCAGTCAAGTGTTGGTGCCGACAGAGTTGGATGTTCAACGATCCAGAACGTGTCATGGGGGCAGTACTCGTACTTCGATCAACAAAGCCAAAGAGCTGAATGAGACTCGTCTCATTTTGAGTTGTGTTGGGCTCCTGTCAGTCGGAAACCTTTGGGTTGTAAATAGGTTTCACAACGCTTCCCATGTTGTGACAAAACAGGGCAACAAAGGGGGCGATGTAAAGTGTGTTGCGTTGCATGTAAATACCCTGCGGAGGACAGACTGGCGGTCCACGGAGTCCGCGAGGGAAACCTCCACCCGCCCCGCATCGTTGAACGTGACAACAGCGAACCGCGCGCGGTTGTCGAACGCGTTGATGAGGTTCCAGATGAGGCGGCGCTGACGCTGCAGGTTCGCGTTGAACGTGAAGTTGGAGTTCTCCACGAGAAACACGACGTCTATATCTTGTCGACACACTACAATGTGACACGGCCACGGGTGCGAGAAGTCGAGGTGTGCGTTTTCAGGTGCTCCTGACTCTCGACAGGTGTTCGGTGTAAATGCGGTTTCATAAACACACAACACAGAAATGAGATTGCAACAAGAAGAGATGTGTACAAGTTCGACATTGTTTGGTGAGACTTCTTCAAGAATGTGTGTATAACGCGGACTTTGTACTGATGAGTTTGAGAAATGAGAATTTCCTATCTGCTAATTTTATTCTCACTAATGTAAAACATGTCAGTTACCTTGGGTCTGGACTGACGAGAAAGTACCTGAAGATAAAACCGATAAAAACCTGTTACATGCGTTGTTGGCTGGGTGCCTCCTTTGACAGAGATTATGCGTCTGATTTTCACAGATGAAAAACGGGAAAATACTCGCACACTACAGAAGTCCTGTCTACACGGCGACTGTTTTATTTGTGCGAGAAAAGGAAACTATGGATTCGCTTTTGCGCGCGAACTTACCAATTAGGGAGAAGAGAACAGCGATGCACCGCGCTGTGACCGTCATTTCTCGATGACCAAACTGACCATCCAGGTTCCAGAAATTGAAGAACAGCACAATTTTCAAGTCTCCAACCCCTCCATGAAGTTTGCTGTGGTTTGAATTCACGTTCCCGCACTTAACCGTATGCCTTCGCCTTTGACATCTTATTCACTGTGGGATGTTGATAAACTCGTTGCTTTGCACACAATCATTCGACCGTGTTCATTTAAAACTCAGTGTGAGCCACCTGTGTATTGTGCCATTCCGATGTGATTATCGAGGCCTCAAGTCAAGAAAGAAACTCTGCGCTAAGAATTGTAAAGGTTTAAACAACAGTGAGAATTTAATTTCGCCGGAAGCGACGGTTTACCTTTCAAGGTGTGACGCAGTGGTGTTGTTCGCTTGCAAAGTAAACTTTGGCGTATTTCTGATTTCTATCTCCTGCTTTTTGCCAACTTTTATGAAAAATGGGTTCACTCAAAGAGGGAAAGCAGAAAAACGAGATATTTTAAACGACAGTTTATTCAACATCTTTGGGTTGAGAGTTGCAAGTTGGCTTTGTGAACGTCAAGTGTCAGGCAAGTGACATTCTGCACGGTCAAGGTGAATGCACGAACCCTGAAGGTGAAGAGATGTCCGTCAAAGCTCACCAACCTGCCAGGTTTTCGGTGAAACTCGTCATGATCTTGCTTGCGACATCACCTCCAAACTTTGCAAGTCTCAACGTACGTGGATGTTAAATGTTCAACGAAATATTTGTTCTCAAATCTTGGCGCGACTCCACATTCAGAGAACGACAAACGAACCACAGAAATAACACGATCAAGTCTTCAGTGTTGTGTCTCTAGTTTTTGCCTCTCGGGTGAACGTTCTTGGGATGTTTCGGGGACGTGAGCCCCGCATCCTCCAGCAGGTCGTTGATGTCGGGCAAGATTCCCTCGGGCGGGAAGTCGGGTGAGTATCGCTTGACCACAAGACCTGAGTCGGTCACCAGAAACTTCTCGAAGTTCCAGGTGATGTCACTCTGCTTGACCGGTGTCCAGTAGATGCCCGACGTGGACGTGATGGTCTCTGTCGTACCGGGACAGATGCCCTGTAAAAAATATCAACACGTGCCAAAAAGGCCAGACACTTGCACGTTTTGGTTTCGTGCAAAGCGCACAGCAACATCAAATTGTTACACATTATTACAGCCGTGATCTGCTGTTTCTGCGTGTTGCCAGGTTGTGGGGCCGAACTTAAGGAGCCTTGATTCGGTGATGGTCGGTCTGTGTTGGACTGGAGGGTGTTGTTACCTTCATGTAGGTGTAGATTTCGTGCTCCTCCGCGCCGTTCACGTCGTACTTGGACGTGATGGTGAACGTGTCGTGGATCACGTAGTTGTTACCTGGCCGCACGTGTTGGACTCCGTCCAGAATCTCGTTGTTGCGTCCAGGCTCCTGATTCAACAGCAAACAAAACAGCAGTGACTCCTGGTATTTTTGTCCACTTCTTTCTTTGGCAAGACAAGTTTGAGACCTGTTTTGCTTTGATCAAAGGGCAACACAGTTGCTGAGATGTGTGTTTACTGCGGGAAGAGTATGGGATGAGACTGCTGAAACGAAGGGTTGCAAGAAAAGAAACATCATGCTGAAGGTTTTGCGTGGTGATGGATCTCTTGCGAGTTTATCAGACCAAACATTCAAAATTCCTCACCTGCAAACCAAAGTTGTTGCAAGGAATTCCAAGAACTTGGAAGTTGGAGTTGTTTACCCGGCCTATCAGTGCATTCAGGCCGTTGTAATTGAATTCTGTCAAACCTGTCCACAGAAAAGACCTTTTCATGTCATCAATAGATTGAACAAGCCTGTGCCAGATCTGTCTGCTCGGAGGTGGTGGGGGGCGTCTTGCAAAGGGAGTTGTGGATAAATCACTTTTTTGGCTGAAGTTCAGGTTCAGTTTCGCTTTGCATGCAGTCAGTGTTGGTCGTTTACGGTACAATTTTTCTGGTTCTTTATCTCTTTGCTATCAGTATGCAAGTGACGTTCCGTTCTCACGACACCAATTTTGGGAAATTTGCTTGTTTCTGTCAAAGAGGTCCTGACGACCGAACCCTTGAAAGGAATTACTTTGATTCAAACACTAATTTTGTCAATCTGAACAGCACATGAGTACACGAAGTTTCTGGGTGAAACTTTTTCAACAACAATCGCAAATAGCTGATTTTTAGGTGATTTGAACCTTGTACCATACATTATGTATAATGTATGGTAGTAAGAATCACCTATAGGCATCAAGAGGCAAAATCTGTGAACGCGAGTTTGAAAGTGTTCTATTTGTTCGATTTTGGTCATGTTTGGTTTTTTCGTTCACTTCTGGGCTGTAGT
>JAAUXT010090895.1_pt1 | contig 18884 bp, 18 predicted proteins | sample 7278171 | NCBI WGS metagenome assembly JAAUXT01 (sample SAMN14350112, study PRJNA611818) | marine sediment metagenome | isolation source: surface marine sediment (1.8m) | place: French Polynesia: Moorea | collected 2018-08 | reverse complement strand
GGGAGGTTACATTCCAAAGTGTGGACAGATGCACACATGAATGCTAAGGGTTTTTAAGCCAACAGCGGGACCTAGATGGCCGCTACCGCGACCATCAATCAGTATTGGCACATGCATGGAGAATAGCCTCGTTTGCCTGTTAATCACTGGTTATTCTGTTGACATTCAGTTTTTGTGTCACCGAGCTGGTAATTACGGTTTTTTGGTCGGGATTGGACAGATTTCCTTAAACTCCCCGGCAATTTGACGGAAATACGTGACGACCTTCCCTTTCGCGGCAAACGAGGGGGCATGCACGACCTTCTGCAAGTCAAGAAGTGAAAGCCTACTCACAGATGCTGAGAAGTGCCTGGAACTGTTTCTCACTTGGTCTCAAGTTCAGTCCTCAGCCCCGAAGCGCTACCAAAAAAGTAGATCTAGTGCTCAGAAGAAGTGGTTCATCGGGGTCGAGATCCAGGGGCCAGAATGATGAAGGGTGGTAGCTTTCCGACGAAATGGTTGTTTGAAGCACAACCAAAAAAGTAGCGCTCCAAAGAACCAGGACATCAGGACTGAGCTGAGACTGAGAACGAGAATGAGGAGGAGGTGACACATCGGAAATTCGGATTCGGCAAGGATCCAGTTGTTGCCGGCCAAACCTTGCGAAAAGTCCACCGGGGAAATCCTCATGCAGAGACGAAACGTGTTTTGGGATTGTACCGCTCGCTCTGCTGCGCAGGAAGGACCACCTGCTGGCCGGGAAAAAAAGCTGTACGCTTTCTTGAGCTCCCCGTCAAACCTTATGAAAGTTTGTTTTCCCCATCAGGAGTAAACGAAGCACATTGAGATGTTGCAAGTTGGGCTTTCATGACCAAGAACCAATGGACCGTAACAATGAAAGCTCACGAGGGTTCACAAACGAATACACTTTTTTGCTGGGCCTGCCCAAGGAGTAAGCGCTCAAAAGTTTCCAGTTCCCTTGCACCCCTCCCAATTACAGTGGGCAGGCAGAGAACAACTCTGTGGTGGCCTGGTCCCCCACCTGTCATTGTGAAAGCTGGTGAGGTAACTGGGGGTGACTTCATTGTCAAGATCTGCCTGCAGCAAGATGGTCCTCTTGTCTTGGTCTGTCTAGCCCATTTGGAACAAGGAGCAGTGGAGGATCTCAGCTCAGAAGAAGGTGCTTTTGGATTCACATCTATTCTGTTGGGTTCACACAGACCAAGGGACAGCTTGCCAGAGCCAGTAGGAGGAGTCACTCCCAATTTTTTTTCCCACAACCTCTTTCAGACGAAATCAAGAGGCAAGGTTTGCCCCCTTCATCGTGGTCATAAAACACGCACCACGCAGTCCCATCCCAAATGCCTTCATTGTTCAGCTGCAGAAAATTCTCTTGACTTTTTGTCACCAGTGCATGACGACCACCATTCTGAATCAGGTGCCTCGTCTTTTTCATACGCGTGTGCGCACTGCAGAAACACACCCAGCAGGGACGACAGCGTCCACTGTTTGCGGAAACATACACAAGACCCAAACCGCATGCAGTTGCAATGAATCGTTTCCAAGACGCTCACACCAGAAACCACAAGCGTTCCTCGGGAGTAATGATGGGGATCAAGCAAATGAGGCGCAGGTGCATACGGTACTCATCCGGCTTTTACTGACAAAATTGTGACCTGCAAAGGACGTTTCTTGAATGTTGATAAAGTCGACTTCACTGCGAAACAGGTGTATCACAGCGCGGCGCAAATAAGATTCCGAAACATCTGTTCTGTTGCGTCATCTGCAGACAATTGAAACCCCTCAGCTGATGTGCACGAGCATTGTGCCACAAAAAAAGTTGACGACCACGTTTGAACAACTTGAACAATGCTTCAAATTTTCTGAACGATAAAGAAACACAGATGTGAATCAACTTGCAGGTCGTAGCAGACGTGCACAATGCACGTTCCCCAAAAATTATCTTTTGTGGTTGTCGAGCGTCGCATTTCTTTGATGCTGCAGTTATGTTTCCACCCAATTGCACCAAGGCAAAAGCACCAAAGCCATACAACGGCAACCACGCTTTCCCAACAAGTTGTGCCTCGTACACAGGCTTTGTGATGACGTCTGCGCCTCCTGACAGATTGTTGAACTTTACGGTCTTGATATTGGCCAAGAATAAACAAAAGAAAAACAAATAAATAACAACAAAAATACACAACATACCAACAGATGAAGCACAAGGGTCAACAAAACAAGACAACATAGAGAAACAATTTTGAAACAGAGATTCAGGCTGAATCACAATTCTAACAAAATGTTCACTCGATGCCACCAACTCAGAACATCTGCAGCACAGACACGCAGCGACCAGACGGTGCCCATCTGTTGTCCGGCACGCGAAATCCATGCAGAGACACCCTCAATCAGAAGATGGCTCGACTGTGACATGAGGTGTCTGACCATTTCTCGTTGTTCTTCCAAACCTGGAGACACATGTGTGCCTGTTTCAGGAATCAACTTGAAATGGCCCGGAACCGTTGTCACTCTTTTCAACAAGAAGACAGGAGCAAGGACTTTTTCTCGGTTTTGAGTGCATATTGGAAGCAGACACCTCAGAGCCAGACACAAAATGACCCTCACGTCTTCCGATAGTTTCGTTTCGGCAAAGAATGACGTGCTCGTACAGAGTCGTATTCTTTTTGAAGAGTCTTAAAGAGTCTTTACGCAAAACACTTGGAACCATCAGAAGCACTGAGCCTCTGGAGATTTGTTTCTGGCCTCAGTACAATTCTTAAGTCCCGTCACGGACACGCCCTGAACGCAACGCAGTCGTTAAGTGGACCCACCAGCTTTCGAAGAAGTCCACCTGGACGCTTGCAAATGTTTGTGTTGCTGAAGGCTCTGCGCGTTCACACTAACAACACACATCAACCAGTTTCCTGTTCTGAAGTGCCGAGAAACAAGTCAAAGCTGTATCGCTCCAACACTACGAGGCAACCTGAGATTTCAGAAAAAAATAAACAATTGCTGAGGTTCCACTGAAACACTTACCTTGTCGTGTTAAACGGACACGCCCTGTTCTATGGAGCAGACTGGAATCATCTGGAACAATCCAACTGCGAAGTCCAAAGGGGGCTGTGCAATGAACTCACATGTGTGGGTGAGACGCAGTTGCGGTGCAACACCCAAACAAAAAAGAAAAGGCTGTGAAATACGCATGAGCGGGGCCAGTTGCCACAGAGACTTTTGACTTGACAATTGATAGTATTGTATTGTGATTTTGTTGATTGATTGATTGATTGATTGATGTATTTGATGTGCACTTTAGGGTATCATCTGTGGAAGGATCAATAAAGTTCTGCCGTGTCTGTGTACAGGTTCAGTAACAACTGAGTTTGACTTACTCTTGGTGCGTAAGTTAGAACTCGGCCAAGCCAGAAGCGGCTTACACATGGGTGTACACAGTTTTCCGTGTGGTTCTGAAAATCGATGTCCTTTCGACCAAATGTTGGATTACAACACAGCATCCACCTTGCACCGATGAAACAAATTCTTCCATGAATGCGTCACGTTGTCAGACAGCTGCGATATGTTCTGTAAAAAGATACCTTTCAAACACCACAGATGTCCAAAAAGCATCAGTTGGGGTCAAACACAGGCAGCCCAATAGGGAGTTTTCACGTCTTGTGATCCTCGGGGCAGCCTGCAGTTCTTGTGACCCGCAGGCCTCTCGCGAGAGAGTGTGTCATGAAAGTAAATTTCCCAGCTCTTTGGTGGGCATGACAGCAGTCAGATTTTGGCATGAGAACAACCACCACCGCGCGTTTATGCAGGCTGGGAATAGAATAGTGTTTGAGGCCTCATAGAGTGTCATGTGCTACATTCTGGAAAAGGTTATTGCATCCAAAGCAACAACTGGTCATGCCGTGGGATGGAATGTCTCACTGATGTGGCAGCCATGCAAAAGTTCCTTCAGCATTGGTTGGACCTCTCTCAACAGTTTGCATGGTGGTGAACCCGTTTGCATGGTTGCGTCCCAGAGTGCAGCAAACGTCAGGAGACACCACAAAAACACATTTGCCCATTTGCCTGCTCTTCTTCCTTGGTTGCATCCATTCGTCTCAGTTCAGGTAGATGCACACAAGAACGCAACTGCTTCCACACCCTGACACGCAGCAGCGTGTGTGTAAAGGCCGGAACATCCTCCATGGAACGGAACATTTGAAAGCAGAGTGTGGACTACGTCCTTGGAGATTTGTAAACTGAAAGCTTGTGACTCAAGAGCCTTGTTTGCACGCAGAAACGTGGTTTGGGTTGTTTTCCAAACTTCACTTGTAGAGTTTCTGAGCAAAGTTCTCTTGGAGACAGAATCTCATCAATAATTTGCGGACGTTTTGTTTTGGCTGGCAAGTATTTTCCCATCTGGTCCGAACAAAAACAACACCATTTTGCTGAATATCCCGGGCCCACAAAAGGTGGGCAAAATGAGGCTCAGTTATAATCTGGTCGTGCTGACTCTAACATATAGATTCACTTCGGACCCACATCGATTTACATGAAGATACTCTTCCAAGAAATGATTCAATTGCAATGGCGCACGTGTACTCAATTATTGTGTCGCTCCACGACGATAGCGCTGAGACGTGAGGGCACGTGACGGTGCGAGACCTCGTCATTCGCAAGCAGCTTGTACCTTGACAAGTTGTGTTGTACATGTCGGCGCATATCAGGTGAGAAAGGGAGAAAAACACACATTCTTGCAGTGTGACCCTGTGTTCTACTCGTGCTTGTTGTCGCTCCGAGCAACAAGGTTTTTGGCGTGTCCACATTCTCAACCATCACGGTTCTTTCCGCAAAGCTGCATGCAGGATGTTGTTGGAGGTCAGTCCTCGAAAAGAAAGTTTCCTCTGAATCAGCTATCGTATCAAGTTCCCATGCACGGGTGCTCGGATTGTCGTCATGTCACACTATCATTCGCAGCATCAAAGCCGCTGTTGCCTGGAGCAAACTACAGATGTAAAGCATTAATGAGGTTGATACACTGGTGACCTGTGCCACATTGATGAGAGTCTTCCGCTACAAGTGCCCCCGCAGACATGTGTCCAGGCTCAGGACAACTGTCTGAAACCAGGTCCAACAAGTCATGGAAAAACAAGTTTAATGGGTGACCTTTTGGCAGCAGAACCAGACGGGACTACCGACAGAAAGCATTTTGTGAAACGAAAGAATGTGCTTCTTTGAGAAGAGTTCGGCAGATCTCTAGATCTTATGTTGGGGAGCGAGGTGAATTTGTCGACAACCAGATAAGTCACCTTTTGTGAAACGAAAGAATGTGCTTCCTTGAGAAGAGTTCGGCAGATCTCTAGATCTTATGTTGGGGAGCGAGGTGAATTTGTCAACAACCAGAGAAGTCACCTTTTGTGAAACGAAAGAATGTGCTTCCTTGAGAAGAGTTCGGCAGATCTCTAGATCTTATGTTGCGGAGCGAGGTGAATTTGTCGACAACCAGATAAGTCACCTTGTTTTGCTGCTCATTTGAGATTCGTTTCGACACCTTGGAGGTGACAAGACCTTTGATCTCACAGAGAAGCACTTTACCTGTTGGGCGGTGCACCCCCAGCGTGAGAGTCGGAAGTGTTTTTTGTAGAGTTTACCCGTGTACTTATGACAGAAATAGCACCAGAAGGTGACAAACACTTAGAACATCCCTTTTCAACCTGTTTGTAGCATAAAATTGCTCTTGAAAGGGAAATTTTCTCCAAAAAATGGCATGACCATCATTAAGTGACTGCTGCCTGCCTGACTAGTACATGACATACAGAAGGTAATGCTATCTCACCAGTAACAAAAGTAATGCTCCACAAAATGACGGTTACAGTCAAATTTGAAAAACCCTTTTCTCTTGCAAAATACACTTGCTATACACATTTCCAGCATAATCTGACATGAATGCAACTGAGGGAAGCATTTGTGAGTATTTGGAGACATTTTTAATGGTTGTTTCAACAGTTCCACCAACGTGACACAAATCTCACGGAGGTGCACCGCCCAACGGGGAAAGTGCTTAGAGGCTCGCTGTTCGAACAGAGACCTCATGAACAGCCTGGCTACCTTTGGGCATCTTTTTCTGATCTGACCTTGCCAAAATCGAGTCCGCAAAATGTGTTGAAAAGCAAGGAAAGGTGCAAATTGCATCTGGCTTTGTGGAGGGACCTGGAGGGAATCCAGGTTCCGTGCACATGTGTAACAGTCGAGGGTCAGGCGACCTCAGCTGCAGCTCTTTTTGATATCCGCAGTGCATTTTTCAATTTTTCAGCTCGTTTCTGTTCATTTTCGGTCTTTCCGACAGGCTTCATTGCGCACCTGTTGTCGTTGACTCCTGTGTCCGTCCTTTAGCCAAGTGCAGAGTCCTCTGCATTGTCACAGACTGTGGTGTGGAAAGGTGCAGTGTGAGCGACTTCGTTCTGAATCTTGGTGACTGTGAAAAGATTATGGAAGGTGCCATTGGGCTGCTCTTTCGATTTCTGAAACATTGATGACCGTCGCGTCCAGAGCTTGCAAAAGAAAAAAGTGCTTTTTCTACGCGTGTTCTTGCCCTTTGTGAAAGAAGAAGCCCCGCTCAAATGAAAGGATCTCAGACACTTTTGACTCTCCTTCAGGTCATCAGGAGCTTTTTCAGGCTTTATGAAGACAACAAACATATGTGGTCCGGTGTTTTCTTTCTGTCCACAACATTGACTCCGCAATTCTGATGTGTTTTGGTGTCTCACAACTCGCAACACACTTCAGTGACTTTGAGCTCCATCAGAAAGTCTGCGGACGACGTCACATGTTTTTCACTGAAAAATTCAAACATCATTTATCACGACGTGATGGATCATGTGTCGAGTGCATTTTTCGTGCACAAAAGGACGAGACTGCTGCCGTGGGTCTCTCTTCAGATTTCGGTTTGTTCTCTCTGCCAAGTCGGACTGGAAGCTGAGATCCCGTGAGGAACCAAAGACGACACTCCAATTTCGGGACAGACGCGTCTTGCGTGCAATTCACACTGGGATAGATTTGTGCTCAAGCAGTTTCAATGTGGACAACAGTGCACATGTAATGGGAAGACATTCTTGTTCCCGTGTCTGCTCACGTTTTGCCAGTGAGTCCCTGCTGCACGTAGAACTTGTTCGCGTTTTCTCAGAAAAATATCTGATGTACGTGACGATATGATCCACCCTTCCCATTTCAAGTTTCATCCCCGATGCACATGAGAAAATATTGAGCACCTCATCCCCTGCCAGTGGCTATCCATTACAGGAGAAAACGCGAAACACTCCTCTCCTCTGACAGCAGCCAAGCCATCATGCCAGCCAAGGTCCCCTCCCTGCAACAAATTGAATTTAATTCTGCAGGGGGCCATGGTCAGAGTTCTCGTGTCTTTCTTTCCTCTTCTCCTTTCTACTTTTCTTTCATTTCCCCTGGTCCATTCTCTCAGGACTTTCTTTTCTTCTCCCTCTTCCCCTTTTCTTCCTTTTGTTCTCCATTTCTTCTGCTTTCTGTTTTTCCACTTTCCTGGCAGCCAAATGAGGAATATCCTGACAAACACTGCAAGACCAAAAGAGAAGAAAAAATGAAACTATAAAGGAGAGGGCATGGAAAACAAAATAAGAGAGAAAGGAAATTAGAAAAGAAGAAAGTGGCAGAGAAGAGAAAGTGTGAGTCCCCATGGCTAAGACCACCCAATTGCCAAGGTCCCCTTGTTAGCCATGCCCCAAGGACAATTCTCCCCCAGCCATGCTTTCCTTTTGGAAGCCCCCCCTTGTGGCCAAGTCCCCCTCAGCTGGCCAAACCTACCCCCCCCCCACTTGAAAATGAACGTGTTGGGTTCATGTGCTCTGTATTTTTCCCACGTCTAAGTTCTTTGTTTCACGAAAAAGTCTGTAAAGATCCTGACTTTGATGTCTTTTCTTGTTTTTTATTGCGCCGTGCGAGACAAACTGGTAGGTAAACACGGACACAATCACAACACGTGAATTTTTCAAAGGGTTGTCAAATATTCATTCCATTCCAGTTTACTGCACTACGTCCTTGATCAATGTACGTGCCTTGTCCTCAAGTATGTGTTTATTGATTGGCGATGAAAGTTTTATTCGTGGACCCACCAGCTTGCACAAGGAGCTGGAAACAATTTGTGCGCTTTCAAGAACTAACATTGCGAAACCAATCAAGATAGCGCGATGCCTTGGGTGCCACGATGCAAGAAACATGCACGTTCCCTGAAGTTGCACCGATTCGTTTGACGTAAGTGAAATTTCTTTCTACAACTCTGCGATCACACAAACTCTCGAATGTGCTCGCATCGTGGTAGAAATGGGTTCTCACCCTACAAGAAGGGTTCGTGTCCTGTGCAATCACACAACTCCTTTCTTGACCAAAGGTCTCGAAAATTCATTGTGTGGTTTCACAGGAACCGTTTTTGTAGAGTGTGAGAACCCTGTCGTCGTTCATCCTCACAATTCTGTGCATTTTACAGCAGTTTCTGAATCAACGTGTTGCTTGTGTGCACCACGGAAAGCTCTTTCAGCGGGGCTCAGGGCGACGGTCTTTGAGGTTTGCACATTTTGGCACAAAAATTCATGTCGCAATTTCAATGAAATGTACCCCTCCCAGGTCCCTACTGATCCAAACGTTTTCTGGATTCGTTGGTGATCACACATGTCTTGCTCGTACACACTGCAAGGCTGCCAGCTTCTGGCACCATTCAACATCCACACTTGTGTTCTGATTGTCAGCTACACAGCTGATGCATGTTGAAGCCCTGGACTTTCTTCCTATGACTGATTGGGAAAAAAAGTTACCTTGTGTGTACACTTCCTGTAGTTGCCAGGTCCAGACCGCAAGCAAGAAGTCCAATCAGAGACACGTGTGCGTGCGAACAAAACTATTTGTCCGGGCAAAACCTTCAGATCTCAGAACGTTCAGACAATTGTAGCTCGCAAGCAATGAAACAGCAGACACAAGGCATCAACGAGAGAAGGACAAAGTGATCAAATTTTGGTTGGGCATGTCTCGAATCCGAAAGTCAGGGTCAGGTTCTTTGTGAATTCGTGATGCTTTTGGCAAATTGCATCGCATTTCCAAGTTCACAAAAAATGAGTCCGTGTTGTTTTCGTTCAGTGCGTCCCTGCTGGCTTAACCTGCCCAGTGCCTGCTTCCTTACACCCCCTCACACTTGTTTCCTGAACTGGCCTGACACAACCAGACCTGCACTGAGACTGGCAAAACAAACCTTCAGATGGGCTTGATCGAGAAACAACACCTTTCGGCGTTGGCAATGACCAGTGTCCCAGTTTTTACAGTTGTTTTGATTCCTGCCGGAGTTTCAGTGAATCTGCAATTGGCATGCAAAAGAAAAGCACACGATGCAAAGGCACTTTGAGCCAAGCATGGTTAATTTCCTGGCTGTCCAGAATGAAGGTGACCCAGTTTCGAACCTTGGAGCACTGGTTATTTGATCTTGACTCTCATGTGTGTGCCTTTGAGATTGGTATCACAGAGGCCATTACTTTGAGGAAACAAGCAGTTCTGAGAACGAAATTCCATAACTTTAATTGTGTGGCTTTGTGTGGCTCACTTTCATTTTCCGTATCAACCTGATGGCACGCAGTGTCCGATGATCAGGAGTACGCGCTCGTTCTTCTCACACGGGAATGACATTGTTCAAGTTTAAAAAGCAAAAGCATGTTTTCCGGACACTGCTTTCCTGACTGCACATGTTTCCGCCTGTTGTTCAGCAGGACCAGAACTAGAACTGACATTTGTCCAGCAGCAGACAAATTGCCCACACCGTCACCACCAATACTTATCTCAACAAAGACTGGGAAAGCCTGGACTTCCATGTGATAAAGAGAAACGAGTTCCTAATTCGCTGGCCGCATCCCCGGAACAGCTTGTGCAGCTTCATGAACGCATGCAACGTTCCAACTGCAGTTGTCGCGCTTGGGCGAACCGGAATTTTCTTGTCGGAAGCACGCTTTCTGACACTTCCCCTGGATGTTTCCGGTTGTCCGCAGAACATTTGTTCTCAGGACGTGTGTCTCTTCAGGACCTGAAGCTGGATGGAAGTTTTTTTTTCTTGGCAGTTGTCAATCCACTAGATCTTTGCACAATTCGTTCGTGCATGGACATATCTAACCCATTTGTTTTCAGGAAACAAGACGAACAAGAATGGCCCTGTTGCGGCGCCGAGGGAGACTGGTCTGTGAACAAGGAAAACTCGAAGTGAACGGCGCCGAATCACCTGCAGAAGTCGGAGTCGGAAAAAGAGACAAATCGCCTGTTCTTCTCGCTGAACGTCTTTTCGTTGATATATTCTCATTTGGAAAGAACTTGTTGCTGTGATTACCTTATATTGGGCGGATTTATCAGCAAACGTTCAAAAGCCTGGAACCCATCAAAAGTCAAATGCTGAACAGTTGGGGACATTGCTGTGTCATCACCCATCGACATGTCATCGTCACAGAAGCCTCTGATCCACTGTTTAGAAATGAATGTCTCGGGCGCCCTGATCAACGGCACTGCGGCACCAAGTCAATCAGACCAGGTGTTCTACAAGTGAGTCGTCATTTCATTTCCATTTCTCCAAGCATTGCTAAAGAAAGAAACGGATTCTTGTTGGCATTCGTACATGTCAGTTGTCAAACTCTGTGCAGACGTTGGACGTCAGACCTCTGTGTTTCCTGTTTCACAAACATGACCGCCTGTCTGCACCATGTCAGAAAAAAGACTGCTTTGTTGACCTCGAGGCTTGCTTTCCATGCGAAATGATTCGTCTGGAAATAGACAGCATAAGTTGTGGCCTTTTGTCTGCTGGTCTTTGACACCGGGAAAGACAAGCGTGTTCTGCAAATCTTAGCGGCATCTTCATTCTGCGATCTCGCACTCGCAATCAACATGAGTTCCAGAACCCTTGCAGGAAACACCTGCCTCCTTGACCCAAAACACAGTTCAGGTTCACACACAAAAGAACGAAACTTACTTGGGTAGGAACACAGTTCACACACCTTGAAGCAGACAGGTACGAGAGTGTTTTCAAAAGTTCGCAGGCACCAGTTGATCAAGATCACGTGACTTGTGACATGTTGCATTGCCGCTGGTAACTTACAAAGTGCCATTCAGTGGCCCAGACAATGAACTTCTCCATTGCTTGAAGTCGATTGTTTCAGAGATTCATGTGTCAGAGAAATGGATCCCACCTGCGAACAACTGAAAACCCCCTCGTAGTTGACTTGTTGGTCTCAACTGGTCTTGAAACACATGGTGACACCATTCTGGACCATACTCTCACTTCAACAAGGATAATAACAGTTGCCGATCACCCTTTTGGTTTGGCCGACTGAGTTGAATGTCAAAAGAGCTCCACGTGTGTGTGAATCTGACTTGCTCGTGGATCTTCTCAAGCACTTATTTCGTGGACGGAGCAGCTGAGAAATTGATGTTGGCAGTTCTGAAGAAACCGCTCAGTGATGCGACATCTAATCAAGAATTCGACAATGTTTACCTGCAAAAAACACTGAAAAAGGCACAGTCGGTTGATTGGCATCACCGACGTGTCATTTGAGTTTGGCCAAGATTCCAGTCAGTCCAGAAAGTAACCGTCAGCTTGAGTTCTTGCTGCTGTTTTGCCTGAGACGAAAACAGTCAATCTGGCATGATATCCTGTTTGCAGTAGCTAGAAGCCAAGAAATTAATTGGGGTTCCGAACAGTCAGCAGTATTATCAGCAGAACAGCTCTGCAGGTTGCTTGCGATTTACGTGTATTTCCTCTCCTCTCTCACAGACACAGACACAGACACAGACACAGACACAGACACAGACACACACAGACACACACACACACACACACACGTTTTCTTGAGACACTTGTCAAAAGTTTGGGAACTGGACAGATTCAGGTTGATTCTGCATGCATCGTTGTTTTTCATAAACCCTTTTTGTGTACCGTCTCTCGAGATATCAAGCGTCGTGACCAAGAAAGATCTGTTTTGTCTGTTTTCTCTGACCGAATTCTCACACCACTCTGGAGATGCGCGGAAGAGATGTCAGAACAACGAAACGAGATTCCTGACAATCTCAGAGCAAACTTTTCGAAGAAGTCAACCTGACGAACAAAAAAGGAAACAGATGTGTTTGAAAGTTTTTGAGGACACACAGCAAACTTCTTTCTGTTTTGAGACACGATTTGATTGTTCTCCTCTTTTGTTTCGTTGTTCTGACATCTCTTCCGCTCATCTCCAGAGTGGTGTGAGAATTTTCGTCTCAGTGTTTTGATCTTTTGTCACTAGCATGACGCATTACAGTCCAAAACAGTCTAAATTTGGTCCATATTGTCAGTGTGAGGTAGCTGTTCGTGGACTTCGTGGGTCACAAGAGTTTTGGAAGTTCTCGTATTCAGTTGTGAAGAGGGAGTCTTTTTTTGTGCAAAAGCAACCCAAATGAGCGACCCGAACAAATCTCCGCGAGACCCTGGGCATTTTGTTGCTTTTGTGATACGAAGTACAGGATCAGAATCAACTCGAGGGCAAGATGACCCCTGGAAAGAAACTGTCCAGACAGAGTTCTCGCACTACTCTCGAGATGAGAGGAGGAGATGAACTTGTCTTGCCACTGCGTGGCTCGACAGTTCAGTGTGTGAGAACTATCATCTGGCATGATGCTGGTCTTTGCTTGAGATTTTGAAAAGAAAATTGTCATGAGAAGGTTTCTGGGTGTTTCAAATATGCTCAATGTACGTCAAGTTTCTGGGGGTTTAACATACTGAATACAGGTCAATTGAATGTTTGGAGAAAAGCTTGGGAGACTCTGAGAGGAGAGGTTCTCGCATGCAAAGACAATAGAAAATCGAAAGCAACGACCAGCATCGTGCCAGATGAGGTCCTCAAACCTACTTGCTTCTGACAACAAACACACACTGCACACGCAGGTGCGAGTACCTGCCTCTCTCGGAGCGCACCCTGCAGCTCTTCCGTCAGCCGCACTCCGCTATCGCCGTCGTGTTCGGTCTGCTCGGCATCGTCATCAACATCCTCTGTCTCCTCGCCGTCCACTTTCAGGTCAGCCGCTGAACGGAAGTTCTTGGAGTGTTCCCATGGGTTTCATTAATTTCAAAGTGGATCTGATGGAATAGTTGCGTACAAATTTAAAGTACTGAAAGACTGACAGTTCTAGCCTTTTCACACATGGGTGGATTTCAAGAAAGGTGATGTGGGGTTGGCCTGTGATGCGGTGGCAAATTGATTCACCCATTGTCACAGCTTGCAAGGCAGTAAGTAGCTTTCTCGTCTTTCACAAGAAGCAAGCAGTCCTTTCAAAGGCTTCCAAATCCTTGCGGAAGGCTTTGTTCGAGTCGTTCTATCAACTGACCCAAGTTGGTTGAGTACGAGTACGACACAGCGTCCGTTGTCTTTGCGAGGCCTGTTTCTCATACATGTGCATGTTGCCGTTGTTCCGCCTATTGGTCGCAAACCACATACGTGTTTTTGTGCGAAAGAGGCACTTTTTTGTGATCCCACATTCTGTGGGCACTGAACTGTGTCCGAAATCAGGTCAATGATCTTTGGCATGGCAGACAGGTGAAGTTTGTCTTCTACAACATGACGGTCCATTTTGGCACGTAGTCATTTCGCCAAAAGAACATCCCATTTTGACAGTGACTTTTGACCCATGTCTGTTGTTGTTGACAAAAGTTTCTGCTGCAAACTGTTTGTCGGGTTAACTCCGACGACCAATGAAACTTACACACACCTTTTCGTCTTCTGTCAGCGAAAGAACAGGAAAAAGCCACGCCTCGTACGCATTACGAAACTTGTGTTTTGAGCGAACCCAATCTCGGACGCGAGGAACGCCATCGTGCTGGTGCAGACATATCTCATTTCTCAGATTGGTGAAAGTAATTGTGGTAATTGGGTGAAATTGGGAAGATGTATGACGTGATTAGATGTCTCTTTGCTCTTTCCCACTGACAAACAACGTGGGAAACGTGGCAACAGAAGGCTCGATGTCGTTCGTTGAGGAGCAAGACTTGGGGCCATCCACAATACTCCATTCGGATCAGGAATATTCACTTCAAGGGAAAACTCCAATCCCTGTCTCAGTCACATTTCTTGGAAAGCTAAATCCAATCCAAATCTTCATCCCCAGAAAAATTTCCTTGAAGGACAAAATTTGCAAGTTCTTCTTTTTTGCGATGGAGATTTCAATGGGCGTCAAAGGACTCATTTGACTAATTGTTCCCTTTGATTGTGAAGGATAAATGAAAAGTCCATTGACAATAAAATGACAAAAAGCCAAAAAAAGGAAAGATAAGTTCAGGAAAGAATTGGCGCAAATAAATGTGTGAAGTGCAATTCTGACCGCTGATGGCAGAGATTCTTGTCTGAGACAGACGATAAGTAGATAATCAGTGGCGAAATATTGATTTGGTCACGCAACGAGTCACCCCCAGGAAACTGAAGATGAAGCCTGAAGTTTCCATTCATTCGAGCAGACGCTGCTGCCAAATGTCAGCTGTCACTTCCTTTCGCATCAGATGCGCGGGCGCTTCACGACGCACTTCCGCTTCATCGTGTCGCTGGCGCTGTCGGACGTGCTGATCGCGCTCTCCGTCGTGCTGCACTTCACGAACCACGTGCTCAACCCGCCGCTCTACCCGGGCTTCGGGCCGCGCGACGTCCGCCTCCGCTCCCGCTGCGCCTTCGTCCTCATCAAGGGTCGGTCGCTGGGGCGGGTGTGGGACGCGTGTGCGTGCAGAACAACCACACACCTGCGTTATCGGAGACTTTGAACAATCCACAGACCAGTCTCGCGATTTTTGCAACTTCCGCAGGAATTGCCTGGCAAAGCAGCTTTTCCATTCAGCCAGAAAATCGACCTCAGCCTCTTTGCTTGCCTACCTGTAATGAAAACTTGGCATCATGTTTACCTGTGCTTGTGAGACGCAAATTGTGTCTCCAATTATGGTCACAAAAGGCTTTGACAGAATTGATCATCTGGAAAATGCACGTTGCACAACGATCTGTCGATACATCTGCGTAAAGACTCGTTTGTTTTTCATTTTCTTCATCAAGAAAGCTTGGGCAATGCTTTCATTTCACTCTCACATTTTCAGCTCTGAACACGACGGCGTTGAACATCTCGTTGCTCAACCTGACGGGGATGGCGCTCGACCACTACGTCGCGATCCTGATGCCGCTGCACGGCGCGCGCCTCCTGTCCAAACGCAGGTCCACGCTCCTCATCCTCATTTTCTGGGCGGTCGCAGTCGCCTGCGGATACTCGGACCTGTTGTCCGTCATTCCGGACAGAAAGTATCTCGGGCGCTACAATTTCTGCGAACTCGCCTTCCTGACGCCATATCAGGAGGAATACACCGTGTTTGCTACGGCCTTGATGTGCCTTGTATGTATGCTGTTCTTCTACGTGAGAATTTACGTGAAGATCCACGAGCGCCGACGGCGGGCGGGCGGCATGCAGGAAGATCAGAGAATCCACGCGGCGGCAAGCATGAAGCAAACCAAGAAAGCTTTGGTGACGACGCTGATGATTCTGGGCACGTTCATGGTGTGTTGGCTGCCGCTCTGCTTGTTCCAAGTGGCGCTGATCATTCAGGTCAAAGTTAATGCAGAAGCCTTGCAGCCTGTCATTGAGTACCTGCACATTGCAGACCAGTATCTCTACGACTTGACTCTGCTCAACTCCATTCTTGATCCGGTCATCTATGCCATACGCATGCCAGAAGTTCGGTGTGGATACAGGAAGATGTTTTGGTACCTGTCGCGCTGCTGCAGGCGGGACGGCGCTTTCGACATTTTTCACAGCGGAACCTACATGTCCATGCTAGAGAAAAATTCGTCGTTCCGACTGAGCAATCGCATTGCGAGATCGAGGAACGGTAGCGTCAGGACGTATCTAGACACTGAGCGGAGGGCAGAAAAGAAAAACCTGGAAGGGTGAAATTGCACGGCAGACAGAGAAGAACTTTGTCTGAAAGCCCAAAAACAAAAATCAGCACTGGAGACAAAGGCAAGGCATTGCCTCAATACAACACTGACTCTGTGACTGAAGCATGCAATGTGCGTGAAGCCAAGATCTCGAAAAACAGGGCCCAGTGTCAATGAGACTGATGGTGCACACAGTGTGAGTATCGGATTCGCTTCCTGACCAGTGCATGCCACAGCATCACTTGATATCATCATCCGCGGGCAGAGAGCACGCATCTTCTGCAGAGCAATAACTACAAATTTTCCTCCGACTGCCCCAAAAAAACGCCTTCAAGGAGAAAAATATGACATAAATGTTCTCGAACAGGTACGCAGGCGTTCGCACACTGGTGGATTGCATGGAAAAAAGCCAGATGTATAGAAAGTTAAAATCGCTTGCAGCTCGTTCACCAAGCTATCAGACTATGTGGACACAGAATGTGATATGAAACGACGTTTGAATTTGACCTGCCTTTCATTGTTTTGCAAACCATTCCTAAATACGTGGATATTTCTGCAGAACAATTGGGACAGGTCTGCATGTGGACGTCCGAGTATCTGACAACTTTATGCTCCTTGCAGAACCACAATCACATGCAAGCAGCGCAAAAACATTCGTGCACTCCCACACCAGCAGGTGGATCTGTGTTGTTCGTCGTCTGTCTGCAGCCCCAGCCTGGGCCGGACAAGCATGTATATTTCTCCATTTTTGACAGCACGATGTTGCTTCCATTCGGTGGCCAGTGCACTTTGCCTTCTGCACGTTGTCAGGCTGTTGTGTCCTGAACGACTCTGCTGAGGTTGGGTTCAGGCAGGGCCCTCGCCTCCCGAATCAGCAGGTGCCCCCTGGGAGTTGGGTCTGCCCCAATCACTAATCCACCAGAAGTCACTTTCCCAAGGGGGTCAAAGAAGGGAGTATTTGTAGCCTTCACTCTGCTCTATATGCACGGAACGTAAAAAGCAGCAAAAACAAAACAAGACAAAACTTCTTCCTGCAAAGGAGTGAAGTCACAAAGCTGGAAAAAGAGTGTTCAAAACAAGGAAGAAACAATGCCACAATACCTCTGTTCTCACCCTAGTACTGCATTCCAGTCTGTTTTCAGACAAGAAAACAGAACATTCACAACCAAAGCTAAAACAAACACGATGCACAACAACCATAAGCCTCTACCTCAAACTTCAGGGAATTCTTACAAAGACTTTCTTTGTGCACGGTCTGTGGAACCACGTGGGTGAGCAATCTTGTCACTCTTTGCAATCCCCAACGCTCAAAGAACACTGATTTCTGAAGCACGTTCCTTGAGAACAAGAAGGAACGAAGGACGTTCTTCTGGTGTTGGTTCGAAGACGACTGTTTTTTCTGGGGGAGGAGCAACAAAGGCATTCAACGTGGAGCAAACAGCGGGAACTTCAGGAACAGGCATCGCACGCAAAGCGGTGCTTTGCTCAAAGGACTTGTGGTGTCAATCGTGATTTATTCAATTTGTGCAAGATCTATAACGGTCAAATGTTTGACAATGTTCATTGAGGTTTTGTCCAAATGAAGAAGGTTCCACAAGAGCCCGGTGGCACACCACAAATGACCATCTTTGTGCACTGGAGCCAAGGATTGCATGGCCAGACACCCAAATTCAAGAGGCATGCATGGGTGATCTGATCTCGTGTCTCGTCATTTTGTTCCACCTGATCAAAACTTGTGGACCTCACCTCATTTTTGTTTCACACAATGAAGCCAACCCAGGGGACATTTTTAGAGAGAGTATAAATTTCATATAGATATTCTCACGCCCACTTTTCAGCAGGAGAATCGTACAATCGGTGTAAGTCTTCCAGTTGGGGTGTTTGGACCCAAGTGAAAGAGCCCTGTACCTAAGGCGGACCCCAGAGCTCTGTGGTTTGAAATGACGCCGCCATGCTTTCGTGCACGGGTTCTTGTATCTTCAAATTTGTGACCAAAACAAATATTGTCAAGGGCGGAGTTCTCTACCATTTATTTTGCGCACAAATGAACAGCGAAGCACACCACGACAGGAAGAGACCGAAAAATCGCAGATTCTGACGGACTAACACTTGTTCAATGACTTGATCTGCATGTCTGGTGCGCGTGTCTGCTAAAATTTCCCGGTGAGCCCCACAGCAAAGAAGCGTTGTCAGCAGTGATGAGGGGATTCCTGTGTGGTTTTGACTGAGTGAGGGATGAATCTGAAGTTTGCAGCAGTGTCCATCGTTTCTTGACTTGCACGTGAGGTGTCTTCAAGGTGTATCAATGAACTTTCCTCAAATAACTTTTCATTAGAGAAATAAATCCCAGAAAATATCACTTGAACAGATTTGTTCACTCTCTCTTCTGCGGCATAATCTCTTGCATCGTGTGACAACCTTGTTTCTTGACCCTGACCGAGAACCAAGCTGATCACAAAACCGATGCATGTCAAAGTCTGTGCAAAGTCTGAGCCAAAAACGAGATCGTTATCACAGATTGCAGAACATCGGACAACCCACGGGACAACGGCGTTTCTTTCAAAAATCATTCTTTGTTGTTGATTGCATCTCAGTGCACCTTGCACGTGAGTTTCAGTGAAGTTGTGGTCCAAGCAGAGTTTGCCACACTGTGTCTTCTCATAAAGTGCTGCATTTGCGTAAAAAAAGACACAGCATGGCAAACTGAACAAAATATTCAACACACAAGCACCTGTGTTTCTCTGCAAAAAGAACCACACCAAATGAGAAATCTTACCACATCAAGTGAACCAGATTCGAAATAAAAAAAATAACTCCATGGAGTTTGCGGTGATTTGAACTGGGATAGATCTAGATCTAGATCTACCCCACCGCCCAACTTCACACCACATTTGGTCTTATATCTCAAAAACTACTGGGCCGTTTTCAACCATTTTT
>JAAUXT010150659.1_pt1 | contig 18889 bp, 18 predicted proteins | sample 7278171 | NCBI WGS metagenome assembly JAAUXT01 (sample SAMN14350112, study PRJNA611818) | marine sediment metagenome | isolation source: surface marine sediment (1.8m) | place: French Polynesia: Moorea | collected 2018-08 | reverse complement strand
CAAGTTCAACAAATGCCCTTTCGGTTTGGCTCAGGCCCCTGCCTACTTTCAATCCTTAATTTTTCATGTACTCCAAGGATTGAATTTTACTTTCGCATATCTTGATGACATCCTCATCTTTTCAAAAGATGTGGATACACACTTGGGGCACTTACGCCAAGTCTTTGAGCGGTTTTGACAAGCTGATCTTCACTTGAAGAAAGTCAAATGCGACTTCTTCAAGAGAGAACTGCAATATCTGGGACATATTCTGTCTCCAGATGGGATTCGTCCCCTGCCCGACAAGCTTTCAGCCATCCGCGATCTCCCGAACAACGGAGCCATGGTGGCCGATGGGCAAGCTTTGCTATCATGAGTTACACACTCAGTTCCACCTCAGCTCCACCCGGCACTTCGTCAGCCCGCAGGCGAGAACGTGTCAATGAGTTCAGCGTTGGGCTGTTAGCAAGAACTACTCGTGCAGGCCAGCAGTTCAACCAGCACAGGAGCTGTCCGCCTGAGCGTTATTTCTCGTACAGGGTGACACAGGTGGTGGTACGTGGTTCGTCCACGAATTCCCCGTTTCCCAGTTCTTGCAAACTTGACGAAGGGGTTTTCACACAGATGACCTGGACAAAATTTTGGTCCAATGGCTGAAACGGACTGGACCAAGTTGTCGATGCTCTCCATTGCGTGTCTTGTTGAATTTGATTCTCGCGCATCAAAATGTTGATGCTGGCATCAAGCAATCTGACGTTACCCTGCCTGTGTGTTCAACTCACCACACCAACCGGTGGAGCTAGATTCACCACACCAACTTGTGGGGTACAAATTCACCACACCAACTTGTGGGGCCAGATTCACCACACCAACTGGTGGGGGCCAGATTCACCACACCAACCGGTGGGGCCAAATTCACCACACCAACTTGTAGGGCCAGATTCACCAAAACAACTTGTCGGGTCCAAATTCACCACACCAACTGGTGGGGGCCAGATTCACCAGACCAACTGGTGGGGCCAGATTCACCACACCAACTGGTGAGGCCACCAACTGGTGAGGCCAGATTCACCACACCAACTGGTGATGGCCAGATTCACCACATGAACTGTTGGAGTCAGATTCACCACACCAACTGGTAGGGCCAGACCCACCACACCAGTTGGTGGGGCCAGGTTTACCACGCCAACTTTTTTGCTTGTTTTATTGACTTCACACAGTAGAAGAGGTTAATTATTGGACAGACCTTGTACTCGTAACAGGAGCGTTGTCTGGGTAAGCATCGGTTGCTATTGCACGGTTGCCCCCCCCTCCCACAGGTCATCCAGGGAGCCACCGATCCCAATTGGGACGAAGTAAGCGCAATCTTCCCCCAGGGGTGGTCATCTTGACGCTGCAGCGAAACATGATGTGAGTGACCACACCTGTATGATCTCCTCACACCTGTATGACAGGTACCCAGCTGACGGATTGGAGTTTCTGTGGACGCGACGTAGCGAACGCAATAAAAACATTTCGGATCGGATGGCCCATGCTGGAATGTTTTGATTGGGTTATTGTACAGGATTTTGGGGATTCACACGCGCAGAAGAACGGACAGGTCCTCGGTCCAGAAAACTCCGACAATAGTTGAATCTATCTGGGAATCAGGGACAATACCTCACAACCCTTACAAAAGCAGAAATCCGAGCTGAGAATAGGGTCACGGTGCATTTGAGATCCAGAAAATTTGTCCCATTTCTGGTTTTACACAGGCAGGGCGGCATCAGATTTTGTGAGACAAGCGTCAAAATGACGCCCAATGCAGAGCATCAGAAAAACGGTCCATGTAGTCCGTTCCTGGTGTCCCTTCAAAATTTTGACCCCGCGTCACCTGTGTGAAAACTCAAATTTTTAGACTGGAGTAACCCTACCTGCGACATTTCAATTCGCGTGGGGCAAATTCTCTTGACACCACACTGTGTCTGCACCTACAGGTGACCACCCAATGAGGTTAGGTCTAGTCATCACCCGTCTGCACCCCGTTGGATCTGATGCAAGTAACCCTGGTATTTCAGCTATTCTCAATGACCCAGTCCCGTCCGTAGCGCGGTGTGAATCCCTGATATGAGTCAAGTATCGCTGGAGGGAACGCGATTCCAGACCAGCCATACGTCAGCAGCGTCGATCAGACACAGAGATCCAGAGTCAGGGGCGGAGCCAGGATCCAGTCAGGGTGCAGACACACTGAATGTTACGTGGTGCTGCGCATCGTGCTGTTGCATCGCCCCATTGGGTCGCCCTGACTGCTCTCAGAGTAGTTGCGGTGACACAACAGCAGCCTCCATACAAATCCAATGGGGCGATGCCAGAGCACGACAGGGCAGCACGACGCTGGTTGCTGCGTCGCTGGGAGTGTGTTCCCAGCCTCAGGGGCTGGCTCAGGCTGCTGGATCCGCTTCACACCCAACTCGATTCCAGACCAACCATTCCATCAGAGTCACCCCCTGTTCACACTGCTTCTGCGATCCGTGATACCTGGTCCGTAACTGCATCCATGACGGATGGTTTTGCCTCTTGGAGCCAAAACCTTCCATGCTGGATTCAAGGAACCAGTGTGAACAACACTATTGAAATATGTGTGTATGATTTCATGCACAAATTGCACACGGTGTTGCATCAGGGACACGGACCCAGAGTGAACAGGGTGTCAGGGTCTGCGGTCACATGCGGAGGCAACAGGGGCACATCCAGAGCTGGGATCCGCTGAAAGGGTAGATTTCATAGTGACGGACCCAGAATCCATTCTGAGGGCCAACCCCAACAACGAAGAACAATCAAAAATCAAAAATCCAAGAACAATAAAAAACAAGAAACTTTGTCTTCCCTGATGTACTCCTCAGAGGGAGTGAAAATATAAACAAACGGGATTGAAGAAACACTGGGGGCGGGCATCAAAGGACTGATCACGACAGGATCAGGACTCTGTTGGCGGCTTTCATCTGTGAAAAAAACCGGCAGAAATCAAGGAGAAGGAGCCACTGACTGTTTACAAATCAGCCAAAGGTTCGAGAAAGCGTGAGGAAAACGAACTGATCAGAGCTGGGGCAGTTAGATCCTGGATCCGCTGTGCACCTAAGGCATTTATTTCCCTCACAAAAATATGAATTTTAATGCCTCTCACCTTGGTTGTGTTGTGCGTCCTGCAGTCCTCTCTCTGCGGGAATGACTGTTGAATTATTCCGGATTGTTATTTATGGTTTCCTCCAGTTGAGGGTGTGGTCTATTCACACTTCTGACAGTCGATAGCGCAAATCTTTATCCTGGTGCCGAAGTGTTTTTGTGGACTGCACCCAAAATCACCTGTTCATTGACCTCAACAAGACACTGGTCAAAGCTGGGTAGACAGACCACGGAATGAAAGTTCTTTGTCGAAATTTATGTTTGTCTCATCCCACAGACACACGTATGTCTGAAAACCTTTGACGAAGAATCCAACCAATTGTCCTACTGATTGTCCTCTTTGTTGTGTTTTAGATCTGTTTGAAGATTCTTTTTGTCACGCTCAAGACACAGGTTTCGCTCCAGGCGAATTGTATCCAGATCAAACTGCATCGAAGTTTGGCCACTGATCCACAGATTTATTGATCTGCAGTGGGAACCGGATCCGACTTGTATCCAGATTGGAATCCGAGCTGTGAATATGCGTCATGCATGCTGGAGTCAGAGGAGGATCCAGGGGAAGATCCAGGGGCGGGTCCAGGGGCGGGTTCAGGAGTGGGTCCAGGGGCGGGTCCAGGGGTGGGTCCAGCAGTGGGTCCATGGTGGGTCCAGGGGTGGATCCAGGGTTGGGTCTAGGGTTGGGTCCAGGGGTGGATCCGGGTCCAGGGTGGGTCCAAGGGTGGGTCCAGGGGTGGGTCCAGGCAGAGATATATGGGTGGTTCCAGGGAAATATCCAGCCACAGAACCAGAGGTTTAATCAGTTGTGGTTCCAGATTCAGAACCAGGGGCGGATCTGATGAAAGGTCAATGGTTGGATCCAGAGACTGATCCAGTGGTGGAATCAGGGATACGTACTTGCCCTTGTAGTTGGCAATGTGTGGACGCATTTGCACTTTTGATCCTGAGCTGGGGCCGGGGAGGCGTGAGATGGCCCAGGCCAACTCAGAAGGACCCAGGACCCATCAGAAGACGTCCCATCTTCACGAGGGACATGTTCCACCCAGAAAGACAGGAAACCAAACCGCGTTGTGCAATTTTCGAAGATAGATCTATCACTGCACAGAACGACTTCAGTGCAATGCACGACTGACGGATGAATGCAGAGTCAGTCCTTATTGGAGGAAATGCATAGAGGGAGACATACAAGTGATGCACTGTATCAGACGCGTGCTCCAGAGCTGGGTACATGGGGGTCACTGGCTCTCAGAGATGACCCTCGCTACTTTTCCCAACGCTGCAGACAAACGGAAATGTTGCGCCTGCGAAGCGGAAACGTCTGGTGGAAGAAATAATCCTTTGCCTTTGTGTGCAACGGTTTTTATGGCTTGGTTATTGGCAGGTATTACACAAAGAAATGTTCATCCATTGCGCCCAACTTTTCACAAGACTGGAGGTGTTTCTGAGCAAATCATTGGTCAAGTACAGAACCTCCGTCTCTGTCACAGCCTCATTCATACAACATTCAGAAACACCATGTCAGTGAGCACGGAACAAAGAAGCAATCTGAGCAAAAATACAAAGCTATGTTACTGTTTGTAGCGAAAACATCTGAAGATACAAATCGTCATTGGTTTCCTTGAGGAAATTGAACGAAGTTGCCTATCATGCTCAGTTGATTTGACTGCTGCAAAAACACATCACCTCTCAATTTTATCAACAAATTTTCAACAATACATGGTCAAACGTTGACACACAGATTTGTTCCTGAGAGGTGTCAGTGGTTGGGCCCCAAACCCTGCCCTCCTCGGTCACTCACATATCCAACACCTCCCCAACGATGGATTTCAGCCCCGTCTTCAGCAACGCACTCCTCAGCACACGGAACGCTTCTTCTCGGGTGCACACGGTTCGGTCCCAATGTCCAAGAACCTGACAAAAAAAATTGCATGGTCGAGCAACATGCAAATTACCTGGCAGTAAGATTATCATGATTCAAGCGAACCGGCAACAAACAAAAAAATGATGCACACGCACACACCGTGTGTATAGAAAGAAACAAATGTGTATTTTGCATTGACAACTGGTGACACGTACAATCATATGTCCCCGCAAGTACACACCAGACACAGCACATGCAGTGCAGACACAAAACCACCTTTCCTGTCCCAGATTCCCCTGGAGGTTCAGTGCCAAAAGTTAAACAGTGCAATTGTTTGTCTGGCTGTCCTTTTGGGCTCTGCACTTGTATACACACACACACACACGCACACACACACACATCACACCACACGTACACATGCACACACTGTCACACACACACACACACACACACATTTTCACCTCGAATGCTGCATCGGTAGTCTTCCCTGGACTTTTCAGCTCTGCCTCCACCACGTGCTTCTCCACACCCAACATGGCGGCGAGCCTGTGCACGTCCATGGCGTCCGGAAGTCGCTGCGCCACGCCCACCAGATGGAGTGCCGTCAGCCGGGTCTGCTCACGTGCGAAAGAAAGATCATGGACAATTGGTGAAGTCATTTTCAATGTAGCCTGCCTCTGCATTGCTTGGGGGATGCATCAGGTCCCCAGAAACGCGGCCACTACTCGTCCTGAATCCCCTTTGCTGTCTGGTCACAGGAGGAACTTTACGCCTGAATGGTGGCGACCCTATGCATCCCACATACGAGGTTCTATCCAACCATAGTGAGACTCATCATGGTCAGCGATGAAGCCAATTGGCCTGTCTGCACTGCCAAGGTTAATGGAATCAATTGTCTGGAATCAACCACCTATGTCCTTCCAGGCAGATCGTGAACATGACCAGTCTCAGAATGGTTGGATAGAACCTGGTATGAAACATGTTTCCGCATCTTTGCCATCGCATGACCACGCAATTCTATTTCCACAAATATTTCCAACACGACAGTCTCACCCCCTGAGGACCCGGGTTCCCGGCGTCACGCCTCGGCTCCGCAGATGACGTCACTGCTGCGGGGGCGGCTCCGGAGACGTCCGGCCCAGGGCTGCCCACCCGTCTCTCCTGCAATTCAACATGTGGACGGAGGGGGGGGGGGGCGGTAAACAAAAATTTAGGTGTGAGTTAGTTTGTGTGAAGGGGGAAACTCCAAGACAGATTCCAGTTTTTGTTGCTTTCCTTCAGTTCACACATCCATGCTGGAATGGCTGGTCAGCCAAAATAGCGAGGTTCAGCACGGCTTAATTTTTCACGTGCGGTGCCCGAATTTACAGGTCAGTGGCGCAGATGATCAATGAACAGCTGAGAACCAATGAACCAAATGCTATCTGTGTTACAAATTTGGCGATTGGAGCATGGGAAAATGACCGGACGTACTTGTTGAACCTCCCTACTGACGACATCGCCCTGTCTCCAACCCAAGAGCGAAGTCCCGAAGACTTCCTGGGCGACGATAGCTGCATGCCAAAATCGAACGCCCCCCCCCCCTCAACAACAAAAGTGTTTATCACCCTTATGTGGTTGTGACTCACTGCGGCGTGCGGCACTGTGAAGTGTAGCCTCGCTTTGATGACCGACTCGTCCATCCCCTCCTGGGTCATCCGGGGCCTCGCGCACCCGCACAACGTGGTCAGCACCCCGGGGCGGGGCGGGAGGAGGCGCCCCACCTCCAGCTCCAGGTCGCACCGCCCGCGGAAATGACCCCTGACCCCGGGGGTGTAGAAGTGAGCGTCCATGGCCTCAACCGGGTAGGAGGGCTGTAGGACCAGGGGCAGCTTCTGCCTCTGTAAGAGAATAGCGTTGATTGTTTTGGACACACACACACAAACACACACACACACACACACACACACACACACACACACACACACACACCAATAAGGGCAAGGGCTCCCAAGAGCCTGAAGTCCCAGACCCATACAATGCTGCAGACTCAAATTCGTTTCCTTTATTCTGAAAATCAACCCAAGATGGGCTCCTGGAACCGTCACAGCATCGTTGTAAAATTTCCCACTTTGTACGGATATTTTCACACATTGCCTTGATTGTTTGGTTCACGTCAGCAACTAAATGATCAGCATGACTATCATATGAGAGTTTGCATTTCGTCAAATAAAGCGTGCATTGTCATAATTTGCAGTTTTCCCCAAAAAATGAAACATGACGAATTTGTTTGTCCCACCGACCTCGACGAACGCTGTGCCGTTCCAGTTTTCGATGTCGTCTCCCTCAGGTCCCCAGGTGGCGTCCTCGTCTTCCGCGTCGTCCGTGTTGCGCACGCGGAGAGTGACCCAGGAGGTACCCGGGTCGAAGCGCTCATTGGCTATCAGCACACTCCTCTGACCAATCAGGTGCATCTGCAGGTCCGACAGCTCTTCAATGATGTCCTGTGTGGAAAACATAATCATATCAAGTCAAGATTTTTTGACCACCTTCTTCTGATCATTGGGCCACAAAAGGGGAGGGGCGAAGTCCAAATCGTCTTTGTTCTCCCACCAGTAGTGTGGGTGTATACGAAGCTCGTGCAGAAATTTGGACTTGGGAAACTTGAAAGTTTGAAATGCAGGACTGTGATTGGCTTAGATTATGACCAAGACCAATCACAGAGCTTGTTACATTGAGGAGCCAGTGAGAGAAGAGCTTCCTTCTTTCCAAATCATTTTGCAATGCATATCCCCGCAATCCCTGTGTCTCCCTCGGTGGGAGAGGCCATGAACGAGTTCATGACCTTTTATTCTGGGAGTTTTGTTGTGATTGTCAATTGGTTCTGCGGACAAAAGATGTGGTCAGCTACAAAAATTCAACATGTCAAGATTACTGAGGATAGGCAACCACAACATTGACAAGTTTGAGCAAATAATTTCAACCAGTAATGCCTGATTTGGAATTTAGTTTGTTTCAATGCCCAAAATGTGCACCAAGTGGTATTCTGAACTGCTTTGTCTTGTGCAAGCCAAACTGAAACAAATGCCTGTTCTTTATCAAGCAAGGAGGCTTCATCAGAAATTTGAAGTTTCCAAACCCTGTGGTTGAAGTCAGTGTCAGGACCCTTCAGCCTGGAATGCGATATTTACCCCTCCAATGACAACAAAATAGAAAACCTCACATTTTTGAAGTCCTTGATGCTGTACAGGTTGCAGCAGAGAAAGACCTTGATGTCAGTGGTTGTGATGGCTTCATCCACAAATGGGTTCAACTTGGCGAAGATGAACATAAGGATGGCTGCTTTGTTTTCTGCTTTGTTCACACAAGTGGCAGTGTGTGTACTGAACCTCTTGGTGTAAATCTTGATGCAATTTTCATCAACTTCAAATGTGCCATGTTGGCCTGGCTCTGGTGTTGCTCCACAGAACCATTTCTTCTGCTTCAATGCTTTTTTGTTCAAGTTTATCAGTTTATGGACTTTCAGAGTCTTCTGGTTTTGCCTTCTGACTTTGACATTTTTCCAACTTGCTGGTTCCAGGATACAATGTGGGATTGACAACTTGCAAACTTTGTTAGAGGCACTTCTAGCATGTACTTCTACAACAGGAGCAACAAGGCACTCATCTTCTGTCACAAGAGGGAATGGTTTGGACAAGTCAGTGTGCACTTGCAAGGTGTAGACTCCAGTAGAGCCATGTGGGATGGAGAGGGAGACATCAGCATCTGGAGCCTGAAGGAGCCTGGGTTCTCCCATAGACTGTGTGCTGATAAGTTTGGATTTGCTCTTCCCAATTACAACAGGGCAGGAGCCCCACGGAGCTTCAGTGACGCGTGATGTATCCACACCACACTTCGAAAGAACATCTGCAAAAAGAGCAATTGTCATCTGATTCACCTGTCTAAGATTCCTTCAAGGGCTACTTCAACTTTGAAAACAACAAAAATGACACAACTTTCCACCCGTTGTACCCACGACGCCCCAAGGACAAAAGTTCCACCCCCACCCCACCCCCCGTTCGATCCATCCCAATGCGAAACGTCACGCGTTTTGTCACTTGAATTTGCCTTTGCGAATCTCACTCCTCAAGTTTTGGATGGACGCAATCGCCTCTTGAATTGAGGACTGCAGCAAAGAAAATGCCTGAGTAAATCTATTTGTAAGGGGATGAGGAAGAAATCAGGCCGGTGCTGGATGGGCTCACCAGACGCGAGGGTTCTCAGGGACGCCACAGCCCCAGGTTGGGTTGGTCCACCGTGTGCTCCGTTCGCTGTTGCGGTTGGAGCGAGGGGCGGAACCTGAAGTGGGATGAGTTCTGCAGAGTCGTCCGCCACGTCCTTCCCAGGCACGGGGAACATCTCGAATTGCTGCCCAAAGAACACAACAAAACTTGTCTTCGTTCCTTCAGGGATGAGTCTTGTTCAAGAGCATGAGGTTTTATTTTGTGATGTCGTGGCTACGGGGAAAGGCAAATGTTCGATGCGTTTGGTGCATGTGTGAGTCTTTCATGAGCCAAGGAATATTGAACGCTGTACGAAGGACAAATACTCACTACTTGGGTCGAGATGCTCAGCAATCGAGACCCAAATTGTGAGTACAAGTGTTTTTTGGACAGAGTTCAACATTCCTCAATGGACGGAAGCAGTTTCTGTAACAGATACCGCGCAAAAATTGAGACAGAAAACTGCACCCGAACTACACGGGACTCTCAAGCAAGAAAGAGGACAGGACGAAATGCATTTCAAATCTCGCGCCGCTGACCCTTGACCCCTGATAAGGATTGTTACGCGTGTGTCCCTCTGAAACCAGAGACAGAATTCACTCACATATGGACCGTCTTCGGTTTCGCAGGCCTCCTCCCCGTATTCCGTGACGGAGTCGAAGTCTTCCCATGAGGATCCGGAGAGTAGGAGTGAGCCAGAGCCTTTCGCCCTGTGCGCAATCATACCCTCACCTACGGTTCCGAATTGGAACTCAATTTGATGCGCAGAGGTGGAAGCAGATGGCGGGGCGTCCAGCGTCTCTGCGCTTGCGCGTGACATGGCTTCCGGTTCGCGGGCAGTCCCCTCTGGTGGTGGCGACGTGTGCTGATGGTCGCTGCTCGGATCAGAGTTTCCGGTTTTCACATCCATTGTCGTCGTCCTGGGTCAGTTTTCTGCTAACGTGACAAGTTTCTGGTTATGTCTGCGTGTCTTGCAGGTTGTCTGGATTTCCTCAGTGTGTTCTTCTGGGTTCGCTGTGTGTACCGTGCCACAACAGGTGAGCAAATGAGACAGTTCCAATGGGGATCAAAGGTTTTGATACTGACGCGTACACGTGCGTGTACTCATTTGTATCTGAAGGAGAACTATCACATACATCACCACAAACTTTGGCCAAGAGCCTCCAAACGGTGGTATTTTACGAGCACTCGAAGTGATAAGCAATGACGTTGAAATCATTGATGTTGTGCATGATTTGTGTGGGTCAGGTCGTTGTTGTTTTGATGTCTTCTCAACTTTGGCATTCAGTTCCAAATTTTGACTCGTCGTGACTTCATTTTCACAGTGAAATTTATGAGTTTTGACAAGGTGACTTCCAGAATGTACTGGAAGTGAGACAGAACTCCAAACTTTACACACCCAACAGGAGAACAATGAATTTGTCCCCCCCCCCCAAATTGGATTTGACGACGCCTCTTTGGTGAAAGATTTGCCGAATCCACCTGTTTGGGAAGTTAAGTTCTAGGTGAATTTTTTACATTTGTGTTCAAAAAGCACCTTTTGCCTCAAGGGAGCATCTCAAAGACAGGGCGTCTCTTGTACAAGGTTTTGATCTAACCATGTTTCATGTGATTCTGGAACAAGAAATGGAGGCAAACGTTGGTGTTCTTCTTGCCTCCTGGTGTTACGTGTCCGATTGACACGTGTGTCGAACAAAACACGTGCCATCACACATGTCAATCAGACACACTGGTTGACCCATGTCTGAATGACACATGCTAATCGGACACAGGTGGTAGGCCCGTGTCCAATTGACTCATGTAAATTGGACAGGCAAGCCAATCGGACGCATTACACCGGTGTCACAAGGAACAAAACGGTCCACAAGGTGCAACACCAAGCGATAGTGGTCCACCTCATTATCTGTTTTACTCGAGGTACCAATCTGCATCTTGACAAACGATGCTCCAGAGAGCGAAGACTGCGATTCCTTTGGTCCATGAGAAACGGAACAATTTTGGCAAAAAACGTAGGTCCATGGATCTCGCGGTGCTTTGAGAATGGTGACCAGAACAAACAGCGACCGAAACACATGGCAACTGAAACACACCGTGAAAACATGGAAACTGAATGACACAAGCCCAACACCCAACCAATATGCTACATTTCACCAACATACCTCCTTCATCAAAAATTTGGTTTTTCTTTCTGGGATATATCACCCATGTTGGCAGTGAAATTTAACATTTAATGACCCTCCAGAATTTCAACTTTATGCCCTCATCAACCAAACATTGCTTACACCTTGCACTTGAAAGATCCAAAATTTTAAATTTCTCCTCACCATAGAACAGGTGTTCACATGTAAAACTCCCAGGCTGCCTGCTGATGTGCTTCGTTTGCACCTGTGTCGGTATCACAAAATAGAGCGTTTTCATTCAAATTACTCATCATTCTATTTTGTTCGTTTGGGACCTCAGACCTTGTTTGTGACGAAAAACGCCAAAAAAAATATCAGACCACTGAAAACTGCATGACACTAGAAACCTGACACAGAGAAGACACATCAGATTTTGATCCAGACATTTGTAGGTGAATTCTTTGGGTTGCCTCTGCAGGCCGCTCAACAGATTGAGCAACCCGAACAAACTGCGTGTGTTCAAATTGTATTGTTTGTTCCACTCGCAAGCAAAACGAATTTATTGATCACAAAAAGGTGCTTGAATTCAACTCTTATCACTCAAGAGGCAATGCAAACTATAATTTGGGCACTGTCGATGATAATGCACGCACCAATGCTGTTGTCTGCTCTGATATTCTGACTGTTCTTGATCTTCGTTGGATCCTGCCAAGACAGATAGACCAGAGAATCGTTGACGAACGTGAGAAGAAGAGGAGAATTCTGCTGCTAACGGGTTCAAAGATTTTTATTGGGCATTCTGGACCTTCTGATCTGGTTCATGAGCGTTCGTCTTGTGAATGTTCAAATCCAAGGCGACAGAGTTGGAATCCTGACCAGAACGATGAATCCACCAGAAGATACGTCACCCTCATTGGGCGAGAAACACAGAGGTTCTCCCGATGCCACTTCCACACAGATAGAACTGAGCTCTGAACTTTTGGATGTTGGGACAAGGGCCAAACCGACATGTGTCGAATCACTCAGGTCATTTCTTTATTCAATGGACGAATCTAGCACAATGGACTTGTCCAGTGTTGAGAAAGATGCTGGTATCATGTCTCGAGAGTCAACAGAAGTGGATGAGTTTGTTTTGTTTGATGGTGCACCTTCTGTCCGGAAGTCCAAATCTTCAGCAGGATTGGTGAGTGGAGATAGTTTTGTGACTCTGTGTGGTCGTGATGTCACCATCAAGATGGTTCAATGTGCATACACCCAGCACAATCCCTCCTCACAACTCTACAATGCTACACAAATTTCCCCACACACTGACACACACATACAAAGAATGATTGTAAAGGTTTTACTCAATGCTTACTGGCATCCAAATATTGCACTGACAAGAAGAGAACAACAATGAGCTGTGAAGCAGCTACTTGTGCTCTCAATACTCACAAGCAGAGAAGCCGTGGTATTGAAACGTTCAGGTGCAACATTCATATTTGAAAGTTTCAGCAAAGTGCTCCGTAGGCGTAACACGTACACACAGAACGCAGCCTTCAGAGGCAACCCCCCTGTTCTGGAAGAGTCCACAATCAATTTTGAAAAAAAAAATCTTGAGTCAGAAACCTGGAGGAGTTTTGTATTTTTCCCGAAGGTACAAAGCCTCAAAGGGCTCACAACCCAACTGGCTGGGTTTTGAAAATGGTGGGAATTTCTCTGCAGACCCCTCCAGAAGAGGGGTGTTGCATCTGCAAGCTGTGTGCTGCGTGTATGTTGTGTGGCTACGGAACGCGGTGCTGAAACCCCCATTTAACTGTCGTGTACACTTCGCAGCTTCCTTTGCGACTGTTGTGTGTGTGTGTGTGATTTTTCAGCTTCCACGCCCGCTGCACACAACGCAACTCGCGAAGGAACGGACGGTCCCACCCACAGCTCGAGCAAAGTACATGTTCAGGGAACAACCCCTACCACCACTCCCATACGAGGCAGAAGAGGACGTGAAGGAACTGCACAGAATTTATGATACAGAACACATTTATGAGAATGTGGATTTTCGTGACACCCCGATGCCTTGCAGACTGTACACTCGCAGACAATACACAATCAACCCCAAGGATATCCCTTCAGGCTGGATGTCCAGGTCTGCAGCCCCCGAGGACAGGGTTGATCCCATCTACGCAAACATCCCAGCTCACACATTGGTATGTGCTCTCCCCAACGTTTCTCTGTTCACTAGCTATGATGTTCTCCACCTTTGTGTGTGGTGGTGGGTGATGCGTTATTTTGTGCACTTTGCACACTTGCGCACAAATTCAATCAACCTTTGTGCCAGGACCTACCTGTATGAAGAATGTCACTGTATTTTCAGCTTCTGCCAGAGCCACACCAAAGACCATTTGGCAAAGATGACGAGCCTCAGGCCTTTGGAACTTATGCTAAGTACATGTACATGTTACCACTTGCCAAGCACATGTACAGGGAGAGACCATTGCCACCGCTTCCAGTGCGTAGTGAAGATGTCCACGTGGAAGACTCACAAGGGACCTCAGACACCGGGCCTTCAGCAGGAAAAAAACAAGAACCTATTTATGAAAACACTCCAGCTGACGTATTGGTACGCGATGATCCTTGGAGGACCGCAGTCGTGTTTCCTGTCACAAACAAAACACAGCCACATATTTGTATGTGTACTTCAGGTCGAACCACACCCGATTGGAAGACAACTCATCAATGAACAGGTATCTCAGCCACCACCGGAACACATCAAGCGGCGGCCTTTGCCGCGTGTCCCAGATGTGAAAGACAAACTGAGAAACCTGTACGAATCAGAGGTGTGTCATCCACCGGGAGCCAGAGTACCTATCTACGAGAGCACTGTACAGCTTCACTCACGGTTCTCAACGAGTCAGGAATATCATCATGGTCTTTCTCTTTTGAGGATCACAAGCAAAGTCCCTCAATTGACATCACTGACGCGCGGTAAGTGAATTTCTCTTGGATTTGTTGTCAGACAAAAGAAAATTTGTTCAATGACTGTTGTTGAAATGAGTTGGTCACTGTTGTTTTTGTGTTGTTTCACACCACCAACAGCTTGCTCATAGAGCAGGACAAACTGGTTGAGAGTATTTTGCATTTCTTTATTGTTGTCATCACTACCTCACAGATGTTCTTGCCCAGTGTGGAAAAGACACAGCTGATCACAGCACAGGGGCATCGTGGGGCTCATGTCCTGTCACATACAAGAAGAACAAATCCAAAGTCATCTGCACTGTTTCATTGGGAGAATCCAGAGTTCTTCAGGCACCAGACTCTGATGTCTCCCTCTCCATTCCACAAGACTCTCCTGGGGTTTACAGCATGGTAGTTCACACTGACTTGTCTAAACCTTTCAAGCATGTGAGCAGCAATGAGTGTCTCATTGCACCAATGGTGGAGGTACAGGCTACAAGAACTAGGAAGGAACCCTGCCTTTTAACTGTCCCTCACTGTGTCAATAGTCAATACAATGAGAAGGACATAAGGGTCAGGAGGCACAGCCAGGTGACTCAGAACACTTCAGAACTCAAACACATCACAAAGACTGTGAGAGGAAGAAAGTGGTGGCATGTAGGTCCACCCAAAGTGCAACAGCATGGCAAATTTGCAATTGACAAACATTTTATCCACATTTATACCAACAAATTCAGCTATTTCACCTGTGTCAGTTGCAACAAAACAACCTGCAGGTCACTGATCCTCATGTTCATCTTCGCCAAGTTGAGCCCCTTTGTGGATGAAGCCATCACAACCACTGACATCAAAGCCTTTCTCTGCTGCAACTTGTACAGCATCAAGGACTTCAAAAATGTACGTTCTTTTTCCTTTCACCAACTCAGAAATGTAGTCAAAATTCAAATTCCAGTTGGTTTCTCTGTTGGATGATTGTTTTCTTGGACATTGTGTGGTTCCTGTGATGCGTGTGAGTGAATCTGCCATCAGAGAAATACATTGAGAGGTTTCAATGCACCACCCAGAAGGTCCAACCCGCCTGGTCCTAAATCGATATTTTTACGTACTAACCCAAGTTGCCACGGAGCAAATTCCGTCGCCATCTCACACATTTCTTCAGGTTAGTTTCAACAATGTTCTTGGAGAAATTGGTGCAAGGAACACTCATTTTTATCTGTCCAAAATTTACCATTGATACGCCCTTTTGTTCACTCAAAAATAGGTAGAAATTGAGGAGTGATCCCAGGTTAAATGCCACATGAAATAGCATGGAATTTGTGCAAACATCGGTTGCTCGGGAAACAGAGCATCAGACCTGGCGGAAAGCCTTCCCCGTGCTGCATAGAACCCTCTCTAGTAACACCCACAGTCACTTCAGCGACAATGCAAAGACTTTCCATGCAACAGAAAGCCTTCTTTCTTGTCGTGTTAGATGAATTGTTGGCAAAATTACACGACAGCAAAGTTTGTGATGAACTTGTAAGAACCCCAACAGATCAATTGAAACATTTTCAGAAAAAAAAACAAAAAAAACCTTGTCTTTGTAGGAACTCCTGGAGCAGATGTCTGCCTTTCAGATGCACTTGGTTGGAGAGAGAAATGTGCTGATTTCCAGGAAAAACCTGAACCCTGAGGAGACGTGCGTTACACTATCTGTGCGCAGTGACGGTACGGAAGGGCAGGAACCACATGACAATGCCTGGGGACCAGCAGACAATGATGACGAGAGGTGGACTGGCGCAGCTTTTACTGAGGTTTGTGTATCCAGGTTTCAGACTGAGAGAAAAGGAAGTATTTGTTTGTTGTGCTGTTCTTGGTGTCCCTCAGTTGAGCACAAAAACAAGTTTTATAGTTTTATTTTTTTCCAGAAACACATGCTACCCGATGTGTTGGATTTTGAGGGTTGCCATGTTTGCAAAATCAGCCACCCGTGCTACCCCACAGAGGCTATGTACGCACACTTCCAGACCAGCGGAGTCAGGGAGTACTTCAGAGGGCACTGTGACCTCATCGTGGAGGCAGCAAGTTTCTCTCCTTCACCTGGGCTCCTCGGTGGCTGGTTTCGTGCTGCCAGAACAGACCACAGTGAAGAAGCTGCCTTCACAGCCAGGCTACATTTTACTGTACCACGTGTCGTGGTGAGTCAAGCCGTTTTCACTTTGATATCAACATCAAAATTTAACTCTCAATTGGTGGGCATCAAAAAACGGTGCAGACCATTCTTTGATATCACGAAAGTTGCCATTGACAACAGAAAAAGCTGACGCCATCACTGACGTGAAAACGGCTTCAGATTGAATGCCAATGTCTTCTCACAGTTGTTATCTGCTGTATCACCAGTACATGTGTGCGTGTACGAATAGAAGCAATTGATTTCGGTTCTGTTCGCAGGAGAGGCGGGAGGGATCCAGACTCGACGTCTCAGGAGCAGCCTCAGCAGCGGTAGTTCCTGCTCCTCACTCATCCACCGCCAAGACTCCACAACCTCAGGTGCGGAAAGGTCAAACTGTTCTCTCTGCAGGATACAGGACGCGGCAATCAGAGCCCCTTCCCGTTCCACGCCCCACAGCTGATTTCGGGCTGCATGCATACCCACGCAAACGAGACACAATCGTATTTTGTTCAAATTGGGGTTTTGTGTGGTCAGACTCAGATTTGCCACGGATCTGGTGTGCATGCGTTCTCTCACCAGGTCCTCCTGAATTTTCTTTTGAGGCTGGGAACACACTCCCAGCGACGCAGCAACCAGCGTCGTGCTGCCCCATTGTGCTGTGGCATTGCCCCATTGGCTTTGTATGGAGGCTGCTGTTGCATTGCCCCAACCACTCTGGGAGCAGTTGGGGTGATGCAAATGCAGCCCAATACAAACCCAATGGGACGACACAACAGCACAATGCTACAGCATGACAGGACAGCGCATCGCTCTGTAGTGTGTCCGCACCCTGTTGGTCCATGTTTGTGTGGTTGCATGGTTGGTCGATAAAGAAAGTGAGGTGACTGGCTCATTGAAAGGCTGCAGACGTGCAGCTGTTTTCTGGTGAGAGTGCTTTGACCGTTGTGTCTGACCTTTGTGGGTGTGGGTGTCGAACTTGCAGCGTCTCCAAGACAAACCTGGTCTGCGCATGCTCACACGATCTGGAAACGCAGAGTAAAACCTACACGTGTGTATTGATCTATCTGTCACATGCGTTAGCCATGTACCGTTGGTGCACGCACAAACGTGTCTTTGTTTTGGATTTTGCAGACGCACCTGACAGCCGTGCAGCTGGTTGAGGTCGCGAGGCATCTCACAGACGCACTTGACCTGCACATACTGGCTGCGCGACTCAACATAGAGCGTCACCTGGTGGTGGCTGAGTTGGGGGCCTCTGCGCGTACACCCGACGCCGCGTTCCAGGCATAAAGGAGGGCGCAAATCAGTTCAAGCGATCAGCACGTAGCGCACTAGGAGCATCTTCATTGTCCTTGCTCCTTGAAGCACAGGTTCACAAAGAAACCAGGCCAAACGGTTTGACCTTTGCCGTTCATGCTTTGTGGTTGCCCTAAAATTTTGCCAAACAGAAGGACAGAGCCATTTTAAAATTTGAAAAGGTATCTCTCAATTTAAAAATGTGCACCAAATATTGATGACACCTGTTCCTGAATGAATTTCAGGTACTGGTTCACTGGGAGAGGACGGTCTCTACCCCAGAAGAGGCGTTCCGGACCCTGAGACGCGCCCTGCTGGAGATGGGACACAAGGCAACGGTCACCGAGGTGCTCGACTCAGGAGTGGCCCAGGCGGACAGTGAGAACGGACCCTGAGGCACCTACTGCCAGGGTGGACCAGAAACAGTCTGGCGGATCCAGAAGTCTTGCGTCTGGTTTCGAATTCATACAACAGGTTGCCCTCAAATTGTGAACCTCCCAGAGAGCTCCCAGAGTTCGGCGATGAACGCCAGACCCGTGGTTTATCAATGTGTCAATGCCTGAGCGCGCAAAACAGTGTCATTGACAGCCGTGTTAAGCGGTTTTCACGTTGGTGCCGACATCAAGATTTTTTGACGTCGACAGCAACTTTTTTGACATCAGCAGCAACTTTGTTTTCACAATCAGGGTGATGTAGACGTCAAAAGGGCACTGACGACGTCAAAAGTGAAGTTGACGTCGAGAAAAATGACGCCGTCAGTGCCCAACGTGAAAGACGCTTTAGGCATGGCGGCAAATTCGACATCGCGCTATCAAAATAGGGGCTCCGATGGGTCTTCACATATCAAACTCGACGCGGTCGACTTCGGTGGGTTCCGACGGGTGATTTTTTTGGCTAAACTCCTGGGTGGTTCATTCGGCTTCGTGACACCTGTGGATACTTGGGGGGGGGGGGGGGCGGCAGATCTTCAGCATTTTAGCAATCAACATGCCAACAGTCAACAGTTGTGACCCTGCGCAAGTGAAGGGGTTTTCGTTCCCAGCTTTCAGAGCCTGGTGTGGCGGGCGGGGGGGGGGGGGGGGGGGGTTGAGGCGAGCGTCAGAAATCGTAAATATTGGTGGGTCAATAAAAAAAAAAAATGGTTTGAAAT
>JAAUXT010123765.1_pt1 | contig 18889 bp, 28 predicted proteins | sample 7278171 | NCBI WGS metagenome assembly JAAUXT01 (sample SAMN14350112, study PRJNA611818) | marine sediment metagenome | isolation source: surface marine sediment (1.8m) | place: French Polynesia: Moorea | collected 2018-08 | reverse complement strand
CAACACGTCCACGTTTCACGTCACCTTCTACACGCGCACTCACCAACGTGACCAAGCTTGTAGCACATCAAAATTTAGCATTTTTCACAAGTTATTGCAATACGAGACCCACCCCACTGTCCTGTTTCATGCACATTGACATTTACTCCGCCACAATTCAAGACAAATGTTCGACTGCTGCTCAATGTTCCGGAGAACATTTTGATTCAACTACTCATTTCTCACATCTCACTCACAGTGGAAGTGTGCGCGATGAACTGCACGGGTGGACCGAACTGTGGATGACGAATCGGTGCTTGCGAAGCTTCAGAACGGCACGACACAAGATGACTTGATCATTGCTGCAAGTACAAATTTCGACTTAGATCTACGGCGTCGACTTTTGTTCACACAAGCAACCATCACACAAGCATGATATCGTGCCAACACTGCCTTGGAAACAAATCCTTCTTGATCCAGATCAATTGCCCTTCATGTAGACGTGTTCAAGAGATCAATATTCAGATATATATATAGTAAAAAATACCTTTTTTGAGACGAAAACAAAGCGGCATCCACTCAATGGCGCGATTTCCAGTCCACGGAGAAAAGCGTGTGAACCCCGTAGCAACGCGCAAAAACACCCGCTACTCCTGCTTTCCTGCGCGGAGGGCCCGCACCGCATGTTCGGCACCTAAACAACCAACTCAGACCACATTGACATGGAACGTGCGGAGCGGCCCCACTGCACGTTCCACCGGACGTGTTTGCGAAATAGGCCTCCGACGTGCTGCATCGAAAACTCTCTATCACAGACGCAACAATGATCACAGGTCTGCAAATCTGCTCAAACAGGACAACACTGTGTTCCAACAGGAATGACCACGCATTTTTTGCAAAGGGTACAATTTTAGCTGTCATGACAGTCAGTGGAAACCTTTCAAGTCACTTACGAGCAACGCAGATTTTTCCGAGTCCGCCCTTCTCTTTGAGCTGTTCGTGAATGATGCGTCCGGAGTGGCAGAATTCCCACTCCCCTCCGTAGTAGCCGAGCGCATCGCCGGTTCCACTCAACACCATCGAAGCCACGTACTTCTCCAGAAGATTTGCCATTCTGACACTGACACACTTGCAACTTAACACTGTCCAGATCCAGAAGTTGCTGACCAAGCAATTTCACCCGGAAGAAATCGCAGAGAACGAGCAGCTATCCCGAGATAACGCACCTCAAGCTCAGTGGACAACGATTCTTTTCCAGCAACACACTGTCAGGTGTCTTTTTACAGGTCTTGTTTGAGTGTGCACGAATGTATTCCTCCAGTTTCCAAATTTATCTGTGATTCAGCTGCCGTGTCGGTGCAGGTGCTCGTGTATTACGTCATCACTCTCTGTGTGTTTATGAGTGAAACGTCACGGAAAGCGGGTATTTTGAAATGGCGAGTTTGCAGGAACTGAAGTCAGGTAAAATGTACTTCTAGCCTGGTATCTCCTGAAAATGTCTCTTTCTTCAATTTTGAATATGTGTGCTGAATCTTTGCTGACTAGTGCTGCAGCAGACAGAAATTTGGATGGGAACGTTGGGGCCTGAAAGGACAAATTCGTGGCCAAAATATTGATTGGTGATGATCAATGGGGTGCTTTGATGCTTTTCCAAAGTGCAAGATCCAAATCTGAGCCGTTTTCTTCATGTCTCATTCACGCAGCGAATGTTGTTCCCTGTCAGAAATGAGATTTGAAGTTACTGAAATGCGAGCATGTTAGGTGCGGTCAGGTGGAGAAACAAATCACTGTCTCGTATTTTTCACTGTGACGGCCAAACATGGGAACTCTTTCTGCCTCACCAACACCGGCGGGTTTGTTTTTTTTTGGGGGGGGGGGAGCCGGTTTGCTGCGACCTTGAGCAAAAACAATTTATGCGCCCTTGTAAGGCTCGTGTTCTGTTTTCAGTTGTGAAAGAAAGCCTGGAGACCCGAGGAGCCCTGACTCAGATCAAGGCGCGGATCCGGGCTGAGGTCTTTAGTGCGCTCGACGATCAATCAGAGCCGAGGCCGAAACTCAGCAACGAGAACCTCCTCATCAACGAGCTCATCAGGGAATACCTCGAGTTCAACAACTACAAGTATTCCGCATCTGTTCTGCAAGCAGGTCAATATCAGAATACAGAAGCGACGCGAAAACCAACAATGGCCGTGTTCGATTTGAGCGTGCGGCTAGCCGGCGGCTTCGCTCTGGCGATGGGGCGTTGTGGGCGAAGTCAGCTTTGCTCGGCTGGCTGCAACGCGTAAATGGAGCACGCCAATTGATGGCGTTTCATGTTCCACAAATTGTGTGCAGTGTCTGTCTGATCGTTTGGTTCTTTTTCTGCGCACTTGTTTGCTCGCGAATTTGCTGAATGTGAGAGATAAGCGATTGAGTCTTGGTGGGGATGAAGCTATACACAGTCTTAGATGTTGGTTTTGATTCCAGAAACTGGTCAAGCAGTCGCACCTCTGGACAGGCAGTTCCTGGCACAAGAACTGAATATTCTGGACGACCGAGACTCTCAACAAATGTACGTGAAATTTTCACTGAGTGACAGACGGCATTCCTGGCAGTTTGATGTTGCAGTCAAGGCCGGGCTTGTCTCTATCATTTGTGGAAAGCCACAAAAATCATGATTCTACTTGAACTCCTCGCCCCCGCCCCTTCCCAACATTTTGGAACTGTCCCACGGTTTGGGACTCGAATTTCACACGTGTGGATCTGTTCCAGCATTGTGACTTTGATTTCAATTTTTCTCTTGCGCAGACATCTGTCAAGGAATCGCAAAGAATGTCGAGTCCTCTCAGGCGATGTGTCCACGTGTGAACTTCACTTTCATGACGCTGTGCTCCCATTTGGGTGTTCGTTCGTTCTTTTTTCCTGAAGCAAAGTGACTAATTCGAGAGTCAAACGTGAATTCCTCTTTGATTCCAGTCCACACCAGTTTTGGGTGTGATAAAGTCGTAATTCCACTGATATTCATCTCGTTGTGTCGATTTGCGTAAAACGACAGAGGAAAGAAGTGCCGGGTGAGATAGAGATCTCGTTGACCGTCGAGGTCACCTCACAAATTAGGTGCAAGTCACTTGGACACCGAGAGGTCGTGCCTTGTGAGGCAACGGACAGAACAACACTTCGTACAAGCCAACTATGAATCTGCTGGGGGAAATTTTGTCCCAGAAGTTTGTCTTTCGCCGAGACCTCATTTCCGGAGGACTGTCGGACATGATTAAAATTTTTGCTTTTGTAGAGGTAGCAACACGTGAAAGTTGGGATTTGGGCAAACCTAAAGTTGTGTTTTCTTGTCCTTTTTTGTTTGGCACGGGCCTCAGGAGTTCGATGGTTCTTGCGCGACTTGACCGAAACCCTGTTGTTCTCGTTTCCCGCGTGAAAGATAAGAAAATGTGGAACCGTCCCAAAATAGATTTTTCAGGTGGAGTTGCTGGCAGTGAATTTGATACTTTCGCGATATCCAGCTGCAATTTTTTGGTCGTGTTGAAAATTGTGTTTTGACAGCAGCCGATTCGTCAACGAAATAACGCAATGATTCGTCTTGCTTCTCGCACAAAAAAAGTTGTGTGATTGCTTGTGTGTGCACTTACAGGCACGGTCATTGTTTTGCAGACCGCTTCTGTACGGAGTTGTCGCGCACTTCCTGAACAGGGGCAAAGCTGGCGACGCGGCTGGGTCGCACCACAGGCGTGAGTTTGACCTGCCAAACCTTTGTTCTGAAGTTTGTGAGCACGAGTGGGGTTCGTCAGGAGAAGGGCCCTCACCCTGGACAAAACGAAACTGCTTGAAATACCCACCCCAAAGTCACTCTGTACACCACCTTGGAACAGCTGTAAATCCGTCCCTGTCATCTCGCGTCAGGCGGAAAGAAATTCGGAGACAAACCACGTTGGAATCTTTGTGCAGTAGCACATGCCAGGACTTCAAACATTCAGAATTAGTGCTACAACACAAGTGCTTCAACCAACGATGAGGTGCCCTCCATCTCGTGCGAACGAGGAAATGAGGTGGTTTGAGAACCTGAGCCACTGAGTGCAAGTTTGTTTTTACCCATGACACTCGAATTTGCTACCAACTTACAGTTTTGACACAATTGCTACAGATAGACACATCCTGTCAATGTAAACAAAGAAATGTCAACTGTGGGTGTCCTGAGCCTCTGTGCTCTCGCGGAATCACGTTCTGACGCGCGGGGCACCCGACGCGAACCTTGATCGCGCACGGGCGAGCCACGCGTGAAGGGCGTGAAGCTTCTACCCAGAACATGTCAGACCTTCGGAGCAAAGTCCTTCATGCACGAGTATCAAGGGACAAAATCGATGCACACTTTGCACCAAGAACTTTGGTTGAGAATTCGACCAGATGGACTCAAGGAGCCCAAGTTTTGTGAGGACCGAACCATTGTGAATTCGCCTTTGCAAAACTACATTTCCACCACACCGAGGATAAAAGCCGTGTCACCAGAAAGATGTCAAGGCCGACCGCTAATTTCACAATGGACCTTTTGGCGAATGCTTGAACTACTATCACTGTATTCTTTCAGACACGTCAGGTGAGAACGCAGGAGGCTACGGTGAAATGAGTCGATCATGAGCAACGCCGAAGCTCTTCACTTCCGTCCACAAGAATTCAACAAAACTTGTGTAGCCTTCATTCATTTCTGCGACCCCAGAATATTCAAAGAAAACCCAAACTACAACATTTGTCGTGCAAATTCGTTTCTGGTGTATTTTTCTCTTTTTTTTGGAAAAATAAGTTTATGAATGATCACAATTTTGCAGTTCACAAAAAGAAACTGTCATACAACTGTACACTATAACTTGGTGCGGGTTTGTTTTTAAAATCGTGTGGGCAACAGTGAGACTCGCGAATGAGTCTGGTCAAAAAAGCAACGTTCAAGGTTGTATCACATTTGTCAACAGGGTTCACAGCCGAATGCATATTTATAAGCGCTGAACTGCACAGCTGCACAGTGTAAAACTCGCGTAAAAGGTTACATCCACAAATTTTGAATTTGAAAATAGCTGCAAATGAATTGAAACATTCTTCAACAATTGTGCATGGTTTGAATTTTCTTTTTCCTGGTGCCCAAATTCGGCTTCTGTTTTCAGCACAAACCAAAGACAAGATGTTTCAGAGATGCAAGGTAACAAGCTTGCAATAATCACGAGTTTATCATGAAATACACGCGTGCAGTGCAGGGCTCGTGGTTTTCCAGACATTATCAAACTGCGTGACTGCGCGAGCCATCGAACACTGGGAATATAACATCAGGTGATAACGTTCAAACTGAACCCTGCTCATGTTCAGATTGAGCACTGAAGCCTCTCATCTGAAGTTGCGTCTGGGAATGATAAAGTCTGACGTTTTCAAATGACGCGTCTCAGGTGACAGTAAAAACGACGCAAAAGTAAAGCATTGTTGGCACAATGAGAAAGTAGACTATCCTGTGCCAAAATTGAGCAAGTTTTGTCCATCAGAATATGGAAACCGTTGGATCTAAACGAGTTGTTCTCAACTCTACTCTTTCATATTTTCTTCCTCTCAACTTTCTTCACAAGTTGAACACAGCTCTGTAAGTTGGCAGTCAAAATTTTCAACTAGTTCGCTGAATCCAACGCAAAAGTATGTCAGCAAGCACTTTTGATTTGAATCATTGTTCAAACATACAAAATGACAAATACCATTCAAGTTTTGGAAACACGTACCTTCGGTGGTTGCTTCTCTTTGCGCACCAGGCGGAGTCACCACACTGTTCAAACGGACTACGTTTGCCGGTTCACGTCGAGTTTCGCTCTGGATTCGTCGGTTCCCACCACATAAATTCGTGCGAAGAAAGTCTCCAGATGACCAAATTTCGCACTTTTGTCTCCACGAGTTCGTGTTTCTCCAAATGTTCATGCGCCAGAAGGTGCAAACGGAAAAACACCAGGAGATCGTCTTTGGCTTGTGCGTGCACTCGGGCACAGGGCGTGGGGGACCGTTTCGGCAGCGCGTTGTGACCACATCTCCCATTTGAACACTGCGGAGCCTTCGCCTTCTTACTTCAGTCCAAGTCTCTTGATCCACTGCAAAAGACAAATGTTCACTCATTGGGTGCATTGACAAGTTCCCTGCAGACAAGTCCAGGTTGGACGCAGTGAACAAAGCTCGCGAGTGAAGATAATCTCACCCAATGAGAACTCTCATGACATGCAGTGCACCGAAATAATCCTCACCTCTTCATAGAAAGTCCAAGCAAAGGCCGCCATCAAACTTCGGCGCATCGTGCGAGGCAGCAACCCCCTCAAGAAGCCGCTGCCGCCGTCTTTCTGCACGTGGAACCAATGAAGGTTTTGCAACGACCCAACAAAAGGCTGCGTTTCTTGGTCGAACACCGTTTGCCTCCAGGAAGAAACACGAACCTGGTAGATGTGCACGGTCGCTTTTCTGATGCTGGAAAACTTGTCTGGATAGAGCTGCATGTGCGTCTTGATGACGTCAAACGGCTGCGTGAGGCTGGCTGCTAGACCACCGGAAATAATCCCGCAGCCCAGGACCACGAAGGGATTCGAGGAATCCCAGCCTTCTCCTGCAAGAAAAGAAGGGCACAACAGCGATGAACACAGGACGTTCTGATGCAGCTATCCCCTCGATTCAGATGGTTTGTAGTAGCTGGTGGGTTGGACTGAGCATCTTTCAACGAATGCTGCAGAAAAAATTGTCAATTACTTGCACGACAGAAGCCCAAACAGCCGTGACTAAACGAGAAAAGCATCTTTTTATTTCTATTATACTAATCACACAACAAAGCGGTTTGTGTACGAAATGAGAAGTGTTACTCCGACGCCTGTGGTTTTGTCACAAGTTCACACGACCAAACAAGATTCGGTGAGTCCAGCAACAATAGAAAGAGACGAAGATTTCAACGTTGGCAAAAATGCGTATTGACGCTTGAAACGATACCTCCCTGCGCTTACCATTGGACACTTCGCGAGTTGAGCGAAAATAAATACCAGAAGGTTTGGAGTGAAATATGTTACCTCCCAGTCACCACACACAAATAGGTCACAGGCGAGATCATCATCTAAATAATATAAAATAAAAGCCAAAAGTAAATGAGATGGTCCGGGAAGTTCCCTGCAACCAAAGCAAGGGCCCACACGACAGTTAGAAGAGCAGATAGGAAAATCTTGTGAGATCATCCAAAGCTCCCTGCAAGTCAATAGGAGAAACACCTTAGAAAAGCAAAGGAGATGCGTTCAACGCAAACTTACGTTGACTGACGATTTTTTTGGCTTGCGTGTAGAACACGAGGTAGATTCCCGAGAAAGGCGCGTCCCGCAGCAAAGTGGCCGTCAAACCGCTGCACAAGCCTGCAAAACAAACCCATTTCGGTGAAGGAGTCGACTGACAGACGACTTGCTGCACCGCTGACTTCATACAGACAGCAACAAGAAAACAGCACAAGATGTGGGTATCAGTATCGTTCGTTACCTCGTGCGCCTTCTCGTTCGTAGATAGAAACAAACGCGTGTTTCATTCCCGTGTATCCGAAGAAACCACTCTGCAATGAGATGGGACACATGCGCTTCATTTCGGACTTGCTTTGGTGGAAACTGGAGTCTGCTGGATTGACGCCCTTCTTGGTTTGTGTTTCTCACCTCGTATCTGGTTTTGATGACAGTGAAGGGCAGGACGGCGGCTCCGGCGACGCACCGGGCCGCTGCGCCCATGCAAAAGGACTCGCGCGGGGACGGGTCGACGCTCCTGATCAGATCAGAAACAAAATCTCTATTTTGTGCAAAACCAGAACACAATCCAGACTCTAAAGATACATGCAAACGTAACGAAGCAAAAGGTGTCCGCAGCTTTTGGTTGATTGCGATGTTTTGTTGGCCTGTGGAGGTCTGAAGATCTTGTTTTCGCACAAGAAAACCACGCACCCCAAATTGGACCTCAGCCAGTGTAGAGACCCGAAGTAGAAGCCAATGCCTGGAACCGTTCGTGACAGTGACTGCAAAGACAAGGGTTTTCTTTTTTCCAAGAAAAAACGCGGCTGACGAAATTGGACAGTTTCAAGGGAAACCGTAAAGAATAGACGCATCCGCGATGCTGTTCGACTTTTTTTATCTGTACATGGTCGATATGTCAAGTGGAGACATAAAACACACGTGTCTGAGCCACAGAACCTTGGTCTGGGAAAGAATCGTACGATAAGAAAGGTTGGAAAGGTGCGTGCAGCTGACGTTGAACTCAGCGTGTCCGTTGGGGGGTCAAAGCAGCGGTAGATCTACTCACTGGTGTAACACCCTTCCACAAGCCCAGGATCTTTTCGTTGCGCATGACGTTGACGAAGACAGACATCATTCCGCTGCTTCGTCGCCTGCAACAGAGTTGTTCGAAGGTCGTTGGCAGAAAACGTGAAGCCTGGCAGGGCGGGGTGGGAGCAACACGAAGTGTTTTTCACAGCGGTTCACCAACACCAAAGAGCAGTTCACTGAGGAGAGCAAAAGAGCGACCAGTATTTCACAACACCTGCACATTTATATTGTACTGCCAACAAAAGACCATGGTGTGCAGATGTGAACAAAATTGACGTCCGCAAGCTGTGTTCTCCTCAGACACGCGTCAATGGAAGCCCTTCACGGCCACGGCTTCACAGACTGTTCAGTGACAGAAATGAAGCAAGACAGACGCAGCTCTGCTCACCCGAGCGCCACGGGACTCTGGATCCGTGTTTTGATGAGATCCAGGGGTTGGAAGATGACTGTGGAACAGGTTCCGCTCAGCGAGCCGGCCAAGAACGACTTGATGACTGGGGACTGAAAGCAACAAAATTTTCAGTGGTTCGCAACGCGCTGCAATGGCCCTTGGAGTCTAAATTTATATCTGGCTGATGCAACACCAGGGGTTCCAATTCACACCAGTGTTTCCAGACCAACATGTGGACTGGTCTGGAGTTCTGACGCTTCCTTGGATTCGACAATGAGTAGACCTAGATCTATCCGTTTTCCTTTTGTTAAAACTCAGAATGGGCCATTGTTCACTCAAGGACACTCTTTCTTTCTTTTTCTGGGAAGTGGAGAACATAAATTCGCCAGTAGACACTAGATCTTGGCGCCTGGATCCACAGGTCAGAAAAACCAGTTTGAACCAGATGCACGAGCATGTACAACGCACAAAAACTGCCTGATGCCCCTTGTCTGTTGTACGTTGTACTCACCGTGACATATGACTCAACCATCTTCTTAACTTTGTTGCCTTGCTTCTCTGGTGACGATAACATCTGCTTCAAGTCCAAAAATTCCCTTTGAATCTTTCTCCAAAACCGAATGTCCTGAAGTTCCAATTTTCAAAGATGGACGAAACTTGCTCAACTTTGGCTGTCTGACTCTGCCCTTGTCGGCAGAGCCTCAGGCCCCTTCTGTGTCCGAATAGTCGGTGTAGAAGAAGGGGTAGACTCTGAGCAGGATCATCATTTTGAAGCAATCCTGACGACGACTCCAATCCAGAAGAAGTGAGACGTCGAGAAAATTGTGAGCTGCGGAGCAAACCGTGACCCTTTTAAGTGTAAACAACTGGTGTATTCCTCCGCGCAAACATGCTTGAACCCAAATTAGACAAACAGAAATATCCGTTTACGATGGTGATTTTTTTACTTTTTCAAGTTCTTCACAAAAACTGGCTTTATAAATCGATGTCAGACAATATTTTCAGTGTTTGTGTTGAAACTAGATCAAAGGGTCTATATTTCGTGCGCGGATGTGTCTCAAGTGCTTTAGTCAGCATTTGTGATGGCGAAGCTGTCCAGAGCCAACTATCGATGAACTAGGCTCCGCGCTTCGATACAGCGCGCATTTTGCAAATCAAACTCAACTTCATTTCGTCCCATAATATTCTCATGGACATTATTTACAAAAATTTATTTTGTTCATCTTCAACAATCACAGCGTTTACCCATGTTCAAATGTGAAATTCATGAACTCTCCAGCCTTTTCGATGAAACCACAGGAGCGACACACCTGTAACTATAAACAAAGGACACACGAAACCGTCCATTCATCAGCGCCAAAGAAACTCGAATCTGAAAGAAATTCATTTGTGACATTGTTAGTTTGATATGTCAATAAAATAAATCATTTTCGGACAGAAATCACAAACACAGAATGAAACAACATGCTTCAAAGTGGAGGCGTTCGTGCAGCGTTGCCATCGCTATTGTTTCATTTCCGTCAACACCATGTTGCTTGCAAGTTCGAGTTGTCAACTTGAGCTTGTTTGAAAACATTTCCGCAACAAGCACATTGTCCATCCATAATTATCGGGAGAACAAACCAAGTCCGAAATGTTCGAGCTGGGGTGAGCCCTTCACACGTTTTTGACAGGTAAACTTTGAGCAGCACAGAAGATAAAACCATGGCAATCGAAAAATGGCGATGGCAACGCTGTAAACTTATTGTACACATTGAAAAGTGCAGCGGTTTTACTCTGAACTTGTAGCGTCACAACAGGCAGATATGAAGCAATTATATCTGTTCGAGTTCGATTCATGTGAAACATAAACCCTTCAAAAATGTGTAAAACAAACGCGTGTGTGTGTGATATCACAATTCATTACACTGCAGTGTGAATGTTCACTTCTACATCCATCAACAAAGTCAAATTCTTAACAACAACAGTCTTTGACGAAGCTTATGGAATTGTACTCGAATAAAACGTTTGGCACTATTTTTCTTCACCGTAAAACTCCACGCACAAGTCGCACCCGCGTATACAAGTCGCACCCAAAGTTTAAGCCAACAAAACCAGTTCAAACATTTTTCCAAGTGATAGGTGTGAAAAAAAGACACCACAAAGTTTCTTTTCCTGTCTTTCAAACAACAATTCCCCAAGAAAGCTGAATCTTCCTTGATTATTTTCTTGCCAAAATGTATTCCCAAAAAGGTTGGAACGCAGGGGACAAAAAGAACAAAGGTCAAATATCGTCAACCTTCATAAATAATTGACACCCCTACTGTTGATGTGAACACCTGGAAGAAGCAAGTGCGAGCTACACGTGGGGTTTTGCGGTGGTTTATTAAAGTAAAATAGCTGTCACATTTGGAGATGTACGTTCCAGCGTGCATCTTCCAACATTTTCTGACGAACACATCCCTGTTCGATGTCTGTGTACCCATTGTGGTCAAGAACGCAAGTTTTCTTCAACTACACGTTTCAACCGGATTCGATTTCGCCCACAGGGCTCATCAAAGTTTCCATTTGGGTTCAAAGGGAACCGGTGAGTTCCAAGGACATCAGCTGGTGGGCGAAATCGAATACGACCTTCCTTTACTCGCTTCCATCAAAAATGTGTTGTTCGATGCACGTTGTCTCAATATTATTTACAAGATTTTGTCCGACTCGCCACCTGGAATATATTTCATTGAACTGAACATGCTGCTTGGCAGGGCTTCTTCACACAATAATATGTTTAGACACTCGTGAGATCATCATCAGTTCTGTTCACACACATGTAAATACCCACTGCGGTCAAACTGAGGTGACGTGGCCATGGTCTAAAGCAGCCAAAAGGTTGCTTTTCAAGCGCACGTACAGTTTTCCCTTGGTCCACGGGTTTTGAAGTTGAAGAGGCTGGTAGTCGTCGCGCATGACTCGCTCCCTGGCGCCGATGACAGCGACGAGGCAAAAGTCGTCGAGCTGGTCGTCGGAGTAGACGGGAGCATTGAGGCCGCGTGTCACCACCGCTTTATTGAGCTGTTGAACAACAAGGTTGATCACTTCGCGCGACGTGGTTCGCGGCGTGACGTGCAGCTTGACGCTGGTTCCGTGAATGAGCCCTGTGTCGTACGCCGCGAAAACGCGAAGTACCCCTGGTTGACTCGATACTTTGGTCCAAATGTCTTCGGAGTCCCCCGTTCCTCCCTCCCCAGGGGCTCCACCACTCGCTTGCCCCACTCGCCTCTCCTCGGCCGGCTCGTAGTTGTACGCATCGACGGCATGGTCCCCGGAACTGCGGTCGCTGTGGTAACCCATATCACTGCTGCACGGTGATGCCGACACGAGGTCCAGGTCCCCGCCCGTGCGCCGGTCCATCATGGGCGACTCGGTGGGCGACGGTGGCGGCGCGTAGAGCACGCTCAGGGGCAGCCCGCCGCGCACGCTCTTGTCGCGGGCGTACGTGATGAGATCCATGGTCCAGCGCATGCTCTTCCACGTCTCGTCCAGCTTTTGCTGGAATTGACTCAGCTGGTCCACGCGGCCCTTCGCCTCCTCGATTTCCTCTTGCGAAAACGCCTGAATGAGAAAATCGAGAGACTTGAATCGCTCCAGAGCAAATCGGCTTTGCTTGTTTCGAAGGATCACCATAAAGTTTTCTTTGCAAGTTGACTGTTAGAAAAGCAGCTCAAAACTCACCTCTCTTTGAGCCTGTTGGGCAAGATATTTGTCCATTTCCAGAATGGCAGAGAGTCTGGAGTAACGACTGATAAACTCATGCTGATAGGTGCACATGTGAACTGAAAGAAATAGACAATACCACGCGTGAGAACTTCGATATCAAACGTTCCCACAAAAACACTGTTGCAAGAAACAGTTGGATTTCGCGTTGGTCCGAACCTCCAATGTTTGGAACAAAGTCAAGCAAAAGGTTCAAAGAATCAGTGATCACCAGAAGTTCAAAATCTCGAAACACTTACTCATTTCAAAGACCTGCACGGGGAGCGTGATGGAGTTGGGGTTGAGCGTTATCTCCTCCGTGTGGCCGGGCACGCTGATCACGTTCTCGACAGGGGGCAGCACGAGAAGGAAGGAAACCTCGTCCGACAGCTCGATCACCTCCATGTCGTACAGTCGGTGTGTCACCGCCTCGTCCTCGCTCACTCCTGCAGTGCAAACAAGGGCAGGTCAGACACACGGGGCAAGGAACAAAACAACGCCTTTTCTTCTCAATCGCCTGCCACTTCATGTGGATGAGGTGCGCGCACATGCGCATGCAGTGCGTACCCAGGTTGTCGAGCAGTTCTTTGCAGGAGGAGACGAGGGCCTGGTGGAAGTTGGTCTGCGCCGTGGTGGGCGGCGCCGTCACCTCGTTGGTGCTGAGACGCCGCAGCCATTCCCACTCCTCCCTGCAACACCCGACACCCGCAACGTGACAACAAAGGGCAACAACCCTGGGCCAAAGTCAGAGACAAAGAGATGATCATTGCGGCAGAAATGAATCTTTTCCGCAGAAAGACGGATTGCATCCCCCCAAAAACATTGAATCAATCCACTGGGACGCAAGACCTGTCATCTCACGCCAGAAAATGCCCCAGGAAGTCAGGAAGTCAACAGACAGACGCTCTTTCAGAGGCAGAAGTGAAAACCTCACTTGTTGACGTTAGCGCACTCGCGCACTTTGACGTGCGGCAGGACGTTGGGCATGCGCGCCGGCACCATGATGCGGATGAGGTCCACGGTGCTCTTGAGCTTCAGGTACCCGACATAGAGGCCCGACGCCAGCGGGACGCAGCTCGCCTGCTCGTACGCCATCATCTCCTGAAAACACAACACGTGCGCAGGCGCCTTCTGAGCATCGTCGTTGTTTCTTGCCAGCGTCTTGCGTTTCGCATGCATGGTAAGCGAAGAAAAGCGACTGCGTTTTCGCAAACTTTCCAACAAACAATGAACGCTGCACGAATTTGAGAAGCTGAGGGGAACTGACGGAGATGGAGGCGAGCAGTAGTTCTGGCGCCGCAAGCCCGTCGAAGGCACAGGCGATGCGCTTCTGGATCTTGGGCAGCGGCATCCACTTGACGTGCGTCGAGTACACCACTCTGTTCTCCCGGATCTGGTTGATTGTGACGAGAACGATGCTGCCGTTTCCATCCTTGATGGGCTTGAAGTAGAACTGTCCCAGGTCCTGAACTCCCAGCGCGGACTGCAAATCGAAACAGATTCGTCCACATAGGTACAAGGACACGATTCTTGTCAGCGGAAAGGTGTAAACCGTGTTTAGTTGGTGCTGAAAGTTCAGTCGACGACCCATGAATGACAGTCTTGATCAAAGAACTGTTTTGTTTTGTCTTGTTTGCGGACATGAACGAAAGCCTCGTGAAGCGCACGGTTCGCCTCGGGGCACCGACCGACCGACCACTCCGAAGCAGCCTGAGCACCACGTGCAGTCCCGTATAGGCGCACGTCGCGAAGCTGCCTTGTGACGCCCCACAGCACATTGTCAAATTGCACGGAGAATAATTGGGGGCTGTTACTACAAGCACGTGGCAACGGTGCCACGGTGCGGTTGCATGACTTTGCTCAGAACAAGAAGAGCAGACAATCTTCAGATTGTATCGGCACAAGGTTCAAGCCATTTGATTTCACGCACCTTGACGGGGAAAGTCAAGGTTGGTTCAAAAGGTGAGGAATTTGATCGTCAATACCATATCAACAGGGGGAAAATGACACATTGCGGAGTAAAGTGCACGGAAGGGGGAACTTTTGCTGTTGGGAGGTCACAGGCGGAGATTTTTGGAGCCAAGGGTCTTCAAAAACACACACACACACACACACACACACACACACACACACACACACACACATGCATGAAGCATTGTGAATGGCGCCACCTGGAGCTGCGCGACGGCCTGCAGCAGTTTGCTGCGGAACAGCATCGTACTCTGGTTCCCGCTCTTGTCCATGTCCTGACGTAGCGATTTCACGTCGTCCCACGTACACGCAATCTGTTCAAAAAACACACTTGAAACAACCAAAATAACCGCGTCCCATGCATGGGACCTTGAGAGCACACACAATTAAATTTTTAGCAATCCTTTTTTCTATTTTTGTTTTCACGTTTTCAAGACTCAGGGGGGGGGGACCATGCAGAGACCTTTGGGGGCATTTGCTGAACCAGCAGTGATCAACAAATATTCAATACTCAGCAGACATCACCGGAAAAACTGAGAAACAAAACTTGTTTGGTCAAACAGGAAGGTTGTTGACCATCATCACTGTTTGCACAGAAAGGGAGTCTGAAAATTTTCGTGCAACGCAAAGGACAGACACTTTTGCCAGGAGTTTCAATCCGAAGACGAGGACAGGTCGATCAAACACTTTTTTGAGACACTGGCACGCAAATTACATCACAGACCGACAAACATTTGTCAGAATGGTTACAAGGCGTCTCCACTCTGCTCAGCATGCAAAACGCATCGGAAAATCAGAACAACACCAGTTCATCTGCGTCAAGCTCACCGAAACGACCCACACTCTTTCGGGTGTCTCAGTGAAAACAGCACCATACCTCCTGAGTTCTCGGTCTCAAAATGAGGCTTATGACCTGCACAAGGTGAGTCAGAGGCTTGGAAGCCTCGCGCACCTTGATGAGCCAGTGGAAGTCGGCGTGGAGGCTGGAGGCGCTGTACGTCTCGTCAACCTCGATGATGGGCAGAACCTCTTCGTTCGTGACTAGAACTTTGTCCTCGTTGTACAGAAGCGCGGACAGATACACTCCTCTGATAAAATGAAATGCCACTTTTCGTATCAGAAAACAGACACAAAACAAAATTTGACAACATTTCCTGTCAGAAACATTCACAGATGTTGAGGGTTGGGATGTTATGTTACTTGACTACAAAACTTCGTCTTCCGTACACGGACAGTAGCACTCTTCTGCAAAAACGCAACGCTTTGTGTCATGGACAAGAATCTGCGAGGGATGTCCCAATACCACCCTGACATATCCGGTGTCTTCAGGTGCCATACAATTTTTTTGTGGGAAGGTGACTCAATCCAGTCATGCATGTAGCTCAATGCTGTGCATAATTGCAAGCAAAATGAATCCCCGTCCATCTGGCAGAATCAAAGTTGCAAAATTTAGTTGGATGGTCGGGCTGTCAACGAAAAGGCTGACGTGGAGTTGTTCCAAAACCATTTCCCTGGTGTTGCTGCAAGCGAGGATAAGATATTCCTGCTATACAACCTGGATATGACAGCTGTCTTTGATATGAGAAGTTCTTTGTCAATCAACTCCATGCCAACTTCTTTGCACAGAAGTTTGTGACTTTGATCCTATATTCGCCACGTTCATTTTGCTCAGAATTTTGGTCAGCAGTGAGTCACATGCATGACAAGAGAAAGTTGCCTTCCCATAAAAAGAGTGTGTCGAATCCAAAGAAACTGGAAGTGTTAGAAAAATATTGAGTCACTCCACGTGATCTGCAAAACTCGTTCTTTTGTTAGGATCAGAAGGGCGAAAAGACGATTTTCCAAGAACATCTGAGTAGAATCTACAAGCGTTTGCCATGGGTCCAACACACCACACTAGCACCTCCGTCGTTGACTAAAACCACCCAAGCAGAACAGGAGCGTAGACAGGAAGACTCTACACTCCATAAAAGAAAACGCCACTCCCCTGTAAGGAAACATCACGCTTTGTGTCATCATCAAGCAAAAAAAAGTTGGAAAAATTTCTTGGGAGAAACAAAATTTCTCAGATCCAGAGGGTTTTGGAGGTGATTTTCCAAGAAAGCAAGACAGCATGTCTCAGGGATCGAAACTTTCTCGCGCACACCTGATTCAAGGGTTTCTCACCTCTTGAGACTTCGTTGGAATTTTGGCGCTGAGGAGAAAAGGTTCTTGAGTGATTTACGCATCGTGGATTTGCGCGGATGGATCGGGGAGGAGCCCGGCGTCCGCGCGTCTCGGATCTCGGACGCGTCCGCCGGGCGCGAGGACTTGATGTCGCAGAACAGCTCGTCGAGCAGCGTCAACTTGCCCTCGTCCCGCGCCTTGTACCCGTCCAGCTCCCGCCAACCTGACAACAAACGCGTTCGTGCAGCAGCATGCAGCTTCGAATGCTTGGGCTTTGTCCTGTGATGAATCCGTTTCTCGTGGAGAAAGGTGAAGGTGAACGACGTAAATTGTGGACATCAGGGTTTAATCGCTCAGAAAAGGAGAACTTTTCAACAAAGGTATCAAATGTTTTTAGAGATGCGCACGTGTTGATCTTTTTTTTGTGTGTGCGTGTTTTTTTCCTGTCCAGAGTGCACCTCGGTTGCGCTGCTCACAGACTGTGCCGCCCCTATGTCCTTGGGTTTGGCCGGGTCCACTGGTGCGTTATCAACGTGAAGAGATTTTGGGCGTGATTGCTCAACCCTCGATCGATGGTGTGCTCTCGTTCCGTGGCATCTGAACGGGTTTTTTCTTTTTTCTGAGCACAACAAAAAATGATCGGTCTGAAGAGGTTTTTGGGCGGGAACTTGAAATATTCGTCCATTCGTCCTGTTTCTGGGTTCCTTGCTGCACAATTTACAACTCGTCTTTGTTTCTCTCTTCAGACCCGCACTGGCACAGCTGATGTGCTGTACAACAAATTTATTGCGTACAGTTTTGGTCTTCGACAAAACACACAGCTTCCCAGCTCTGTCAAACATTTCTGTTGACTCTGTTTCTTTATCTACCCACAAATGGCACCACAAGTTATTTCAGGTGCGGATCTTGGATTTGGTGAGGAGGCAAACTTTCCTCCGGACCTCAGGTGCTCCATTCAGGTGAAACTATCGGCAAGGAAACGAGGGTCAATTTGAGAAACACAAGAGACTGCCGGAGTCACCAATTTTCAAGAACGCTTTTCAATTGAGGACATCAACAGAACGGTGGCCGCCAAGACAGACAGAGATTTCTCCAAGAGAAGCCCAAAGCTGGAGCAGCTGAACCAGCCGTGGCTACACGTCGCGCGAGCGGTCGGTGGAAGCCGCCTTGCCGCCGCTCCCCAAACCCACTCAACGGTCCCCAACGAAACTCGTTTTCAGCACACCGAACTGCGTGCTCGAGCAGCCCATCGAACAGTTTCCTTTCCCTTCGAACAGAAAGACCATTTTGTACCCAGGACAAACGAAGAAGACTCGAACACGCGGAACAGCACAAGACTTACTCGAGGGAACGGCGAACAGCGGGTCGGTGTTGGTGGCGGGGCCGAAGCCCTTGATGTTCCAGGCGCGCACGCGCACAGCGTAGGCGTTGCCTTGAACCAGGTTCGGGATCTCGTAGAACATGTAGCGAGGGTCGTCGAGGATCTGCTCTCCCGCCAGTGGCATGAAGGTGTCAAAACAGCTCCACTCCACTGCAACCATCAAAATAAAAAGGATTCGCTTGCGGTCAGTTTCTTGCAGTTCGAACAACCTTGATTTTCACCGAGGGCGATAAATCGTACACTGTGTCTTTCTCTTGCATCCCAGTGGAAACACACTCGTGTCTTCACGCGCAAACACAAAGTGTGTGCCCAACCAAAGAACCAAGTTTTTGTGCAGCTATTTGCACGCGCAAGAACAAGATCTTCAGTTCTGGCGTCTGTTTGGGCGTCCAAAGAGAACCACCCCAGTCTTTGCTGGCGGAAGAAAGTGACGCACGGCTTCTCTGCAGAATCAAGAGTCTGAGAAGGATAAAAAATCAGCAGGCCTTGTGGTGCAAGTTTTGGGATCAGGTGAAAAGGAGTGGCAACCGTGTTTTTTGCCTGTCAGTGTGACAAAAAGGAACCAATCCAAATGACGGGAGATTTTTGGAGTTGAAATCTCAGTCGGTTGTCTTCGGATAGAAATTTCTCTCAATTTTGCAGTCGCAAAGAATACTGCAAACAACCACGCAGGGGGCGGGGGTTCCCACAGAAAGTTATGTTCTTCTAGCGCTGATCTAAAGTCACCACTCGTTTCGTCAACTTCACCCAATTCTTTCCAATCCAAACCGAGCGACCTATTTGAATATTTTGCGAATTCTGACTTTTCCATTCACGCACATTTCTGTTGTTTTAAACGAGAAGCAGTGCTCAAGGCAACTGCAGTGCGAAGTCCCTTGCAGCATTGCAGCGGCGTTAATGTCATCAATTCTTCCTTGTTTATCAATTCTTCCTGGTCCTCCT
>JAAUXT010092659.1_pt1 | contig 18889 bp, 18 predicted proteins | sample 7278171 | NCBI WGS metagenome assembly JAAUXT01 (sample SAMN14350112, study PRJNA611818) | marine sediment metagenome | isolation source: surface marine sediment (1.8m) | place: French Polynesia: Moorea | collected 2018-08 | reverse complement strand
CACTTTCAAACTCGCGTTCACAGATTTTGCCTCTTGATGCCTATAGGTGATTTTCACCATCACCATACATTATACATAATGTATGCTTCAAGGTTCAAATCACCTAAAAACTTCCCATCATCGTTTTTGCAACTCATTATGCCTTTCAGGAAAACTGGTTCGCAAACAACAGCGTCAGGGGAGATGCAGCATCACGTGTCTGCAAGTCTGGGATTGTTTTCCACCAAGTTTCAACTTGCTTTGATGTTTCGCCCAGCAGGAGGAAAAATGCTGATCGAAAGTACTGCTCCTTGACTGTTCACTTGGTTTCAACACAGTCATAAATCGCCATTTCGGTGGACATATTTGAAAACAACTATCTGTAAGATTGAACTCATAAACCATAACTTTGGATCACCAGAACTAAATTTATAACAACACAGATAGTGAGGACTTCGTGCTCAAACATTATGGACACAAGTGTTCATGCAAGGCTTTGCAGGATTTCGACCACCCCGTGCACTGTCTGGTCCGTTTCGTTCTCATCGTCGGAACACAAAACGCAGACAAGTTCCACACTTGACCACAATACTCGACCAGGGCCACTGAAACCATGTTGTCGTCCACTGGACACAAATCTGGATTTTGTGTTTGTACATTTTTCTGATCCCTTTGTCCCAATCTTGCAACGGAAATGATGTTTCACAGAGACAAACACGCAGTACTCAATTGCTCTCCACTGGGATGAAGGGCTGCAAGAACTCATTGCTAAGGCCCAGACAACAGACAAGACCTGAACTGGTTCCGACCCAGAAGTTGCGCGACGCGTGCGTTTGTCTTCCTTGACACATTCGATCGCTTTTTGTCACAACAAATACACGCCAATGTTTTGGTTTCTTTGTTTTCACAAATGAACTCCATTCCGCTGGACTAGAGACACCGGAATAACATTACAGCTCGATCCTCCTGTTTGAACAACTGTTCTGGGCCAAAACAATTTCCCCACAGATGCAATGTTGCTCCGAAGCACAAAAATGTCTCCGGCTGGTTCCATGAGAACACAGATTTGTCAACACGACATTCAATGCTTTTCCAGACCAGGAGTTTCAAGAAAACACCTGCCCTCTGTGCAGTTTCACACTTTCACGTGTTCATAGCCTGTTCTTTCACGCAGCCCAACTTGTCAGGTACCTTCACAGGAGGCAGGGGAAACAGAAAAAAGGATGAAAGTTTGTCATTCCAAAACTGTCTGGTGCCCTCTCCCCTTCGTCCAATGTCGACCAAACACAACAACCGCCTTCTCTAAAAGGCAACACCCACCCCAACAGTGTCGCCAGACAGCAGATTTGTGAGAACGTCTCGGTGCGAACGGATCAGGACAGGTCTGACGCACGAAAGGTCAGCACGCCAATCAATCCTGGTCACCAATTCGGATTAAAGAAAGCAACGAGATCCAACACGTCAATCGATATTGAATATTTGTTTAGGACAACAAGGCCATTGATCAGCATTGAATAAAGCCATAAACATCACCTCTGCGATTCTTAGGTTCAACCAAAGCGTCTCAGCGCCGCCTCGAGAGCTTGTCACGGGCACCGTCAATCTGATAACGCACAAATGTTTGTTTGTCCAAACTCCCTCTCCCGTTACATCAGGCCTGGCTCACACAAAACTCAAAAGGGCATCCACTTGTACTGGATCATTTTCGCACCTTCCTTCTTCGGGCGGGACATTGAGCAAGACCCACAAATAACACACACGCAAACAAGCACAAGCATGCTACTTCACGGATGAATCCTATCTTTCTACGCAATCAGTGGGCCACAGCAGATGCCTGTGTGACTGAAAGCAGTTCAAATTGTCAACCGCCGATTTACGACTTTTCCCCTCAAATGTCATTTGATCCAATACAGTGATGACTGCAGATTTCTGCTTTGCACACGCAAACATCGATTTGGCCAACATTCCCGTCAATCTGCAAAGAGCGAACAGTGGAAAATGCCCGAAAGATGAGCAGGCAACGAAGCAAAACCGTTTCCAAGGAAACTCACAACACCATCGAGTGTTCGGGAATACTCATTGATTCCTGCAGCTATTGATACGGGGATAGATTTGTGTGTTGGAACTGCGAGGATGCCAACTACGAGGATGCCAACTCAACCTACGAGTACAAGTGCCCACTCGTTGGAGGGGTCGGGGTGCACAACTGAGTCATCGTCACAAAGGTGACAAGCCCTGAAAACGGTGCTGGGGAATTTTCCAATTCAGAATGGCAAACTAAAATCTGCGATGTATTGCTCTTTAAAACTATTTTTCCTGCAGGTGCACGCATTTCTAGAGAGCACCGTCCCTGAACAACAATCCAATTTGAACAATTTGTGACGTGAAGCACCAGCAGATCCAAAATCAGACCCTCACTATCTGCTACTCTTGTGGCCACTGGAAAGAAAACTTTGAAACACTTGGAGAAAGCTTGGAGGCGAAACTGATAAAGGTCAGCCATAGACTGCACAAATGCCTCACCTTCACTCACAACAAACCAAGCCTTTGTAAATCACACAGCTGTCAGGTAAAATCATAATTGGCTGAAATAAAACACTTTGGGATGCTTCGAAAAATCGATTGCATGCTCAGTACGAGTCGTGTTTCAGCTGCGTGAATGCAGCCACGCACAAAAGCAGCAGGTAGACATGGACGCCAAACTCCCATCATCGACTTCCATTGATGCGCATTCCTCTTGCATTCCGGCCCATTCTGAGGGATCGCACTCGCAGCTCCGTGGGGATCGTCTTGACCACCGAGGGCCATAAATTGCTCTTTTGAGGTCCCTGATTGTAGCCTGTCAATCTCGAGTCCAAAGGTTGATTGTCAGTGTTTGTAAAAGCCAAAATTAACGCAACATAACCGTTGCAGAACACAGCTGCAGACCTCACGAGAAAGAAAAGACTCAATTTGGACGTTACCTTTGTGTTTCAAAGCATCGGGAATTCCAGAGGCACTAAAAGGCCACTTTCCCACAGACAAGCAGGTCTCTTGCGTGCGAATTATGCCCACACAAGGTCCTTTTTTCTTTGCCTTTCAATCTTTCATTTGAGTTTACCCAACCGAAGTACAAAACGGAATTTTCCAACGCTACCGGTACTTCATTCAATCTGCTGCCACATTCAGATCAAAGCCGATAAGAAACACAATCCTGTCAGTTTTTGTGCAACACTGCGACAAAAACGTTTCGCGTTTCAATCATCCACTTGGCAGCAGACAAAAAATTTTTCAATCAACGTTTAGAAAACCAAGCAGTCTTCAAATGACTCAAAAAGAAAATCTACTTTTCGAACTGTCATCTTTGGACAATCTTGACCACTGACATCACCAGATCACAAGCATTGTGCAGGACAAAACACTGATAGACTGTCATCTGTCAGTGTCCATTCATCCGTGGAAAATGACCAGACTTCTCAATCGTTGGCACCGAACTGTCAGGTTTTCAAAATATTTCTGCACAAGATATGAGATTTTGTGAACAGTTTCAATAAGGCCAAGCTCACTGTGGTGGAAATGTTTTCACAAAGAAGGTAATCAAACGGAAAATGCTCCGAGGCAAGTGCAACGGGAAAGCAGACCGTTCGTATTTACAAGCATGTCAACACGAAACCAGCACTCGCACAACACAATCTGCCTGAAATATTTTCAATGAACTTTCTGCCTTGATAAAGTAAGCACAGACTGACTTCACCGAAATTTTGTTCAACCAAGAAACCAAAAGTGTCCAGTTTGGGACGAACGTTGCACATCAAGTGCAAATGTTTCCCTTGACAACGTTGTTGTTACCACAAGAAACACTTTCTGCTGTTTCGAGAGCGAAGTGAGTGAAATTGCACTCAAGAACTTGGTTGACCTGGGCGAACATGCCCTCCAGACACAAGCTGCAGTTTCCCCGGGCAGTTTTCACGACTGACCGCAACCCGAGATCAAGTGCAGGCGTTATGATCAGCTGGCCAGCTAAATGAGCGGGTAATGGGTGCGAGTTTGCGTGTGAATGAGTACCTGGTAATAGGCCTTGATGTTCTTGAGCAACACGTCCCAGTTGTGGATTCGGTCCTTGACATCCTCGACGTTCTCCTGCACGTCTGTGCTCGCGCGTGGATCTCTGAAACGGGAAACCACAAATTTTGTTTACGATTGCCGCACTCCCTGGCAGACATGCAAAGCAGATGAAGTACTTCCGAAAGTATCAGATTTTTGTAAACGAAACTTGACGATCAATATAAATCTGGTACGGATTTATTGGATGAACCGAAATATTCAAAGCAAAGTATCGCGTTTCAAAACATAAAATTCCTTGACTGTCGATCTTCACAGGTTCTTCAAACTGCTGCTGACTGCTCTTCCTCGCTATTACGAGTCCGTCAAAAAACACGACGATCAAGAGCGAACAGCGAAACAGACGCAGACGTGTCTCCAATCTGAGATGACCGTCCCAACCGCGCACCCGCCAGAGGTAAGAACGTCGCCTTCACCTTTCGCTTGACGCAAGGTGCACGAGTTTTCTGGAGATCTTATTTCAATGGCGGGGTTCCTGACCACTAAATTCATTCGGGACTGAATTGCAGCACTAACTTCATTCTCTGTTTGAACTGTCACAAACAGAAGCTATGACAGTAATGAAATTGTAGATCAATTATAATTGACCTGTAAGTGGCGCTCGCCATATGATAGGGGTGGTTATCGGGAGGGAATGTTCAGCGCGTCCTGTTCCCAGCGGATTGGGTCAGCGCAGGTCAGCTCAAGGTAGACAAGTTCTGCACTGAACATGGCACACCTGCCCGCAGACTAAACACGCCATAAATAAATGTCCGTCGTCATATCCAGTGACAGCATTGTGCATGCACATGTACGCGAATGGCAAGGTTGATATTCAAATTGATTCATTTGATCTCGACAAAAAGTGGATGAAACGAAACTGTTTCTTTCATTCCTTGCATAACGCGATTGATACATTGGGAGCGAGTCACCTGACGCACAAAAAGGGTTCAACACCATATCTTCGCGTTGATGCAAGCCAAAATGTGAATCAAAGTACGTCACAAACATTGTGATGTGCATGACGCTTTCTGCCTTTCCACTGTTTGTTCATTGTGCTTTCGTTTCTCTGGAAACGAATGTTTACTTTTCCTTACGTGTTTCGCTTGATCAATGAAAGGAATATCATTGTACGTGTCTTGAAATACACGTTACGAAAATCAAGGAAGAGGAATTTATTGATGTGTGCAAGTGAAGGAACACATTTCGGATAATCTCGAGTTTTATATGTCTTATCTCTGCAACACCTCTGCGCTATTGAGACATTCACGCTATCACTGATCAAGTCAGCATCCTCATTCAGATTGAGTTTTGCACAGTGTTATTGACAAAACAAAAAGTTTCCCGATCCTTGCGTTGAGAGATCTATTGACTCTGATTCATAGCCAAACATTCCATTCTCGTCGTGAACACCCAAGCAATGCGGCAATACGAGGTAAACGCAGAGAGATGGGAGGCCCAACGAAAAATTGAGGTGCGTGCCAGAAGCAAGTGGAACTGCATGATGTGATCTGAATCACAACAAACCGACCAGACAATCTTCACTTCATTCTGTATTATCCATCGTCAATCCACAAGACGCCCTAAACCCCACACGTGACTCACAAATGAGAACAATTTTTCAGTCGGCCGTAACTCCCCGCTGTCCCCCCCCCCCGCCAACATCCACCTGTGCACCCACCCAACGATTGGAAGCAACTTACATTTGGTGCATGACAGAATTGACATACACCCCATCGCAGAGCTCCTTGAACGAAACAGGCCCGTTGAACGTCTGGATCTGGAAAACAAACACAAACAGATATCTGTGATGGAATCTGTGATGCAGACTACTCGTTTGAAATGCAGTTCAACACGATTTGTGCTTGTGTCAAGTGTTGCAATTGTACGCCACAAAAACATCTTGGTCACTTTAATTGTTTGGATGCTTCATTTTCTACCACTTAACCGTGCAACCAGGTGTTTTGGGGGTTCATTTTACCTTGAGAATGTTTTTGACATCTGCTTGATGACACACAATCAGGTACCTTGTCTGCGCGTTGCAAACGAACCCGGTCATGCAACCAAGTTTGGAAACTTACCCAGACGACGAGTGGGCTTTCCATGAAACTGGCTGTTGCAGCCATCCTGCAGATCGACTTGTCACATCAATCACTTGTGATTCGCAACTTCTGCAGAACTCCCACCACAACTGCTATTCTTCCAACCTGCAGAAACACGACGTTTGAAATCATTTGACGGACCGTGGCTTTTGAACGAAAATTCTCTGTTGTCAACCTGTTGAAATCATCCAAGTTTGGCTTCACAGTGACAACTTCTTGCTTCCCACCAGCTAGATCTGGATCTACTTAGTGAAATATTTGGAACAGTTCCTGATCGATAAGCTTTGCACGAAAAAGACTTGCAGTGTGCTGCCCAGGCAAGCAAACCACCTTGCAGAAGCCACACTTCCACTTTGCACATGACACCTTTCAAACAAAACTCTTCAAATTCACTCACGTCATTCTTGTCTCCATTTTCCGTCAGTGGTGTAAATCCAGATGCTCTTGTCCCACAATTCAAAGGCATTTAGTCCAATGTTGGGAAAAGTTACGTCAAGTCTTACCGCTCTTCACCTTTGTGAAGTTTTGGACCAATCAACTCCACCGAGCAGCGCGAATATGTGAATGCACTAAACAAAATAGTTCTTGACTTCATCGAGCAACTCCAACTGTTTTTCGTTGTCTTCAACTTTGATTCGTTCATATTTACAAATCATTTACTTTACGAATCGTAAGGGCACAGTTTTGCATTCTATTTTTCATGTCAGTCAGAGGCGTTCAGGAAGCGGATGAATCTCAATCGAAAGTCGTGTCCTCTGCTGGTCGTCTGCATGTTGTTTTGGTCGCGACATCTGATGTCGAATTAAATTCCCGCCAGTGCGTAGTGCATCGATGGACGAGCACACTCACCAGACCGCAACAAGAATAAAACTCTCAAATACAACCATTGTGGACCTTATGGCGTTTTTAATTTTTAAAGATGGGGTTTGTATGTTCCTCTGGCCTCTTGCATCCACCTCTTCGGGAGGGCTGGAGTCTTCATGTTGCCGAGGTGCACAGCAGAAAATAGATTCCCACGCAAGATTGTAACTGGTCAATATCAGCATTTATTTCTTGCTCTCGTCAGTTTTTCCACAGTTACACATGTTCGCTGGTTTGCGAATGATGATGTGCCGAAAGCCAAATAAATCACCGAATCCACAAAAAGCAACACCCAACTTTACTGGACAGGCAGAAGTTCAAATGAATGAGACACGGTACTGTATCACAAAAGCTTGCAACAGACTGACTAGAACACTACAAATCGCAGTAGAGCACAAAGTAAGCAAACGGTGTGCTGTACAGAACATCGTTTAACCGTAACGAGACACTTCTTTGAACAACAACTGTCTTGAAACACGAAAGCTGCCAAATAGTCAACCGCAGCGCCGCTAGTAATACGAGTAAGCTTGAGAACAGTACACACGTATGGCACACGGAGAATGAAACAAACAAAATTTCCTTGATTTGTACCAGGCCGATGACTCACTCTTTCGTTTGCTACTCACACCCTTTTGCTATCATGCTGGCTAAGGACGCACTTTGCAGAAAATACCTGATCTACAGATTGCAACTGTTGATTGTGTAAAGCCAATTCGTTTTTGTAAGGCGCACAAATGGTTTTAATTCGCTGAGCAGACTTGCATGTCAATGCATAGGTGTAATTGATATAGAATCACAAAGCACCTCAGCTCGTTTGATAGTACAACTTGCATCAAGCATGTGGATCTCTTCAGACGTTGGTGTAAAAATGATATTCTCTCGGATCGTTCGGATTGCGGCCTCCACCCTGCAGCATTTCTATGATTTTCTTCAGCTTCCTGTTCTCAACTTCCAAAATCAGGTTCCTTTCCTTCAAACTTCTCAGCAAATCCGACGTGAAATCCTTGGTGTTGGAAAGTTTCTTCAACTCTGAATTCTGCAGAATTAATTTTTGATTCTTGTCCTGCAGGTCGACAATTTTGTCCACGAAGTATTTCCATTTTTCTCCGCCAGGCGCCCCCGAGACCTGCGAGTTTCTGGTGGTCGAGCGAAATTGACTTCGAATCGTCTCGGAGCTGCGAATTTCGACGCTCGTGCGTCGGTGCTGTTTCTCTTTGTCGCCCTCCTGCTGCTGTTGGGCCTCGTTCGATTCGAAGTTGGACGAGGACTCCGGACTGTCCGGCGACGTGGCATGTCCAGAGTCTGACCCACAGTCCTTCCACTTCTCGTGAAAGCTGGGTGACTTCTCCAGATTCGGAGAGTTCATGGCCACGCCAGTGGAGGCGTATATTTGGTGTTTGTCTGGCAGGGGCAGAGTGTGGTAGCCGTCCACGACTGACGCCGAGGAATGTCGGTGCGGCATCGTCATGTAGTGCATTTTCTCAGGTTCGGGAGAGGCTGATTTCTCAACAGGCGTGCGTCTCTCGGGGGTCACGTACACTGTTCTTCTCTCCGGCATCGTTGCTCGCAGTCGGTTGTCCCTGGAGAAAGGCTCCACCTCAACCGACTTGGATCTGGATGGAGACAACGTGATTCTAGATTTGTCGTGTCTCATGAAGGGACTGGATGGGGACGGCTGGGGCAGCGGTGGCTGCGGCGGCGGGACGAGCTGTTGGGGCGGCATTCTCCGCTGCGGCGCCACGACGCCGCGAGCCGGGGCCGTGCTGCGAGCGCTGCTCCCGCGCACGAACGGAGATCCCGAGGACGCCTGTGTGTGCGCACTGGACGTCTGCGCAACATGCGTCTGGGAATGCACGCTGCTGAGGGACGTGCGCGATCCGGACTTGGAACGGTGATATTTCTCCGAGTCACTGGCGGAGCCGTGGCGGTGCGACCTGTGCGAAGTGGGCGGAGACAAGTAGCGCGGGTCGAGCTCGTGGATGCTGTGGATGGACGAGTTGGAACCGCGCGAACTGCGGCTGCTCGAATGCCGCATCCGCACGTAGTCGCCCGCGTCGAAGGACTGGCTCAAAGACTGGCTTCGACCCACGTGCTTGCTGGGCTTTTGTCTGGAAGACGACTCGCGGTGTTCCCTCCTCTCGGCCTCCAGAGCAACGCATGCGTTCTCTTTGTTCACATCAGGTGGAGTGAGATCCGACAGTCGTCTTTTCAGTGATGCATTCAGAGCCTGAAGAGAGGCCACCTCGTGCTCCAGCTGTTTCACTCGACCCTGAGAATTCTGGCGCATGTGCTCTATCGTTGACTTGTATTTGTCTTTCTCCATGTTCACCTCCTCGAGACGGTGTTCCATCTTGACTACCTGCTGCCTGTCCTTGCTTCTTTCCTCTTGAATAGTTTTCATCTGCTTTTCCTTGTCCAACAGAACCCTCTCAAGATGCTGCACCTGGAGACAAAAGGAGAGACGTGAAAAACGGACTCGTGCATCACTTGAAATTCTTCCGACAAACGGGAAAACATTGGAACACCAAGGGACGGCATGCACACGTGTTCAGTCCACAGTGAAAGCTTCTAAAGTTGTTCGCACCAACCTTTTGCTGGTATTCTGCAGTCATTTTCCGTCTCATCTCGTTGCCTTGTCTGTCAACTTCCTTGATCTTTTGATGGACGGAATCTGCTAGCTCTTTCGAGTTTCGCTTCCTGAGCTCTGCTGTCTGCAGCTCCAGGTCTGCCACCTTCTTTTTGTACTCTCTTTCTGCTTCAGCCTGAGCAAGAAAACAACACACAAAGTTCAGACCTGATTTTTAGCGATTTCAGTTCAACATCGCAGAGATCACTTCAGCAAGTTCATTGCCCGTGATGTACGGAAAATACAACAGCAACGACGGAGCAGAAGCGCCGCACCTTGAGCCTCGCCACCTCCATCTGCGCGTCGCTGAGCTGCTGCTTTGCCTCCTTCATCTCGTTCTGCAGCGCCTCGTTGTCCAGCTCCAACTTTGCCACTTTGCAGTTTATACTGTCATTCAGCTCTTCTGACAGAGGGTGCTCTGGAAACGAACAGAAGGCGAATGTTGTTTGGTGTTGTCGATGTTCACCGTGCATGAACTCGTTAGAATCTACCACCCGGGATGAAGAAAAACGCAGTGTGTTAGGTCAAGAACCAATGCTGACAATGCCAGCACCACCAACCTGCAATCTGGAGCTGACTTCCACAGAAGAGATCTGAGGACGTGCTGAGCATCCGCTTCAGGCCGCCCCGGTAGCCCTCGCTCATGTTGGTTCTCTCGAACTCCAAAGCGGCGTTTTCTTCAATGATTTCTTCCATTTTCTGTTGTATTCTTTCCTTTTCCTGAGAAAATCACAAAATGGGATTTATTGGCTCAAATACAAAGCCTGCATTTGTGAACCAAACATTTGCAGCCATTTGCTTCGTTGCTTCAACAAGAACATTTGTCAGTGTGGACACGCGCCCCAGACATCTGAACACAATTGCTCGCGATGCACACCGGGCCCCAACGGGATTTTCGACCCAAGGAAAGGAGGAGATTCTCAGAAGCCGACATCTGTTCCCCGTGAAATTCAATGTTTGGTCAGCGGAATCATGCTGCCCCTTCCCCTGCCCCAGGTCAGACAGGTCTGGCTGTGAGATTCTACCTACACCTTGTGCCACTCAGGGATTGTTCACCCTGTGTCTGGCCATTTCAAGTCAGACCTGAAATCAGGAGTCACCTGCCTGACCATTTCATAGGGGTGCCTGACCATGACCAGACACCTGTGCTGGCCATTATACTCCCAAACTGAAATGGCCAGATATCCGTGCCTCCTCATTTGGGGTGTCTGACCATTTCGTAACACCGGAACACAAGGACACTCCGCTGGACATGACAACGAGAAATTTTAAAGAAGGATGATGTTGATCTGGAACAGAGACAAAGACCAGTTTGTGGGGTCAATGCAGCTGTAATGTGTTCACAACCTGAGACATGTTGCGTTGTGGGGAATAGGGTCAACGGAATGACACTGCTGACCCTGTTCCTGTGGTGGGCGATGGGAGCGTACAAAAGGTGTCAACTCACATTGGACACCTCCTCCAGCTGCAGTTGAGCTTTGACGAGGTCTTCCACCATGTTTTCTGAGCGTTTGTTTGCTGCTGTCAGCTGCTCCTCCATCTTGCACTTTGCCTCAAGCAGCACGTTGTTGTCCTCTCGCAATTCCTGAAGGATTTGGGGCGGTTGCAACCAATGATGTGATTGGAGTAATTTGTAATGGTGAAGCGCAATGTTGACTGAAGAAGGCCACGGTTACCTGAACTCTCGCTTTGTAGAATTCCATTTCGCTGACTTTTTCTTTGTACTTCTTCACTTCTTTGTCGAGCCTGTCTGCTTTCAAGGCCTGACGGTGCACAAAAAATAGGCAAAATAAAACAAGAGCGAACTTGCTTTGAAGTGTCGACGAATGTCAACTCTGTTTCAGTTTTCGACTTGCCTTTTCTTTGAGCATGTCCAGTTCATCTCGGTACGATCGGGCCGACTTTGCATCTTTGCTCAGGTCCAGATTCTGACCAAAAAAAGGAGAAAGTGGCGGTTCTGTCACGAACACAATGACACAAACCAACACATTCATGCAGATGGCAGCATCCATGCAACCTCACATGCATGCAGTATTGTGTCATCGATTATGACAACAATATTTAGCAAATGGAAAACCCACGGAACAAATTTCCAATATTGGCACACCACACCTAAGCACACATGTCACAGGTTAGCGTGGGTCTCGTGGTGGAGAGAACAAAGGACGCTTCGATCCGGTGGGTTGAGAAAGGTTCGTTTCCCCAACAGCAAGATCAACGGGATCAACAACAATTTGGTCCAGTCTGAGACGGTGAGAAGCACCTGCGTGTTTTACCAGCGCGATCGAACTTCTAAATTTGTCTGGACATGGACAGACTGAACCCAGCTGATCTTTTGCCACAGAAAACTCCAATCTTAATCGCTGAGAACGACAAATATACAACACAAGAAAGTGTTGAGAGATAAGACTCTTGAAGCTTATCAGAACAACTTACAAACTTTATACCTAATTACCGCCATCAATACACGGGAAGAACATCAGATAAGTGGTCTCTTGATAGCCCCAAAGCACACCTTTTATGAGGAAAAACAGATGCCTGTCGTTGGCATTTCTGCTCGTCAGTTTGCCCAAAAATGATATTTCCCCCATTGTTGGTGGCATTGATTTACACTCTGCACTATATATACTTGTGTGTTTGAACGGGACCGATCTGGGACGTACTTTCCCATCAATTACTCCAGATCCTGCTGACAGTGAATTTTTCCACTGTGCAGGTCCGCGTATTGATCTCCCTATTTTTGGATCAAAGCTGCTTTTCAATTTCTTCCACTCCCTTTTGTCGTGTTGAACAAATGACAGCAGTTTGCACATGTACACGTGTCCTTTACTGTCGGGTGAGGTCTGTTTGTCGCAATTCCGAGGAAATATGCACTGCACGCTACCGCATAACAATTCCTCATCAGTGAAATGGTGTCAACTTGATGTCACCGTTGTTTCGCTTCAAACATTTGCGTCTCTCTCTCTGTCTCTCTCTCTCTCTGTCTGTCTGTCTGTCTGTCTGTCTCTCTCTCTCTCTCTCTCAACACTTCTGTTTTCGACCACATGTGCAGAGCGTTTTGTGAGCGTGAAAATCTTGATGCTGCCAACAACCTAAAGTTGTGTCTTTGAAAGTCCAAGGTCGTTGGTTGATTTTTCGTGAAAACATAACACACGGTCTTTTTTTTACGTGAAAACCATAAATCATCGTTACCTCATTTTTAAGTTTGTTGAGTGCATTTTTGCACGCCTCAAGATCGTCGTTTGCGTCTGTGAGTTGCTTCCCCTTTTCTTCCCTGAAGAAGTGAACAAATAACAAATAAAAGTTTGGATCCACAAGCGCAGACATCTTTCACAAAGCTTTTTTCTCCTGCGTAAAAATATCAATTCTTTTCAAATGCACCACGTTTTGCTCACATTATTGTCATTCGACTGACAAGAGCTGCAATTCGACAACGAGATCAGTGGACACGCTTCCAACTCACACTTCATTCAGCAGTTGATTTACTCGGTTTTTGCACTTGTTCAACTCATTGTACAAATGCAGAGTTTCTAAGTGGTCTGGCGGTGTCAGGGAGCCCCTCTTGCCTTCAAGTTCCCTTCGGTAATAATCTCGTTCCTGACTGATCTTCAGCAGCGCCTACAAAGCAACAGAATTATCTGATGTGAACGAAAGTTGTTGACAAAAGAATCAAGAAAAATCAGTGCTTTCAAATTTGGCATCCTTCATCATGAAAACGCCAACACAAGAAGATCGTTGTCCCAAGTTTTGAAAACATAAATGTTCAGTTTTCTTTTTCTGCATCGCAAGCTGCCAATGTTCATGCACGGCTGCCAGGGCTACCAGGACGTCAAACTTTATTTGCATCAAAAGGTTATCAGTTGAGAACAACCTGTGACACTTTCGTTGCAAGGAAACCAAGGTCCGTCTCTTTCTGCATGGAAGCCAAATACTGGCTTGGTTGTGTTGTGTCTTTGCTTGGAAGTGGTTTCACTCGGCATTTTTGTTTATTTCCTTTCCGGAAATTGTGGAATTCACTTGAAATTTGTTCATTTGCACTTGAAATTGACCACGTCCCAAAACGTTAGACACTTGTGGTTGCGTGCGATGTTGTTTTTGTCACCATCGATGGTTTTGGTCACTTGGCAGCCTAAACAATACGATACACCTGTTCTCGAACAGAACCCAACCGTCACCTTGCCCATGAGAAATTGAAGTTACCGTGCATGGGATGGCGTTGTGCATGTGGGGAAGTGGAGGAGGGGTAGGGTGGGTCACCTGTCCAGTTTTAAGCGCCCAAGGCGTCTGTGTGTCATGCTCATGGGGTGTAATTCGTCGCTTGCCTTCCCGAGGTTGGCTTTGATCAACTCTGATGTTTTATGGCGTGACGTTAACGGAGACACAAAAAGAATCAGTGGTTCGGTTGTGGAGAGAGAAAGTTTTTTTTCACTCGCGCAGTGCACGCTGCAGGACAGCGGCCTCTCATATCAGCTGCTTTCCACGCCAAGGTTTCATTCAGGTTTAAATTGAAACCGAACCACAATCACTCAGTGAACTGTTCGAATTCAATTTGCAGTGCAGTCTTTGTGGACTTCCCCTTTCCTCGAAGGTCAGTGAACCGAGAACAATGTTACCTCCGCCGTGTTGTCCCTGTAGTGCGCAAGTTTCCTGATCGTCAGCAGCAACGACTTGACGTTGACGTCCCCACCTCCTTCCAGAGGAACCACGTTCTCAGTGCAGTCCGTCATCTGTCGAAAGACGAACGACAAGAATTCAGCAAAACACGCAATTGGAAAGGTACATCTTGAAGACAACCACACGGATTTTCCACACATACGAGTACCTGAAGAATTCAAACAAGTTTGTCGATCCACTTCCCAATTTCTTGAGGGAACAATTCCGGACAATTACTCACAAAACGTTTCACTGTTTCGTCTTATGCCATTAGGAGAGTCATCACGCGCAGAAAAAGACGAAAGGTTGTTTCATTGAAGGAAAATACACGTTTTAGCTCCACATGGGCAACAAAGCACCATTGTTTATTCTTGCGCATCAACGACAAAGCATCTCCTTGTTGCATTCTTCTGAAACTTGTGCCTCATTTCTTTCCAAATGAAGGAGAATTTACTTCACACGATGACAGTTCAGCTTTGTTGGCGATGCAAGTCACAAGCATATCAAATTTTGCCAAACAGCCTGTCTTGTTTCGTGGCAAGACTGCTGAGCATGGCGATCTTGAGAGTCTGAACAAGGAGAGCCCAAGGCGCTTGTTTGGGCGATGTCCCCAAGGTGACAATAGACAGGTTCTGCAATCAGACCGTACGCGTACACGTGGACGTAGACGTAGCAAAATGTACGTTACGTCGGTGTCTACGTGATGCCCACAAAACTTTTGTTTGGCAAGCAACGTAATGTACAACAGAGATGTAGCGCTCCTAGCACCTCTTGCCCGATGCACTGGTGAAGAATTAAACTGGTTTCACTATGAGCGTTTGTCCGATTCTGCAGTCTGGAGCAAAAAATGGCAGCATCAACAACTCATATGTTTTTCTGTCTTTTTTTCCTCGGTATGCAGTCCCAAGTGTTGTTTTTGGAAAACATTTGTACCAATTTTGTGTATAAAGGGTTGAGACACGAAATGAAGCAAAAAACCCGGAGTGAATCAGTGAAACTTGCGAGATTTGGGGTTGAATCGAACTCGAGTGCGAAATGTCGTAGATCTACATTGTTGGCATCACGAAAAATTGGTGGTATGCACTCAGAATTGATTTTTTTGTAAAATGTTGGTGGCAATTGTGTTTCTGAAAGGTAAATGCACGAATTGATGCAAAAAACCCAGAGTAAATCAGTGAAACTTGTGAGATTCGGGGTTGAATCGAACTTGAGTCCAAAAATGTCATAGATCTACATTGTCGGCATCATGAAAAATTGGTTTTTGCTTTGAAATTCTCATGTACCGGTAGTGTTTTTGTGTTTTGTGGGCATCACAACTTGTATACTTGAACAATGCTGTGCAAAAGTCATGTACAGCAGATGTTTTGACTCACTTTTTGGGGTCGAGTTTGCAGTTGGGGGAGGAATCGTCGATTGAAAGGTAGGGGGGGAGTCCAAACCAAGGGGTCAGTGAATAGGGTGACAAGTGTTTTTCAAACACACATACCCAAGGCTGTCTCATGCCAATTTGTGTTGAATTTCATCAATGCTTTCCTGATCAAAATCGACATACAATGTCCATTTCACAACACTCGTAAGTTTCATCATCGATTGAAAGGTGGGGGGGAGTCCAAACCAAGGGGTCAGTGAATAGGGTGACAAGTGTTTTTCAAACACACATACCCAAGGCTGTCTCATGCCAATTTGTGTTGAATTTTGTCAATGCTTTCTGGGTCAAAATTGGCATACAATGTCCATTTCATTGTTGTTTGGAACGTAGTACTGAGAACGCATCTTTGCAGGCATCACATGTAGGTCATTCAATTTTCAGTTGTGAATGCACTGTGGTAGCGGTTCGTGTTCCATGACTCCAGGCTCAGCACCGATTGCAGTTCCGAAAGAAGGAGTGAGTACAACTTGTGTAAATGTTGCAGCATGTTTGGGAGGGGCATGACCTGAAATGCAGTGCAAAAGCGTAGCAGCATCGTATGCAGCTGTACTTGTATGTTGAGATGTTATACAAGTGTGGTTCATGTTTCAGAAGTGGATGACGACGTGTGGATGTGGTGACGTGGTTGCAGCGTGAGATGTGAAGCGGTGAACGTGGGCATGTGACGTTCTTCCAGTGCATCGATCAGCTGATCGAGTTGAAGCAGTGAGTATTTATTGTATGACTCAAGTTGTGTACAATTTTTTTGCAGGTTACGCTGAGAACTTTGTGGGCATCACAATTATGCACTGTATTTGAATTTACAATTGAAAAGATGATCATTCTGTAGGCATCACGAGTTCAGCTGAGAGTGAATACTGTCCTTTGTGTTCAGCATTTCTTTTCCATTTGTTTCATTTCTGTTTGTGACTTATGTTTGTTTGCATTGCATTCTCAGGTATGTTTCTATTACGAGGCATCCATCCCCTACCTCGAGACGAGTGCGTGCGAGACGATGATGATCTGCACAAGTACAATGTGTGACTACAGACGTGTTGCGAGACGCTGGATCAGTGTGAAGATGTCATCCTCCACGTCGCCTTGCATGGTACTGAAGACAAGCCGAGCATTGATGCTGAAAGACAGTTGCGTGCTACTTTGGCTGCAAAGCTCAGAGGGAAAAAGGGGGGATGTACAAGGAGTGGGACAAACGGAGGGCCGACTTCAAGCAGTCCAGATACAAATCAGCTGCTGCTGTCGCAGCTGGATTGCAACGTGGTGACATGGTGAATGACCCGGTTACTCTGGACCTTGTTGCTACTCATTGTCTGTCTCACATTACGCTGTATGGGCGCGACAGTATGTGGACCACAACATGTGGTAATGCTGAATTTGTTCCAGTGCGCGTGGCATGACTGATGAATGGTATGTTTGCTCCTGTGGCAAGTTGTCCGCAAAGTGTGATGCCTGCAAAAGCTGGGCCCTGCTGCACTGTCACAAGCATTGATGCCACTTGCGACATGACCAAGGTGGTGGTTGAAGAGTCAGCCAAAGAGTGTGTTGCTGAGATACTTGAAAGTCTGATATCCACAGTTGTTCAACAGTGTGAGACAGATAAGATGAAGGAGTGTTTCGTTTCTCTCAGCCGTGTTGTTGTGTCTGACAAATTATGTGAAGTGCGTGACGTGTCGTCGAGTGATAAAGGGGAGTGTGAAACTGGTGATGCCTCCAATACTAGTGAGGTGTGTGCAACTGTCATGAGTGATGAAGGGGAATGTGCGTCTGGTCGTGTTTTGCAGAGTGCATTGAAACAGTCTGCCTCCAACATAAGTGCTGTGACAACTGTCATGAGCGATGAAGGGGAACGTGCATCTGGTCGTGTTCTGCAGAGTGCAGCGAAACAGTCTGTGAGTCAAGTGTGTACTGGTGAAGCACGTCAGGTTTTGCAAAGTGTGTCGAAACTGTCTGTTACGAGTGATGCCTCCCAAGTGACTGATGTTTGTACTGATCCTGCGGTGCATGCTGAAGGGTAGTGTGCAAGCATTGGTTCAAGTGGTAAATTGTTGATGGATTTGGTCGCTGCAGTGCAGGAAGCATTCCCTGCAGAAGTTGAAAGTGGCGAATGTGGGCGTGGCTCTTCTCCTGTACAAGTGGACGAAGAAGACATACCATTGTCTCAGGTGAAAGAGATGTTACAAAAGAAGTGTGGCTCTTCTCCTGTACAAGTGGACGAAGAAGACATACCGTTGTCTCAGGTGAAAGAGATGTTACAAAAGAAGCATGGCTCTTCTCCTGTACAAGTGGACAAAGAAGACATACCATTGTCTCAGGTGAAAGAGATGTTACAAAAGAAGCGTGGCTCTTCTCCTGTACAAGTGGACGAAGAAGACATACCGTTGTCTCAGGTGAAAGAGATGTTACAAAAGAAGCGTGGCTCTTCTCCTGTACAAGTGGATGAAGAAGACATACCATTGTCTCAGGTGAAAGAGATGTTACAAAAGAAGCGTGGCTCTTCTCCTGTACCAGTGGACGAAGATGACATACTGTTGTCTCAGGTGAAACAGATGTTACAAAAGGGGGCCCAGAAGCGTGCAAAACGCCGATGTGATCGTGATGCCCACAAACAAAAAAAAGAGCGGAGCATTCCTTCAACCTCAGATGGTGTGGCTGGTGATGCCAGCAAAAGGCGCAAGGTGACTAAGGTCCATCCTGTTGTGAAGCCAAAACGTTTTGTGCACTGCAGTTTTTCATGCTCGGAATGTTCAGGTCGTTTCCAGTTCCAACGAACATTCAAGGCACATGTGTACAAAGTCCACAAATGATTTGCTTGTCGCACTTCCTACTGTATGGAGCATTTTGTCACAGCATCCATTCATGATGCACACGAAGCTGTGCACAAAGTGAAGCAGTATGTGTGCAACACTTGCAACATGGTGTTCAAACATCAGTCTGTGCGTGATCAGCACTTGGTACGTCATGGTCAATCTGCGAGATTTGTTTGTATAACGTGTGGCAAACAGTACCTTCATCGCGGTGATCTAGCTCAACACATGAAGCAGCAGCATTCACGAGGTACAGCTGCCTGCACCAAGTATCAGTGTTCTGATTGTGATTCTGCTTTTCCAACTGCGAGGCAACTTGGCTACCACAGCAAAGTTCACAAGGCCAAAACAATCAAAT
>JAAUXT010077460.1_pt1 | contig 18892 bp, 13 predicted proteins | sample 7278171 | NCBI WGS metagenome assembly JAAUXT01 (sample SAMN14350112, study PRJNA611818) | marine sediment metagenome | isolation source: surface marine sediment (1.8m) | place: French Polynesia: Moorea | collected 2018-08 | reverse complement strand
TTGACAAAGAGACTGCCAAAAGGAAACTCAAAAGTCTGAACATTAAGCTCAAATTTTGAGGTGAATTTTTGTGTTTGTTGAACAGAATTTTTGTGGGTTCATTTGAAGTTTCAAGGAGAATTTGTGTCTGTTGAACAGTTTTTTGTGTTGGTCAAATGCCTTGTAAATTTGTTTGTTTTGTCTGTCTTTGGCTGAGAAAAAGTGGCCATCCAATAAAGGCGGCTGAATAAATTTGAAAACATGTCATAACCTCTTTTTCCATGCAAAGATGCTCAAAATCTCAGTGTGAGAAGTGACACTCACACTCGGGTTGAGAAAACATGAAAAAGAGCGTGTCAAATCCGAATCGAGACAAGCGCGTGGTAGAATATGAGCTCGAGTTCCCAAAGACTCGCGGTTTGTGCCATTTGAACTGTCACGTTCGTTGAAATTTAAGCTAAGTCAGGCAAATGAAAAACAGTTCTCTAGACTGGTATTTGCCCAGACCTTTGCGGGAGGTGAGACGACGGGCTTGCACCAGAAACTGCAAGAAGCCCGTTGTGTCTCCGTGTCTCCCAGTAGCGACTGATGTCTGTTTGCCGACTCTTCTTTGCCTCGGTGTGCTCTCCGATTGGTTTGCTTTGTGCATTGTTGTTGCATTTCTGGGTGAGATTACTTGTCGCGGATACATTTGTGAGTTTTGGTCTCCAGTTACATGCCTGTTGAAGCACCATTGAGAGGACTTATGCCGAGGCTCTGCTTTGCTGCCTCGGGACCACACTTGCCTCTGCTTTGGGGTGATCTTGGCAAATCACACTGCCTCCATCTGCTCAATTTGGACACAACTTTTCCACTTTTTATTGTGTGCTGAAGGAAATCCCTCGCAGATTGCGTGCAATCGTCGTGTTCACATCAGCGCGGACCATCACCCCCCGATCCCCATTGAATTCGTTCTGCGTGGCGGGAGAAAGTCATGACTCGCGATTTGTCATATGGCATTGAGATGGGGCCCGGAGTCATGATAAGTCATCATTAGATCCGTTTCTCTGGTCGGACGAAGCGGCACATTGTACTGCGCTGCGTCTGTGGCGTTTCATCATGGAAGGCAATTTGCGGTCTCTGTGGCAGTTCGTCTCCTCTGCATCGCAAGGTGCACGGACACTGCGCGGTGTGAGCCGAACCAGAGAGGGTCGGGGTCCAGAGTACCGCCCATAAGTTCCACTTCTGAGGCCTGCAACCAATTTAGTAGAGGCACTAATATGGTTAATGTCGGACGCATAATTTGCAGGCCTCGTCACTGCAGGAGGCAGTGATTCGGATGTGAATTCACGAGCACGGTGCGTGGAGCGGGCGCTGATGGTCTCATGCCTCGTAAAAACGTGGCCACGCTGACTCAGCCCTTCAGATGCCTCCTAAATATGGGAGGGGGGCTGCAGCTGTTTTATGGTATTGGTCCCCGTTGGGCTGAAGTGACTATGATCGCTTCATCATCACTGGGACCTGTGCGTCACTCACTCTGCTGGTCAACGTGAACGTTTCGTGTCAACCGTGATCAGCTGATCCATTTGGTAACGTCGTTGCAATGAAGACGCGTGGTATCCACACAGACCGCTCACGTTTTCCATGGGAACCTGGGTTAGAACCAGAGACTCCGCTCTGAGCCACGGCTCCAGTCGAATCGACGCGTGATGTTCCTGACTGGAGAATTTGCATGAAGCTGAATCAGGTTGCGCAGAAGCGTTCCCCCCCCCCCCAGGTCACCCACAGCGTATCTCCGCCCAAAACGTTTCCTGCGGCGCTTACACCGGGAATATTGCGCCTCTCCGTCTCTGTCTCCCCGGAGTGGCGTCAGTACAAACTGATGACGAGGTCACCAGACACAGGCGTCGCCGCTGACCCCGCCGCTGACGCGTTCCTCTGCCGCGCAGAACTCGTGTCCTCGCTTGTCTCGCTCTGGTGCAATGTAAATCTTCTGTCAGTGTCTGCTCAAGGATGTAATATCTTTTGTCGGCGGTGAATTGCTTGACTGATCCACCTGGGTCCGGGATTGGGTCTTCGGTGTATTCACCGACAGAACATTGACAAGTGCTCAACTTTGTCCACCCTGGGTGTCCGGAAGTCCGTTACGAATCGTGGCAGCCGAACCAGTTTGCTGGAATGAGATGCTCTGTGCTCTGGAGGTCTTCGCTTTTCCAGTGAGATTTCCACGGGCCTGTGTGTCGCCTTCGTCGTGTGGCAGGAGAACCGTGTTCATTTCCGGTTCTCGGATCACATGACCACACATGCCACGTGTTGACATTTCAGCTGCAGGTGATGATGACTGGTGCAGTTTTGAATTGCCTTGCTCAGCTAATTTTCATGTCACAAGTTTTGAGCGAAATTCCCCCTGTTGCTGAGAGTTGTTCAAGTTTCATCGTGCATGACTTGTCTTGCTCAATTAAGTAGTTTTGTCAGTTATTTACCAAAAATAGAAGTTCTATTATCAACAGGAGAAGGTGCGCCCGAGCCAATGTGCGTGGGCCCGCCCGCGTCCCAGGAACGACGTGAAAGTGCGAAGTTTTTGATTTGTCAGCTGGGGAAAATGTCGGTCAATCCGGATGTGTTGATTTTGTTGATCACGTTCGGAGTTGGAGCTGCGAGAGAATCCCGAGGTGCATGATGCCATCAGGATGGGGCTGGGACGTCGCGCTAAAAGGATTACGGAGGCGAAGGCTCCACACCCCGGGACCAGCTTTTCTGAACCTGAGGACCAAACATTAAAAGCAGAGTCGTGTTGCGTCAGATCACACCCGACATCTCCTTTTTCTACAGTAACAAGGTGTCCCAGCTGGACTTGAATTCACTTACATCAACACATCCCCTTGCTTTCGTGTGAAAACCCAACAGCGCATTGCGAGGGAGGGATTTCTGAAAGTCCTGACCTCGATGAGGTGTTGTCAATGTATCCACCCTCTTTGGGTGGCCCATTTAGTTGTCGTCGATCACTTGGTATCAAGTGGTGAGCTGAAAGGCCAGCCCGTGTGTTGGGTTTACTGCACCTTGTGATCACATCTTGTAGCCAGAGGGGGCGGGGGTCCGTGTGTGCGTCCGGTCTGTGGTTCTCTAATTGTCTGCGCCGGGACAACAGCCCCAGAGTGATGAACATCGCGAAGGCTGTTTCCGCGCCCCCGGCCACGATGGTGGTCAATAAGGAAGATTGGGCCTCTTCGTGCTGCAGTCCACAATATGAGGTCGAAATAATGTTCCTCAAAAGGCTTCTCCCGCAGACGACATGGCTCTTGTGAGAAATCATTGGCTGTCAGATCGGAATCGGCTGATGTATGAACGAGTGTTTGCGCAGTTGTGAGACAAGGTCCCCCTGTGGGTGGATCTGGTCCCAGTGACGTGAGGTGAGAGTCCGCGAAGCCCAAAATAACGCAGACCTGAAGCGTGGTTTCAGCTGGTGAAGCCCAAAACAGCCTCGTGACGTTCGTCTGTTTGGGGCGGGGTGGAGGTCACATTCACCCTTTGCCATAAACTAAAGAAGAATTCGTGCGTCAACTCCTGAGCAGTCACTCTGCATTCACGTCTGTCGCTCTTGTTGGCTCGACGCAAACTGGTGCTCAGCTGCAGTTGACCCTCTGAATATGTGATGGTTGTTTGGATGAAAGGTTCTTGGTCCGGACCGCCCAGTCTGAACTCTGCGGCCATCAGGAAGAGACTCGTGATTGTGTGTATCCCAAACGAACCTGACGCAACTGTGAAAGAATCCGACAGCGCTGCAGTCACCCGTCGTTAACAGCTGCGCGGCACTCAGAAACGGTCCTTGGTCAAGTACGACCAGGTCGAGCCTCGAGGCCTTGCGTGCGGGACCCTGAACTCGTTGACCTGTGGGTCCCTCCACTCTGCAGGAGGTTAGGTTCTCAGGAAAGGCCCTGTAGGAGCGGTGCGAAATAACGGAATCAATGCGACGCAATGAGCTGCAGAAAACTTCTCTCCGTTCTGTCGCTTTGGCTCGAAGCTCCAATTCTGCTCAGCTGTGGCGACTGAACGATCGGTGATTCGCTCGTTCATCATTTCACGGCAACTGCGCCTCACCTTCAGCGACGCGCTCACTGGAAGGATTCCTGCGTCCCCGGCCGGGCGGGACGTCCGCTGCCGATATTCACGGCTCATCCCTGGGAGAGTTGAGCCCGTCATTCATCAGGGGAAGGTGTGGTCGCTGTCTCCTGCGTAACTCGAATGAGAGGCCCTCGCAGAATATTTATGGCGAAGGGATCCTGTTGCAAAGTACCTGCCACGAAGAGGCTTATCGGGAGTTTAGGGAAATGGCTGAGACTTGCAAAAATTATGTGTGCTTTTGTCTTCGTTTCCTCATTTCGCGCGTGTTTGTTTTGGGGGTGGAATGGTGATGGATGCAACGACTTGTTCCTGATGTCATTCGCTGGTTATGCAGTTTGCATTCGAAAAAATCAGGCAGAGGTTCTTTGCATCTTGTCTTGAGTGTGATGTTTCCGAGATCCTTGATGGACAAGTGATACTTTTGTCCTGTGCCGAGACGCAAAAAGGCCGAACAGAATGGACACGAAGCTCGGCTTGTACGCGAGCCCGATTCTTGTCGCTCTTCGTTGGGGAGCGTGTCTCCTGCGTCTTGAAACATGCAGCACAACAACACGAAGCAAATTGGAAATGGCAACCCAGTCAGATGGGAAAAGACGAAATCTTCTTACGTAATCACTGTCTCAGACAGATGAAGAAGAAACTCGATGAGACTGTCGTGATTTAACAAGGACGAAAGGTTGCATGGTTCCTGGATGAAAACGCACCAGACACTCTAATCACTTTGGACTGTGTGCGAGGTTCAACACAGAGGAAAAATCATTGGAAAACTGCTCGTTCAGGCATTTTATTTGTCTAGAATGGCACTGTGGGGGAATTTTTGTTGCAGTTCATCCAGGATGGGACCATTTCCCATCGAGCTGGCCGGATAGCCCTGTTTTGTGGAGCGATGACTGGGTCTGTAATCGGTGGCGTAAATTCGCCGTGTTAAATTCGCCATCACCGCAGCGCCGTCGTCGGTAACGCTCACTCGAGCGCGCCATCAGAGATTGGTGCACTCGCAAAAAATTCGTCATATTTCACGGCCGAGTGGACACAACGGAAATTGTTCCGTTTTCGCTGATGATTTGTGTTGGAAGACGAGAAATTGCATCACTTGAAATCAAAACGAAATTTCGAATTCTGCGCATAATTTCTCGTTTCCAGTCGTGGCGTGGAGATCCCAACGTGTTGGAGTGAAGCAGAGTGACGTTTCTCTCGTGCAGCAATTCTCGTAGCTTTGTTTGAGCACAAAGCAGCACTGCCATGTGTGAGAATTGTACCACTTGTCAAAAGTCTTTGGGATTTTTGTGCATTGCATCTCGGGTGCAGGTTTTCAGTTTTGAAGCCGATGCTCAGGCAGGTTGTGTGTTGGAGGCTGTCTTGCATGGCCAGAAATCTTCAGAGCACTTGGCCAGTAATTTGTTACTCTCGTAGCTGGTAATTTGTGCAGCTGACCAAACACGGACAGGTCACTTTGGACACGTGCTACGCGCGATACAACGCGCGATGCATTCAGCGCGCACTGCGGGGGGCGCGTATCTCCGTCCGACACGCTGTTAATGGAACAGATAAGGGAGAGGGGATCGCGGACTGTAATTGAATCGCATTCCAATTCCTTCGAGGGGCTGACCCAGTTTCCAAAGATGCAGCTTTTGTATCGCATTCTTCTCCTTTTGAGCTGCGCATGCGGCGCGTCGCAGCCGGCGGCGGCAGTGCGCGTGCGTGCATTCTTCTGATGCCTGCGCATTAGCAGAAGCGCATGTGTTGCCATGGTGATTTGGAATTTACACTGCATTTGGAAGGTTCATTGTTTCTGCAGCGGATCCGGAGATGGATAGTCGGATTCAAATTCCGATGGCAGTGTGTGGAGAAAACACATGTTCCCTTGCCGACTTTTTCAAGAAAATGCGGAAACCAAGACCACTGTAGACTTCAACTGTTCTCGGGGAAGAGTTTCGCATTTCGCCAAGGGCGACCAACAGTGAGAGCAGGCTTTGATTTCCAGTCGCGAAATTCTGCCCCGATCGAGTTTGGAACCACCTCAGGATCGCAGTGGTCACGTGACGCAGCTTCCCGACACGTGACGCGACACGTGGCGCGGCCGCTGAGCGACCGTTGTGACGCCTGTGGTCCCCGCGGGGTCAGAGTGCGCGGCGCCGCCGCTTCCGTCGCAAATTGATTTCTCTCAGGACCCGCGCGTAACGATGACAAACCGAGATCTGCTGGGGTTAAATCAACGCAGGGCGGAGCAGCAGCGCTCCTGAGTCCGCCTCCGCCCACAGGGGATCAAGGACGCGTCGTCTGAGGCTGCACGGTGGGACAGAGTGCAAAAGCTGTCAAAATGCTGCGTTTTTGCCTGACTTCTCCGTGGCAACAAGTGAATATCATTTGTTTTTGCAATCTTTCTTCCTTCGATTGAAGAAAATGTGGGGAAATTGCTTGCGTATTGCATTCCATTCCATTCCATTCGCCTGTCGTTCGTGCACAAAGAAACGGGAATAATTGCGCTGGCCCTGTGTGTAATTGGAAACATCCCATTGTGATGGCGCTCTGCTCGTCCTGTCTAATTGCGGGGAGTCGGGACTGATTTGGATGCGGCTGCACTGCGGGTCGCAGGGCGCAGTGGTGGCGCAGGTCAATGCCGGATTCAGGCGGAGCCTGGAATCGCCAGCCAGGGCCGATGATCCAGTGGTTTTGATGGCGTCGCTGTTCTGAATTTGTCTGTCTTCACATGATCGTGGATTTGACGCCATTTTGACCCAAAACTGAGCAAAGAATGAGCGTGGCTTGCACACGGCCATGAGTTTACCTTTGTTTCAACAGGACCTTGGTATACGAAGGTATTCCACAAAGAAAGGTCTGCGGTCCAAAAAGAAGGGAACCGTGCAGTTGATTGTGATCAAATGAATTTTATCTTTGGACCAAGATGTGAAACAATTCTTTGTACAAAAGAAAACTTATGTGAGTGTGACAAGAACTACCAGAAATATCAACCAAAGTTTACTGGAGATAGAGTAGTAACTATACAAGAGAATGGCATAAATCTACATCTGTGTCAGAGGAATCATCCTTATCTCCCAAGTACCTTTCCAGTCTGAAATCTCTTTGGTGTACAAAAATACAAAGAGAGTGATCTAAACCTTGACCATTCTGTGAGAACTATCTGTGGACAATTAATAGTCAATGACCAATTTACTGTATTACAGATTTGATTTGTGTGACCTCCTTATACTACTGTAATGAGTGTATAGTAAACACACATGATGCCCACATAAAGAGTCTTTTCAACTTATCCTGAAAATTTGGTCTCTGTAGAACCATACTTATCGGACCGCAGACCTTTCTTTGTGGATTACCCTTGTAGATCTTCCAGAAAACGGGGGCAGTTGTTGAGGTACGTCTCGAACACGGAACTGGACGGTTGGACACGTGAAAACAAAGGACCAGGTCGTTGCGTGAGACGGAGACATGTGGATTCTCTCGAGTGACCCCGAGAATCGCGACGACAGCGACCCGGCACAGCTGCGTGTCGACCCACGGGACCGTGAGAGGGGACCGGGCAGGGCCTGTTTGTCCAGCAAGTGACGTGATGCTCAAGAGCTCGCTTTTCGCTCTTTGTGTCGTTTACCGTGGAGCCTCAAGCACCACAAGGATGAGGCCTCGGGCTTAATGGTGATTACATCCACGTTTCCTTTTGTGACCAAAGCTTTGTGGCCCTGGTCATCCGGCCCCCCTCGGGAGGTTCTCGTCGCTCTGTGACAGCTCCGCTTTGACGGAGTGATGCGCAGACTGACTGGCCATGAAAGGAGTGTCTGGTACGAGAACGAAGGTGTTCAAGGCACTTGCTTTGTCACTGCTTACACAGTCACGTTTCGTGAATGTGACAACGGGTCCGAACACCCAGGCTGCGTTTTCACATAAAGATTCAATTTTCGCGCTTCTGTTGTCGGAACCAAGGACTCTGGAAAGGAGTCCACGACAACGCAAAGCAACAAATCCGAGCAATTAGCAATTCTGGTTTCCCTGCCGCTTTGTGACCATCACCGTGGCAGCGCTGTGCCAAGAGTGACGGGAAGATTGCCGTCTCGACTTCTGAAAATAACGGTGGTTCTTTGCCTCCAGGAGCTGGACGATTAGCCGACTGTTTCTGTTGTCGGGGACGTGCGGGAACAAAGGCACTCGTCGACACCCGTAACGCGGTAAACGTCCGTTCAGCGTGTGAACCAATTTGCTCAATTGCTCCAAGGCTGTTTGCTCCCCACACGAGTTTCCACAGTCAGAAACGTTTCCAGGTGGGATGTTGTCCACGTTTTCGTGAGGGCGAATTTCTGAGAGACTCTGTACACATCGAGATGACGTCCTCTGGAGCTTGTTCCGAGGTTCAAGGAAGCCGTGCGCGTGCGGAATCTCTGGTCTCTCCAGAACTGACCGGAGATTGGAAACAGCTGATTGCGCTGGCTTTTGTACCGCAGGCTTGCGAGGGAAAAGAAAAGGGCTTCACTAACTTCAGCTTTCAAATGCACGAAAGCACTGCAACATTGAGAAAACGTCTCACACAGTGTCACTGTTGATATGCGTAACAAAAATGACTTTTTGTTCAAAGTGAAAGCCAAGTGAAGACAAAGGTGAAAGCCATCAAAAGGCAAATGTGGGTGCGGCATATGGAGACAGAAGTATCTGCCAAGGCGTTGGGCAAAGTGGAACGGGTGCGTGTGTCTCCTGTCTGACATTGCGTTGACAAAGTGACTTCGCCGCGCCGCTGGCAGACAAACAAGGGAAGCACAGCGAGTGAGAGACGTCGAGCAATCGTCTGAAGTCGGAGCTGTTTCCGAGATGTTGACAGCAATAATTGACGTGTGACGCAAACTTTCTCCCTCGGGCACAAAGACGATGAAATTACTTTGACCTTTCGCGGAGTCGATCAAATGAACAGCGTGAGGCATAGTGCAGGGGTTCTGTTGTGGATTTCTCGAAAACACGTGTCAGTGGCTTCCTGGTGTTACAGGTCGGAGTTAGCTCGGAGAAATTAATGCTTCTTGCCGCTATTTCTTCTTGTAGGGAAGTGAGCCGTGGCACGGCTGAAACGTTTTCGGATATTTTTTTATCAAGAAGCTGCTCAAAATCAATGCAGAGAACTATCAATGTCTGTGTCGTCAATCAGAAGCATTTTCGCTGAATCTTTTCAGCCATGAAGCCACAGTTCCGTTCACTATGGTGACTGTTTCGGAGACAAATGTGAGCAAAGGTTCAAACTGTGCACTGCTGGACCCAGCTCGGAAGGACGAGGAACACTTTTTCTGTGATTGTGTTGCAAAATAATGTTTTTCACGCGAGCAGGGACAGGGAAAGGACCAAAGGCCCGAGGTTCCTGTGCACAAAGCAGCTGGTGTTGGCTGCAAGGTGTTTGTTGTGCAGAGAGGAAGGTTTCACAACACAGGGACTGCAAGGCTCCGTAGTCAGGCGATGTGCGCATTCACTTTGCACCTGAGCAGCGTGAGCCCGGAGCCCAGGGGTCGGGGAGCACGGAAACAATGGAGCGCGGCATTCGTGCGGCATCACCTGTTGGCAGGGAGCGTGTCTCGAACAATGAAGCCAGACAAAAGGCAACGCTTCGCCCACTGTGGCTTTCGAGACCTCGTGGCCTGGGATCATGAATCTCTTTGAGAAGTGGTGACCCATTGGAGTGTTGTTGTTACTCACCGCTCAACATGACCACCGAGTGAATATCCTTGTCAAGTTTCGTTCAGATGCTCGTGCGTAGGTGTTTCTGCAAAGGCTCGCTCGTATCGTGTGGCCACATCTGTTCTTTTTCGTGACGTTTCCACTCCGCCATCATACAAGCCCACAAGCTGTTGCACAACTTTGACATCCCAACCTGCAACTGTTTGATGAAATGGAGAGAGTGAGATGGTGGAGTTTGTCGGAAGTGAAGCCCGCAGATGTCGGCAGCGCGACCTCAGATCATCGTGACTCGTGGCTCTGGATTGAAGGTTCAGCGCGAAGTGAGCGATGACGATCAATTTCTTTGATGCGGCCTGGAAGACGAATCCGAGTCGATCAGATCCATCTTCAGTTTCCGCGGAGAGCTATCCGCGTTCGCGAGGCGTTGGCTTCCTGCGGAACCTGCAGAGTGACGCACACAGGTAGCACGGGGAAAAACATTCATGCCTCGACAAAGACCAGGTTCAGCGTATGCAGAATACCGCACGACAGGAGCAAAAACCTACACGTAGCGTTTGATGTGGTGAATTTATGCGGAGTATGCGGCCACTGCCAAAGGCTACATATTCTTCATCATCATCTCGGAGCCGGGAACCTGTTGGTGTTTCTCTGCATTCTATGCATAGAGGTGAGCCGCCATTGAGGTGGTGGTGGAGGTACTCAGTGCGTCTGTATGAAGGCTGATGGGATGATGCAGTGTGCGTTATTGAGGGCGCGGGCAACCACATCAGCTGAAATCTGGACAAGTGATTGTGGAGTCAGCGTTGGAAATGCAGTGTCACTGTGAAGCTGTTGTGTTGACGCCTGACTGTGACAGCAGGGAAAACGAAGGGATTGAGCTGTCAGATTTGTGGTTTGGTGTGCCAACGTAAAATTTGATCCAATGTCCACGTGGTCAGTGGAGGTTTTCCACGCAGCTTGTTGGGCTCTGCACGCACGATGCTGTCCACGTGAAGGCGTTGTGCAGCGCAGCTGATCTTCACCATGGCGACTCGACCTGCAGCTCGTACCTGTTGCGCTGCGACTGGCATTTCGACGGCGCACGTGAAGTTTGAGAAACTCGGAAGCTTGAACGTCAGAGGTTGAAGCAGACGTTGCGGTGCATGATTGAGAAGGAAAAGGCTGCGGTGGACTGGAGCGTAACTTTCCTGTCTCCGTCATCAGTTGAGGCCGTTAATTTAGATGAACTTCGTATTTGACGGGATTCAATTGATCTTGGCTGCGCCGACAGCTTTACGGGCTGCGCGCTATGGAGGCGCATTCCGCGCCGCCTCTGATCAGGACGAGGCGGGGGGGGGGGGGTCACGTGGGAAGCAATATTTCCGCTGTGTGTCGGGGAGGCGGGTCGAACGTAAATGTCACGGCTAATTTCGTTTGGAGAGTCATTTGTTGCTCGCTACCCGGGGTCAGGTCGTACCGACTCGTCTGTTGCTGCACGTGCGTTGTAAATATGATGTGGTGTGGTGCACAGTTTGGCCGTGACTCCATCGGACGGTGGGTGCATTTGCAGCGAAGGCCGCGGCCCAGGCTGTCACTGCGTTAGAACAGGATGAATAAGACTTGAGGCGACTGTCTGTTGCCTCGGTGAGTGTTGCCTCGGTTTGATTGGCGATGAAAGTTATTTCCGGAGCGAACGTGCGATGCATGACTGGGAGCATCGCGATGTCTCTCCCAGAGTCACTGCGCTCGTTTGAAGCGATTCGTGGTGATGGCGGGTCGCAGACACGAGGCGTCCGAGAAACAGTGAGCATCTCCAGGGTCAGGTTGTTGGGTGGTTCGTGTCTGCACCGGTCAGCAACTTGATTTGTGAGCACATGCCCAAAATCTGGTGACGTTGGGTTCACCGTGCAACAACAAACTGGCTGGTGGACGTCACTGGCGGTGAACCGGGAACGGTACAGAGGCGGGAAGCGCTGAAGTCGCTGGGTTCGCGCGGTGAGCGTTGTACGGGGTTGCTGGGTTCTAGTGGAGTCGACGCACTGGAGAGCGCACCTGCTGTTGCACACGAACTGACCACGTGCTGCTCAGATTCACCCGACACACGCGTTCATGAAGTGGGGTCGGGGTAAGTTTTTGCAGGGTTGTTCGCTGATGTTTTGTGGACGTCGTCATCTTGAGCTGACGGTCGTGTCGTCCTCAACTGACGTCATGGCCAAATCGACCTGAGGTTGCGTGTTTTCCTTTGGATCTTCTCACTGTGATCGACCTGGTGTTGACTCTCAACAAAGGGATACTGCTTGAAAACAACCGCATGATGTCAGTCGGAATCTTGCTTGGGTGCATCGTGCCAAAGGTTGATGGTCAGTCATCCCTATCTGTAAGTATCTCCGGAATGCTTTGCTTGCGATAACGAAACAAATTGTGATCGCCACTCGATGCCGGTATTTGACTGTTCGTATCTTATTACAAGATCAGTAGCCATTCCTCGCATGTTTCAGGGTCAGGTGACCTTGGGCATTCCAACCAAAGACCAGAGTGAGGCCAGAACTGTCGACGGTTCCAGCAATGGTCGTTTTCGAAGGCATTAACTTTCCACCGATCATCAAGTGGTGAAATGCGGCGTGGAAAGCGTTGCACCGAGAAAACACGCACGCTGCACGAGCAGTACGTGAAAACTCGCTGCTGCTCGCGACCTCGGGAATCAGTTCTGCTGCGAAAGATTTCCCCGGGTTTCGATGAAAGGTGCCGATGCCTCACACGTTGGTTGGAATCCTGGATCCAGAGCGGGGTTTTCCCTCTCGCGGGATCTCGGAGCAGCCTGCGGCCCGTCGCTGCTCGTTGGTGCGAACTCGCGAGCGGTGCCACCGCCGGCGGGGATCTGATGCTGCACACCCCTCCCGACGGGATTCCCCGGAGGTTTTGCACCTGATGAAATCACCCGATCCAAAGATACAGAGAGAGAAAAAAAGAGATGTTTCAGGTTACAAGTGGTATTTTGAGGGGTTGGAATGTTGCTCCGGTTCTGAAACCCCCGCCGGGGTTGTGTTCCTCCTTCTCTCAGACGGAACTTGTGTTCGCTGTTTGAAGGATGTTTTTGGGCCTCTGTACTTGTGGTGCTTTGTGACATACTCGTCTTGCGCCCGAAGACAGACTCCCGTCTCTGAACAGTGGGTGGTCTCGTGATTGAGCGTCGGTGTCTTTTTGGGGTGCCACCCCATATCTCATCGTTCACCTCTTCCGTCAGTTCGGACTGCTAAAAAAGATGCAGAGAGTAAAGGCCTCGCCGTGGTCTGTATCTATTGTGTGGCGACTTCAGACAAAGGCCGCAACACAAATTCAAGTTGACTGGGCTTCTACAGAGGAATTCCTTCATTTGTGTTGGAGAAAAACTTCGATCAAGCAAGCGGAAGAGACCGTGTGTATTGATGCCGTTTGCTTGATCACAGAAGAAACCCGCGCACGAAAAGAAAGTCGCTGGGCCGGCCACTGGAAAAGTAAAGAATTTGGCGAAGCAGAAAAACTTCCCAAAGTTCTTGTTATTCTTCAGACACACAATTACCCCAACGCCAAAGAAGCGTCTGGGAGAGTGTACAGATACCAAAGCGTCGCAGCGGAGCCTCGCTTCCGGTTCAGCGCCGGGCGCGGCTTCCGGTGCAGCGTCAGGCAGCGCCACGCCGCCCCCTCCCTCCCCACATCATAACCCGGTGAAACCGGATCGCGCACCATTTGGCGCCCAGATGACATTCTCCTGCTCACTGCACACTTCACCGACTCCCATCAGATCAGAACTTTTTTTTGTGCCGGAATACCTGGAGTTGCGACTTGAGTTTGCCTCAGAAAACGCACACCTGGATTCATTTGAGCGGGAAGAATGTTGTTGTTGGGGTTGGCTGTGCTTTGCGCGAGGAAAGGCGTTTTGTGCTGTGATTTGAGCTTTAATTCTACACACTTGAGACTGGCTCAGGCTTCCATAGATGGCGAATTGACAAAGTTCTTGTTGACTGGTACTGACCACGCAACCAAACGAGCGCAATCCTGCCTCCACAGAAACCCTTGAACCGAACCCAGACGTGATCCTTCCAGTTCTATACTGAGCTGCTGGTCAGAAGTGCAACTGAAACTTTCCTCGCTGTCCCACAGCGTCGTTGTCGCTGGGTGCTGTGCGATGCGATGCGAGGAGACCGGCTGTGAACCGGGTGCCGCCCGAGCCGAGCCGTGATGTACGAGGTTCATGAGGCCCGGGATCCAAGACGCTGTGTTTCTCTCACCCGAGAACAGCGCAGGGGAGGCGCCCAAATCTCTGAAGACGGAGAGCGCGTTCACACTGTGAAAACAAAGTTCCTGAATCCGTCGGACTTGGACTGAGTGATCTGTGTGGAGGCTTCAATCTGAAGTTTAAATTTTGATCTTGACTTCAGCAACCCGTTTGTGGGAACATTTTCAGTTTTCAGTACTCGACTCGGTAGTCACGTTCGGTTTGGAACAAGAGGCAAAAGCGATAGATCACACAACTTGGCAACACACCAGACAAGTGTGCAGCGAACAAACGCAAGTCTGTGTGTTTTTCACGCGGTATGAGCCGGTAACGCACAACACACAGGTGGATTGAACTCGCACACGACGTGAAAATTCCAGGGCGTCCAGGATCTTTTCAGTTCATCTTTACTCTGGATGCTGGGAGGCAGAGAGTGCTTTTGTACTTGCACTTGTGAAAAAGAAACATTTCATTGTGAATGACACGACAGACAAAGAATACAGAACTCGTTGTTCAGTGTTTTGAAATTTTGACACGTTTCCGAACTGTATGTCGGATTTGAAGTGAGTTGGATTTGCTGAATCAGGTACAGAGATCATGTACTATTGCTGTGTCCGCACTAGGTAACTGTATACTTTTCCTTTTTATTGTTTGCATTTTAGGAGCGTCGTTTACCTTTACATTTGACTGTTTTGATTGAATAGAGAGCGTGCCTTTTCAAATTCATTTATTCAAGGCTTGCTTGTCGTGATCAGTGTTCAAAACAACACAAAAATGAACTTCAAAATAACAAGGTGTACATGTCACTTGGAGCTCTCAATGTCTTTTGACGAGAAATCTGAATGAACGGGACCTTTTGTGCAAAGCAATGAAAAAAGCTTTGTACCTGTTTAGTTGTTTGTTGTGGTTTTCATCATGCATTGTTGCACTTTTGTCACAGCTTGGCAACAATTTTGCCGGATCTTGCTTCGTGATACAGATCTGCTGGAAATTTCTCTTGGTTTCGAAGTGAAGCTCAGTCTCTCGAAAATGCGTGACTCATTTGTTGTTTTTTCCAGAGGTTACAAAGCTGAGAGGCTGGGCGGGTGGTTAGAGGTGTTTAGGTGTGAAGGAGACTTTGAGAGGGATGATACGATACGAGTGGATCTGATGCTTGATGCGCGTGCGTCTCATCACCGAGAATTCAGTTTCGCAGCTTGGCGCACTTCGGGTCTTATCGCGGTGTGTGGCGCCTCTTGTGGTCTGTCTGTCACCGGCGCTATCGCTCCCGACAACCCGGATCCCGATACCAACATCGCTAATTGAGCGGCGGTTCGGGGCTCGGTGGTTTCACAAAGTCCAGACGGCGCACAAGAGCTCACGAGGAGTTCCTCTGAAGTGGATCCACAGACGTCGTTAAAATGTCCTTTGCAGTACAAAGTTCGCAGCTTTTGTTGTGACAAAGTGTCTGTGTTGGCAAAAAACTGTAGCTCAAGTGTTTCCATTGTTTCTCCGAGAATTTCTGAGAAAATCCTGGCCCGGATGAAGAATCACGACAGATTCACTTGAAATTGATGAGATGGCCCAGATTCCTGTGTGAGATAATCTCTCTCACACCACCCACCCACCCGGACCAGGATCATCTGTTAATGAACTTGGGTTCTGGACGGAGCCAAAGCAAACATGGGCGGCTGTTTGTTGTGTGGTTGATGGGGGGCGGTCTGCGCGCCAACCCGCGTCACGCTAACTCCTCCTTCGGACGAGACTCGGTGCAGCGACCCTGAACGTTGCCAAACCAACGTCCACTCATTGATGGATATTTTAGCTGCTGAATGGAGGCAGTTGACTTCCGGTTCGATGGAGCGGGTGAATGTGACGAAACACACTTGAGCTGCGTGCGCCAACTTCTGGTGCCCAACGACAGGGACGTTACGATTTGACTCCGACAGACGCAGATACAGTCACACGTGGCTTTCCAGTTGTTCTGAACAGTTTGTGGGTGGGTGGGTTGAAAGTGGCGGTGAATGAACACAGGTGTTTGAATCTGGCTTCTCAGGCGTTCCTTGGGTGGAACTTCCGAAGCAAAGGAACAGGAAGCAAAACTTTTTGCTATTTGACAGCTTGGTGCGTGGGGGAGTTGCTCGCATCACACCATCTTCCCGAGTCCAATTTGGACACATACCGCGCACCTATTGCTGTGGATCGATGAGCGCCAATTCTGTTTCCATTTGATAAACGCCTGCAAATGTACTGCTGGAAACGATTTCGCTCCCCACCAAGAACTTCAAATCGATAGCCGGGTAGTGAGGACCACGAGAAATGGAAATCATGAACTTTTTTTCGATTTGCAGAGTTTGACATTGAGGATTTTCGGTGCAATAAAGCTGGGTGTTTCTGAGCGGAAGCAGTTTTGATTTCATACTGTGCTGGACGCATCGGCACTTTGAGCAGTGTCCTCGGTGTCACCGAGATCTCTGGAGTCAGGTTTTGGGCGCACAGGGGGAGCACGGTGCCAAATCCTCGTGTCAGCGTGTCCAGTCGCAGGTTTCGCTGTGATTCTCTTGGCAAGGCAGACGTGCAGTTGAACCTTTGCCGCAGAAGATGCCAAATGTGTGGCACAAGATTGGGAGAACCGTGGAGTGCGACGATCTCTTGTCCCAAAACTGTAACTATCCTTTGTGGCACGTGCATCAGGTGCTAGTCAGGGACAGAAGGAACGGACAGTGATGCTGCGTTGACAGTGACAGATCCTTGTGTTGTCCGACGAGGGATTTCCTCGCGCAGCTGTTTACTCTGCACTTCGCACAGATTTCGAGAGAGCGAGGCTTTTCTTTTGAGATCAAAGCTGCTTATTACCGGAGATATGCGCAGCTTGGGTTGCCCAGTGCACGAGGCGTTCGTTTTCCCGTGGAATTTTTGTTTTACGCCGCTTTCGGGTCACCTTGCATTGTGTGTTGATATCTTTGTGCACTCGTTTGGGAAATTCATGGAAAATCTGAGCTCCAAAGGACGTACATGAATCTGATCGTTCTGAAAAGTTTTATGGACCAATACAAAACGCCTATGCAGCTGCAAAGATTGTGCTTTTTTTTTCGTTTTGCTGCAGCCAGATATTGGAGACGCTCGCACTCTGTGTGGTGCGTTTAAAATTGCAAGTTATTGCACTGACATTTCTCAAAGAGAAATTATCGGTGTGCGATTATCTTTTGTGGCTGGAAACGCTTTGCGCTTGTGGTTGATGGCGCTGCGCTTTGGTTGGGCACCTTTGCTGAATCAAGCCGCTGCGGCGAATGAAGACCAGATGATTGCAGATGCCGGTGGATTTATGCGCAATGGGGGAACAGATGCAGCGGATGTAAACAAAGCCGGATCCAGATCGACCGCTTCATTAGAGGGTCAAACAGGGGCAGGGCTCAGTGCGGAAGCGGCAATTTTGCTGATCAAACGGGATGAGTTTATCTCTCGATCCAGGTCTGCACAGACGCAGATGTGCCACATGTGGCGCGATTTTGAGAGTTTCAGTTCAGTGGTCAGCCACACCCAAAATTTGTTCAGTTATGTGTCCTGTGCAGCTCACAAGGCGTTGCGCCGCCGAGTCAGTGCAGGGACCTTTGACTTGCGCTGTGATGAAATGCACCGTGAACGTTTCCAATGTGACACAAGCCACATGCACAGTGCATGTTCAGTGGAGACGTGCACGGAGTGTCAGCGCGCAGCGGGCGACGCAGCTGCGTGTCATGGTGGGCGTGACGCGAGACGTCGAGGCGATGCGTCCGTCGAGCCTCCCTCTGTCTGCCTGCTGAAACTGACAGTGCCGCTGCTTTGTGCTACTCACATTACGTGCGTGCACAATCCGGCCACTGTGGATTCGGCCGAGCAATTAGTCTCTCAGATAATGACGCTGTGCCTCATAATGAGGATCCCAGTCCGCCTCTGACAGACGGCGCAGAGACCCCGGATAAAGGCGGCATTGGAAGAAAGTAAGACGAACAGGTGCAAAAACAGTTTATGCATGGGATTAATTGAAAAGCAAATAGGATTGCGCTACTTTTGCCTTCCCACATGCGCGCCCCTCACACAAGCGAGCTCTGTACAATTCTGCCACTGTATATTTATGCAACGTGAGATTACTCGGGTTTTACGGAGGAGCCTGGCGTCGAGACTCGCAGGGCGAGACGCGTGAAGCGCGGCGCAGCGTGGTGGGGGCTGATAACGTGGGAAGGTGAAGCATTCGGCGGGTGAACCTCGTTCTGCGGACTACTGCTGGAAAAACTGCGATTTTCAGATTTCGATGCATGGAAGATGTGATACATTCTGCACATGTCTGTCAGCAACCAACTGTGATTGAAAGTTGAATGCGGTGGGGAATGTGCTCATGCTGAGCAGCTCAGGGGGAGATTCCACGTGACGAATTTTGATGCATGAATTCAGAGGAATGAATAGGACAGAGATCTACTGCTGAACTGGATGGAGGTTCGTGCCTGAAGCAAAAAACCGCGAGGAACAAGGACTGACACGAGCACTGAATACTGATTTACCGCAATAATAGAAACCATTTACAGATTACAATCACAGACGCTCTGTACCATTAAAACTTGGATCTTTCTGGGACGAAAGTTTGACGTTTATTCTGATTGAGCTTCGCAGTCTGAGGACCGCATTGTGGTTTCAGTAACGGGTTAAACACCGTGCGAAGGAGCTTTGAAGCACAATCGTGAACACAGCTGCGAAGTGCGCTCCTCTGTGTGAAATTGGCGTCATTTCCTGAAAAGGAAGAAACTCAGTTTTAAGGCACGTCGTCAGGGGCAACTTTTGTTCTCAACCGGGGATTAACTGTCAATTAATCTACAGTTGTGACTTAAATGGTTTGACACTGTTGCACTACACATTGAAATGACCATTTGACACTGTTGCACTGCATATTAAAATGCCTTGTGC
>JAAUXT010103412.1_pt1 | contig 18894 bp, 21 predicted proteins | sample 7278171 | NCBI WGS metagenome assembly JAAUXT01 (sample SAMN14350112, study PRJNA611818) | marine sediment metagenome | isolation source: surface marine sediment (1.8m) | place: French Polynesia: Moorea | collected 2018-08 | reverse complement strand
GAAACCCAAAAATTCAAATTTGACAAATTCCTTCCTCGCGCATTATCCCCAACCCAAAATGAACCAAAAGAGTCCTTAAGATCCCAAATCAATCCTCATCTTGACCATAATAGTGCTGCTGACATACTTTTGGAAGAGGCTGCCTATAGGTGCTTTGATTTGGCTCGCACCGATTTGGCTCATCAGCCCAAATCGTGCAACTCACCTCAAATCACCTAAAAAGGGTTCCACAACAGTTTGACAAAAATGGTTTGTTCGTGTTCTGTGGAAGAGGAAAAGGAACATGGTTGATGGCACACGGGTGATATTTCCTGTGCAGAACACCACAAACATTGACATGAGGACGTCTAAAAGTCAGAGCAAATGAAGAAATTAGTTGCATTGTGAAGCTCATGTTGTGACGTGGTTCCCACACAAAAGAGGCACATGCAGAGTCAAGCGAGGGCTGCGGGCTCGTCTATACTTTCCTCACGATAAAAGGATACAAGCACCAAACGACAGACATTGATACCTCTGATCTGTGCTGCACATTCTTCGTGTCGGGTCGTGGAATGCACAAGAAAATTTTTTCGTGCACGTGATGGGTTTCGTTTTCTGGCCCGCAAAATGTCGTATGGCATACATCGGATTCGATCGACACAAGAATAAACTTTTTGGTCTCTTGGTGGAGCGTAATTACCAGAAAGGGAAAAGCGCTGTGAAACTGAAGCTTCCAGCCCGTTAAGTGCAGAGCGCTCAATTGATTAAACAAATGAAGGTTCCTCAGAGAACAGAACTGTTGGAAATATACCGTACGCAGCAATTACATTTGCAGCACCAGACAAATGACTCCCAAGTTGCCGTGTGCGCTGAAAGCTCTTTTCCTCAAGATATTCCCAGCTTTTATGCTTCCAGAACATGGAACAGTAAATTGCATGTGCAGCGCCAGTGGAGCATTTCAGTGAGGCGTGCTGGCGTCCGAAGGGTCAGACTGATTCCGCTGACTGCAAGAACACACCCAACTTTAGCAACTTGGGACCCCGCCTGAACCGTGACTCCTTTCATGGCTTCACAGCCTCAAGAGTTTATGATCAGTCTCCCTTGCATCAAATTTCACCTCCGGATGGAAAAGCAGTTGAACTTGGTTGCGATTGGTCGACAGGAAGAAGTCTGGTTCCTCTTGCCATCCCCTTCAGCCTCTCAAGCAAGGAGTCACAGGCTCCAGGTGCGTGCATTTGCCCGCGCGGCCGGTGTGAGAAAGCATTCTATTATTTCAGAAGATCTGCTCAAGAACCAATTACGTTCAGGTAGTCACCGCAGGTCTGTCGCCGGACGAACGCGCACCTCTGTTCGCGGTCTTGGTGGCTGAAACCATGTTGGAACACAGCTTCGACACTTGAGAAAAGCTGAGGCTTGTTCATCATTCTGCAGAAAGTTGGAATGGTATGCCGTTGTGTGTATTTCCTGAAGGTATCGAACGTTTGTGTTCACACATTCTGTGTTCACATACAGTGTTTGACCCTGTGGGGTCTTTTGTTTTTCTGCAAGTGTGCAATGCCAACCTTGGTCTAAATGTCTGACTCTCAGAGGCTATACACAGGGAATGGGGTACAGCCATATCTGAGGGTTCAGGAGACCCAACGTCCTTGGAAGGAATCGCTTTTGACGAACGTGTCTGTGCCAATAAAACACCTTTCCTTTTTTGAACAAAGGTTCATTGCACTCGTAAATTGACGACAAGATGAACAACGTTTCCCTCAGTGAATGGGCCTTGAAACTGACAGAAAAGCTCATTTTGATGAGACCAGGTTCTGGCGGTGCGGGACTTGGTCTTCCCTCGGTGCTACTGTTTATCTTTGGACTTACCTATTGTCTGGGACATCAGTGAAAATATGGAATGAACATCGTCAGTTTCCGCAAGTAATTTTTGCATTTCAAATGGGTCGTCGAGACCTTCGTTGATCTGAGGACATTGCCCGCAAACGTAGCCACACGCTCCCAACAAAACAGCTTCTTTTCATTCAGAAGTCTGTGTTTATTGCCCAAAGTGGCAGTTGAGCCAAAAAAGACAGATAAATCAGAACTATTATTGTGCGAAATTGAGTTCAATTACATTCACAGGGCAATTCAGCTCTGTACGTAGAACAAGCCAAATTTCCAACGACTGCTTTGCCTGTGTGCTTCAACTAATGACGTTGAATTTGTAATTCAAAACCAACAATATGTTTCGGAGTGCAGGCAGCTTTTTGATTTCGTGATGGATTGCTCAACATCAATCATTTATTGCAAAAAGTCTGCTAATCATGGCTGTCATACTCCGTGTGATGAATCCATTTGTTCATGGAATCCATGTTCCACCGATCCAAACACGGAAAAGCGTTGACGGCAGACTGAAAATTCAAGCAGACGAACACGCGAACAATTCAGAAGACAGAGATGCGAGTTCAGGGTGACTCATTACTTTTTGATGCGAAAATGACGTCTCTTCAGTGCGAAAAAAGTTGTGAATATTAAACTTCCAAAAATGTAAGTCTGAGTTCACGAGCCGAAAACATGTCCTTTGGAACAAGGACATTTGGTCCTGGCTTTACTTTTTTACACGAGTATCAGCAGTGCAACAGGAACAACTCAGAACGAGAAGAAAGACCACAAACAAAAAGTGCATGAGGGTTGCAAAAAAATGTCTTCAGGCTGCGTTTTCTCTTGCTGCTGTCAATTTTGCTCGCTGAATTAAATTTGAAAGCCTCAACCCGCTTTTTGCAGTCGACAGATTTCTTCACAACGGCGTCCCGTGGAATCAATTTGCAGCTTTTAATCGCACTTCTGGGAAGGTGTTAACCGCTGGAATGGGAAGAGTGAGTCGATGTGGGAAACTTCAAGTGCGGGTTGTTTCAGCCTCGTGCAGTCTGCATAGTCAGTCTCGGCGCAACGCTGTCATCCTGGACTCTTCAGCACTCCGCAGAGGCAGAGCTTCCTGCGCATTTTCTAAATCAATCCAATCTTTGGATTTTTACGAGCAATAGCTCATTCAAATGTTCGTCATCGGTGCTTTTCTGGTGCTGGCGTTGGGCATCTTCTCGTTAAATCTGCAGCGTTCAGTGGATTGTCGCGCAATTTCTGCTGATAGTCAAAGTTTTACAATGTCGATGGAGGCTTACAAATTCTCCGCGTGAAATTGTTTGTTGTCGGAAATGTTAAGATTTGAGAAGAGGCTGAAGAGCTGAAGCGAACAGCTGGGGAAGAAAGGCAAATTAAAAGCTTTTCGGCATCTTGTTTGTGGGGGAACAGAGCTTTTGTGGCTCATCCGGTGCCAAATTTGGCAAATGTATTTCGAAAGAGAATTACAAATGAAAACAACTTGAACCAACAATGTGACAACTTTGGCAGCTCAGTGAGTGAAGCTTTTGACACAATACCACAAAACAACAGTTGTCCGCAGGCCAGCGAAATGTGGAGCAGCCAAGCATGCCTCACATAGTACGTATATTCGCTGTTGAGAACTCATCATTTCGGTCAGGAAGAGCGTTTCGGGTGTCATCTGCGTCTGAACGGATACTCTGCGATGAAAGCTCCAATTTAGGACTGCAAAAAAACAACAATTGACATCCACTGAAGTAAGTCAATCGTGTGCCAGACCAGCAGGGGGTACACGTACGAATTTGTTTTGGGTCACAAAGTTCTTGAGGTCCTGAGAGATTCTTCTTCATGAAAACTTTGATGCTCTGATACTTCTCAATGAAAGAGACACTGAGTGAAGGCTTTGCTCGTTTTTCAACTCATGCATGAGGTAAGATTCCGATTTCACCCCCGAACATTTTGCCACACTGTGGTTGATTTTCGTTGCGCAAAGGAGCTACTTGTCAACAGGAGGGCCAAGAACTTTTGCGTCATATCCAGCTGACACTGAAGCACTTGCAATGGCTTTGATAAACATGCTCCAGCAGAAGAGTGAATTCGATTGAAGGAACATAGTTTCTTTTGACATGCCCAAAACGAAAACTTGATTGACGCAAACTGTCCAAATTTCTGCCGGCTGTGTCAGAAACAGTGTGACCCCAGTTTCTATCACCATTTCAAGGGCAACGTTTTTGGCAATTCTGTTTTGTGGTCCACGTCCAGAGTGCGGATTCTCGAACTCTCACTGAAGATCCAGATAGACATGTGATGTGGCTGGTTGTTTGGGCCATGGACATAAAGAGTGTGTGTGAATCTCTGGAAAGCTTTGTCTTGGTTTGGTCTGCTGAGTTCGCACTAAAACTGATGTGAGTCTTGAGTGAATTCGTGTAAAGTGTCGATCTCTTCGGGTGCTGGTGACGTTTTGAAAGAAGAAAAAGACATTTTTCAAACATGTGTGCGCATTTCAGTCACTGTGGCAAAAGCTTGTGGCAGTTTGAGATGTGCATATCAATTGAAAAAAAAAAAAACTTTCAACAACAGGAGCATGCAAAGAAAGCATTGTCCTGTGCCAGCTCATTGTTGTTCAGTGAGAATTGTCAATCTTGTCTTGAACTGACTTGATGCAGATACAGAGCAACTGCTGGAAGTGTGACTGTTGGGGAGTTCGTAGAAGAACACAATGCACGCTTACCTTCAAGCATTCAATTTGAAACCTGACAGAAGAGATTTGAGATTGAGATTTGTGCTGTGCTTGTCATTTTTAAGGTTGTGCACCTGGTGTGTGTGTGCACTGTGTGGCGTTCACACGTCAACAGCGTCGTCATCCGAGGGAGGGCGTCAACAGAGGAAACTTTGACCGCAAAGTGAAGTTCCTGGAACTGGAGCAGGTGTACGAGATGATCAAGATCTGCCGTGGGTACGCACGGTTGTTTGTTTCTTTCAGACGCGAAAGAGCGTGTTGACCTCAATGGGCAGTGAGTGAAGTCCACGCCTGTCATCCTCGCACACGTATATAAGTTGAGGTGAGCAGTTGAAAAGGATGCAATTGTAGGTGTTCTTCGACTCATTTGACTACCCGACTGATCCGGTGAGTGGGAATTGTTCACTCCCTTTGTGTGGTTTTTGCGGTAAAACAGGCAGTTTGAGCATGCAAGTACGATGGACGGATGCTTGCTGAAACAAAACTTCCATTGTACGAGTATCTCATCAAACGTCCCTTCAGTTTTTTAACATTTTCTTCAGCACTGATATAAAACCAGAATTTGTCTACGGCTTCTTGTCACTGAAGGAAAGACCAACTCATCTCAATTAGATTGCTGTGGCGTCGATACTTTCTTAATCTCACAAATAGCATGAAATTAAATATAGGTGGACTATTTCCTTCATCGATTTTGCGTTAGGAAGCAAGGTCATTCACTTTCTGTCTTCAAAGAAGAAGCGCTGGTTGGGTTCCTTCGGTGTTGCGCCACAAAGGAACTTCGAGAAAGACAATCAAAGTGGGAGAGGTTTTTCACGAATGTTCAAAATTTGGGACCAAATTCAAAAGTCTTGGAGCGACTCGGATTCGTGCACAAATGTTTTGGGTTTGCTTCTGATTCAAATTCTGCGCTGATCGGACATCTGGTACACACAAGGACACTGGACTTCTCGTACAGGCAGGTTCTGGGCACATCTCTCAGCTGTGTTGGCGAAAAAAACTCACAAAACAAGCTGCTGACCGTGGACACCTAAACTGATATTGAACGAATCCTAACACACTATTCTGGATGCAACGAATCCCCATTGAGGGGTGGGTTCTATCCAGAATAGTGCGTGACGATGAGTTCAATATCTGCTACAAGGCACAAGTGCTTTGTTGAACAGTTTTGATAATCAACGAGAAGCGCCCCTCAAATATTGCACTGATGCATTTTTATGCTGAGAAGTCGGTTCCCTAACACGAAGATCCTGAAGTGCGTCTGAGAACTGCTCTTGTCAACGGGGTGGTCAAGCACGGCCCACCTTTCACACACCCGAATTGCACACAGACGATGAGAGTCTTTCTCTGAGAGCCAATGACAAGTGACCAGGTGGTATCTGTGGCACTGATCTGAAGATGAAGTGAAGTCGAAAAAGGATCGGACGTTTTCACTGAACCTCCATTTTGTTTCAATAGGATCGCACACGCTGGAGCGTGAGTTTGGGCGCGTGTCGTGCTGCAAAATCGTACGCTCGTACACGCGCGAGTAAAATAGTCCAAACATTTTGTTTCACATGAGCACGGCATTAGATTTTCTTGGGTTCAAATCCATAACTTGATGCGGTGGTTTCAGATCAATCTTGTCTCAATTCTCTGTCAGGTGGATGGCACCGCCAGAGTCTTGCTATTTGTGGGAGGAAAATATCGATACTGTTCGGTTGAGATTCCTCTCAGCCGATTTCAACAATGGTCATTGATTGTAAACAACCACCAGTCTGTCAAACACCACCCAACTTGGGTTGAGGCTCAGTGGGTGTGGATTGAAAAGATAATCAATCTCACAGCTCGAAGTCTTCACAGAAATATCTCAACGCGCTGTGAGTTAGTCAAGAAAGAGGAAAACTTGATGCGTAACGAAAATACACTGACTGGCTTGATCCCACGAGAAAGGCGCGGTACTTCTCACACAGGCGCGCTCGAGAGAGCACGGGTCGTGCACCGGCAAGGTGGGGCAGGTTGTCATCAACCGTGATCGTTCGCTGCCTGAACTTGTCAGCAGTGATCAGGGTGTGGTCACCATCAAAAAACTCGTCAGTCGTGGTCACACCCAGCCCGCTCCCTACCCCCGGTGATGCAGTGCAACAATCAGGGATCATCAAGATTTAGAATCAATCAAAATCACCCTCTGGCTCTGCTCCCACCTTCTGGTGGCTCCCAACAGTGATCTGAGGTGACCACTACCAACATTTTTCAGTGGTGATTGCGTGGTCCTCAGTCACAAATGACAATTGTGCGGTGACGATCAGTGGTGATCGCTTCTGGGGCGAATGCGCTTGCAACGCTCCTGTATTCAGAGCTGTTTTCTTGTTTCACACCGGATGGTACCAGAAACAGCACTTGGTGATCAGTCATCCACGAATACACCTTGTCACCAGAAGTTCAGTTCGAGATTCACATGCATCTTCTATCATCGTGATTCAATCAGTTTTGACAGCTATCAATTCGACATCAGCTCTGACGCAATACGAACAGGCTTCTGGAGAACCCAATTAAGACCCTTCACCTAATCTCAAGTGCGCACTCGAAATGTGAAAGATGCAGCCAATTAATTCGCAGACGTGCGTGAACTGTTTGCTGCCGCACAATTTCTTGTTGCACACGTCGGTTCTTCAGAGGAGGGATAAACGACTAAAAATCACGAACGACGATCCTGGAGTGGTCTGAGATAATCATGTTTGTCTCGGTTCTGATGATCCAACACGTTTCAGTGCTCGCTTGGCTCCAGTGGAAAAATCTGTGTCCAAAACAGAATCTTCAAGTTGTCTTGGTTCCGGGTGTGTTTGTATCTGTCACAGAGAAATTCAAGGCTGGAAGTTTCCTGAACGTTACTAGGTCAGGGACAGTCACCAGATTCTACGAGCAACGACTGGATTATTCTTGGGAGGAATCTCAGCGATTGTTGCAAGATTCTGAGGGCAACGTTCTAGGGACTCGGGTTCTGATCTCGTGAATGCAGTGAGGTTACAGATGAAACTTGAGCAGAATAAATGTGCAAGTGAGGAAAAGCCGACCACATCTGCACGGGCGAAATTGACGCTTGTACTCGTACTGTCACTTGAAAGATATTGACCAAGACACGCGAGTTCAGAATTTTGTTCGTTGGGAATTTTGACAGATGATTCAGATTTTGTCTGTGGCTTTCAGGAAATGACGGAAGAGAGAAATTTGTGTGCGCCCTTTTGTCGATTCGTGTGAGCTCAATCGAGGTTCGAATCGAGGTATTCGAGTACCGGTACGCGTCAGACAAGTGGTTGAGTGTTTATAATAGAGATGATTATCTGCGTGTTTACCGGCTGATAGAGACGGAGGGCCACCACACAGTGCGCAGGCATTGATCGCTTCGCTCTCGGCTGTTTCGCCAATTCTGGATCGCAACCTGGAACGTTGAGGATACACACAGTGAGGGATTGTCAGCACCGCGGAATTGGTAAGTTTCAGTGATGTTTTGAGAGTTTGTGTGATGCGATAGAACTGTCGGGGTTGTGGAAATACTCGCATACTGCAATTCGTTTCACAATGAGACTCCCTACCTGTGTGAAAACTCAGCTGCCGTTTTTCTACGTTTCTCAGGCAAGAATATCATGTTGAGCTCAGCCTGTTGCCAAACTTCCACTTATTCTCAGCATGAGGCCTGAAGGTCAGTGTAGCTTTGCCAAGACCTCCAGAAAGTCTGGCTATGTGTGCAACTGATGGACTATCCAGGGTATTCATGACAGTGGTTTTAGGGGTATTCTGTCGAGTCGTGAAATTCACTTTTGGTCATTATTTTTTTGAACGGTCTGTCTCACCAAGTCACACGTAGATACTTGAGTTGCCGCGAGGAACAGGGAACCAAACATATTACAGCTCAAAAGCGAATGCGCTGTGCATCGGTTTTTGCAGGTGCACGCTGGTGCTCGAAGCACTCTGTGTCGGTTTGATGCAGGTGTTCTGACTGAAAAAGGGACAAGCATTGATTGTCTTTCATAGTGCTCAGAAAAATAGAAATTTGAGACATGTCAATTCGACGAAATGCCAGATGCACCTAACTTCGCTAATGTTTGGGAGTCCTGATAGAAATCAGCTGATGATTCTCCAGTGCATTGTTGTTTCCTGTCAAATCACGCAGTTACCTTTACCAACGAGCCTGCTTCGTGGAAACATTTTGTGGTGCTTCAGTTTCAATGTACGAGTACCCCCATTCAACAACATTGCACTGATCGCGCGTCGATTTGAAACAAAAACATCTTGTGGAGAAGAAGCATGCGTAAAACAGACAACTCATCAAAGATATGGTTCTCACACTGCAAAAAAATAGATCCTGTGGAATTGCACAACTCTTTGACAACTTTGCTAGAGAAAGGAGTACATGAACCCTTTTTATGGGGGGAAGGAGAGTCCATCTGCAGAACGATACGTGCATTGAGGACAGGTTTTTTGGTCGCACAGCTGCAGAAACACACAAGCTGACGGGCAGGGGACGCCAAGTTGCCAAACGACGAACAAGATTCTTTTGGACAAACCCTGTCGTTTTGAGTGTTATGCGTCTCACTCAGATGACACGTCCTGAATGACAAGTCTGACAGGAGACTTTCTGTTTGCCGTGGGTTTCTGCCAAGCAAAATAAGTGCAGCTATAAAAGCCCTTTGTACTTTGAAGAAGACCAAGAATACAAAAAATGGAGCAAGATTACGTCTGCACTTCTGTCTGTGGAAATTCCCTCTTTGGCTCTGATTTGTTCCCTTCTGTGTGTACTCCAAGGCGGCACCAACCTCTCATCAACGACAGGGGACGTGTTCTGAAAAAAAACACGCGTCGATTCCACCGTATTGGTCTCATGTCTCTCAGATTTGCAGGTAAAAATCCACTGACATTGCAATATTCTGAATAAAACAATGAGGTGGTCTTGAAAATCATGTCGGAATCGTTTTGAAACACGCCAGAACATGGCGAGGTGTTTCGAGAGGCCACCATTGCGGTGTCCTCGCACCCTGCAGTAATCAGAAGGGACAAATATGTACTCGCCCAGCTCACAAGCTACATTATTGCTTGCAAATGAAATAAATCCTGCGGTTTTGGCTGTATTTGTGCAACCTGTGGGGACGGCTGTATTTACGAACATTTCGCCGAGGAAGAGTTTGTTCTTTTCGCAATGGTGATTTTACAGGTTGAAATCTGCTGCGCACTGCGTTCTTTTGGCTTTCCTGATGCCGACACGACAAGTCACGAGCTTGGCCCAATACCTGTCAGACAGTGCAACCTACCAAGCCGGGTTGGGAGTCTCAATCGCTTGTCTGCAGCTAGGTCAGTTTCAGCTTGGAGACAAAAAATAATCTTTCGCTTTCTGTGAAAGAAAGAAGCAAACGGCACTGCATGCGCTTGCAGTCAGAGTGCTGTCAGAGTCATTGCTTCGCAAGCATTCTTCGAGTCTCGTCAATCAAAGCAGAAGGAATTTCAAGAAGGTGAATCTGGAAGGAACCATGCATTTGCCGGAGTCTCGCGCACATTCCTGCTTTGCAGGTTGTTCCGGTTGCACGTGAAAGCCACCAAACCTCTTGACAGCTTTCTCGGCAAACAGGCGTTCTGACAAAAAGCTGAGAAAGATTAAGTGATGCACCGGTCGTGCGTGCGTCACTTTCCTTCCTCTTTTTTCTCCAATCAATATCGTCCTCAATGGGCTTCACCTAATCCCTGAGTGAGAAGGGTCTGCTGCCAACAACTGAGTCCAATCTCCCCAGTGGATATGCAGAAAGGCTGACTTTACCAACAGAGATTGCAGAACTGTCACTCGACAAAAAAACCTCCTTGCGCACTTTTTTCTTCTGGAAACTCTCGGGGGTTGCAGAACACGCTTATTCATACGTCGTGAAGTGAGCAAAAACGCACGCAGAAAGAGTTCAAAATGTTCATGGAGTTGTTTTTTTTCCTGTGGACACAAAGACAAATCCGAGATTTGGTTGAGGTGAGACCTGATCCGCCAAAATGAAACAAACGAACTTCAGGCTGTGAATCACACACGCTTCTCATATTTTCTGAACCCTTACTTTGTCTATTGTGTGAATGTGGTTCTACTGGTGATTTTCGTGAGCTTGTCGCTTCTGTCGTGACCTCTTCACTGCGTAAGAACACCTTTGTGCGTCACAAGCCTCAGACAGACTCAAGTGTCGACAAAGAGAAGTGGCATTCTCATAATTCTGTCTCCAGGATGGAGAGCCAATTGGTGCTTCGACAAGGCACACACAATCCGGTTCGCATTTGTGACACCTTTACAGTGCTCTGTCCGTCCTCAAAACCTGCCCTAAAGCAGCACTACGAGAGCCTCGCGAGGAACAAAGGCACTGTGAACAGACTTTGAATAGTGTGCGTATGTCTTTGTGTGTGTCTATGTGTGTGTGTGTGGGGGGTGCGTGTGTGTCGAATTGTGACTCCTCAGAAGCAAGTTTTAGTCGACTCTGTTTTGATGACAACGAAATCGCGGTGTGTTGTGGAAGACGGGATGGAAAGAACTCTCACACGCAAGGCCTGTGAAATCAGAAAATTCCTTGTTTGACACTCGCTGATGTGAAGCTTCCGCGTAAAGTCTTTATTTTTCTGACTTGGACCCTTCAAGCGTTGTTTCTGGTTGGTGCCAGAACAAAAACACGCACAGACCGTTTCTTGTGCAAGAAACTGTTTGATGAGGGGAGACCATCACTGACTCAAAGATTGAGCCAATTTTATGTCACTGGAAATTTCAGCTCGTCCACTTGTTTTGAATTGGTGAAAACTCATGCTGAGATTCTGAAACAATAAAAAGTACTCGATTTTAAAAACGGGAAAATATTTGTGTTGAGCTTGACAGACTTTTTGCTCTTTGCCTTCGTTGACTTAACAGTCCTGCCCAACCTATTTGTCTCAAGCTTCTTCGTCAGTTTCGCTGCTTCAAAGACTTCTCAAAACCGACCCCAACCCAAAAAGGTAAAAAAGAAAACGCTGTCTGTTAAATCCACTGTCTTGGGAGACTGTTTTGTTTTGGTTTGGTTCTTTTTCAACGCAAACGCATTTTCCTTGGACCAAACCATTGACAGGACACTGTGATGTCAACCAAGTCCCTTGGCCAAAGCACCCGATCTTCCTGGTCAATACTCTGTTCCAGCACAAAAAGATTGCTGCCATCTGGTCTTGTTGTTGTGTACGGTCTTGCGAACAGAGGCAAAAATGCCGGACCAGTGAAACAAGGCCAACCAATACATTCACCAATACATTTTGACTTTCATACAAGAAAATAAATTTGAAAAAGTCAAACACAAATGTCATTGTTGAGTCACAAGTGTTGATTCGCATTGACAAACTCCTTTGCACAACAGGCAGAACACCTTCGTTTTTGCACTTGCTCCCTTTGAGTCTGAACCCCAAAGTTCTGTGCCTTTTCTTTCTGCCTCTTGGATGCATGAAGGTTCACTCGCTCGCACACCGTCTGGGCGCAATGATAAAGATATCTCAGCAGCTTGGTCTGAGACTCTGGGTTCAGGCAAGCGGAGAAAGGACAACCACCAATTACGCCTCTAATGCCAAAATCAATACCTAATGTCCCTCTTTGTCGTTACCTCCTTTTGTGTGGACGGGCTGAGGTTTGTACAGATCAGCCAGAGTGGAAAGATATGACTCTCGAACAAGGGAGCAAACCAAGGAAAACCACTGAACGTGGTTCTTGTCGAGAAGACTTGGTTCCGCCAACTTAGCCATGCACAACTTGTCAAAACCGACGTTGAGAACGGAAGAAGTTTGTGTCTGACATAAGAAAATCTGATGAGCGTTGTGCGTTCTTTGAGAACAGTACGCTCGTACAGAGGTTGAAATTTCAGTTTTGCCATCGTGAAAGAAAACCAAGCAAAGAAAAGAAGAAAAGGACACAGAGCACACTTCTAAAAGTGAGCGCCAACGTGTGAGTCCTTCTGAGAGGGTCACGGAAACTCATTGCCTCACCAACAGAGAGTCCACAGTGGATAATTAGAAGGTGCAGCGTGGAGACCAGACAATGCCAATAGTCATTACCTGCGTCCAGACGCCCGGAGCAGCTGCGAAACTCAATCGTCAATACTGGAACACTTCCTAATGGGCGTCAATGTGCGCCATTTACCGACTCTCGTCCACTTCTCCATGCGTGCAGTCCCTGTGGAATTGACTGTAAAATCACAGCTTCTTCCCTGTCACATTTACTTTTCCTTTGTAAATCAACTTTTGCAACAGATTTCTGCCTGAAAGACACCGAACGAAAAAATCTGAGCTTCCCGAAATCCTTCTGCTGTTGCGATTGACCACGACCATGCTGGCAATTTTTCTACTCTGGTGACGACATCTCTCTCACTCAATAATGGCGACCACATTGTGGTTTGTTCAGAGTTCCAGGCTTCCTTCCGCTGAGGGAAGGGAAGGCTAAGGCCTGGCATGATGGAATCTTGCTCTGGATACTGTGGACGTTTTCTTTGTTGTGTGCAGAAGAAAAATGAGACAAGAGAAAAGTTCGGCACAAAACCTTTCCACGTTGTTTGATTCAATCCGGTGTCGATTCACACACGTACATGTGTGCGTGGATCGTTCTCGTACACAGCAAGCAGCAGACAGGTCAGTTCAAATTTCGAGCACACAAGACAAAGGAGTTTTGTGAACACAACGTGACAGTATGGCCTTTGCTGCATGTCCAACGGACTGGTTTGCTGTCAGACGATATTTGCACCCGCCCTTTGTGTTTTGTTCCACACCACCTGACCAAAGCAGGGCAGGAAAATGGCAAAAAGAAACGTCAGGAGTTCTGAGAAACACTATTTTCCCCACTGATGGTCAGAGTAGATCCAACCCGGTTCGGCGCGAAGATCGCAGCGAAGCGCTCGACCCCGTCGGTGCACACGAGGCGGAAACCAGATCAGTGCAATTTTTCGGAACCTTCTCATCGCGATGCTGCTCGGGCCGGGTTTCATGTTCACCCGCAGATCTCTGACACTTGCCAACGTAAATGTTTCTGCGCTGTCTGTGTAGATACACTGGAGATTAGCTGTGGGTCGCGAGCACTGAACACAAAAATTTGAACTGATATCCACTGGTCTGATTGCAAGTGGTATTGCGGAATGAACGAGTCAAGCGCACGCCTTGGCACCTCAAGCCTTGTGTAACAACTCAAAGACAGAGAACTTCCTTGATTCATTTTGTTCCAGCCGAAGGCGACTGCTTCTCTTCTGCCTGGCTTCAACTTCTTGCAACCCACGCTGAATGTTGTGGACATCACTTGAATCTCAACGTTGTTGTCCCGATGTCTCAAGTGCACGGTGAAAGAGGAAAGGAGAACTTCATTATTGAAGAAAAGTTCGTTTCAAAATTGAACAGGACGTAGAATTTATGATTAGCTTGGATGGTACATTTTGTTTGTTTCATGCTCTTGGCAAAATGGACATCAAGACCCTTGCGCGGGTGAGCAGTACCCGTGAGAACACTCTTCTGCTGATCAGGTTCGCTTCTGCGTCTGATTGTTCACACAATGAACAGAACACGGCTTCGTGTTTTCACAGACACTTTGATGAAAACACAACTAGACAATAAAGAGATCGTGCAATGTATGTTGTGGAGGCATATGCCACGCACAGCCGTCAAATGTCTCGGGAGTCCCGACAGAGGCGGAGCCCGGCGTCGTGACTGACTCTTCCTCACTTGGACGGACAGTGCCAGGTCTGCTCCATTAGCAGTAGACCCGTGCATTACAGGTCCGTGATCATAGTGATTATCTTTGCATGGCTCAGGAATGGGCACAACATTGCACTTCATGCAGGCAGACTAAAAATACACCACGGTGCGCAGATAATGGCTTCTGAGAAGACAGGGCGTCGACCGACAGACAGTCTGTCGTGGAACATGGATTTGTTCAAAGAGAATGACCTGGAAGACAATGACGCACAGAAATCCAGAGGACAGCTCGAGTTTCAGCAACAAGGGCAGTTCTACATTCTGCGGTCAATGTGTTCATGCGACCCACAGTGCGCAAAATATCGCCAATTGCGTTCCATATTTGGCTTTTCATCTGGCTCCAAAACCAATGGCACAATGGTGCTGTGATGCGTCTTTCCACAAAAGTCATTAGCGAAATTCCAATCAGACAGGAAGAAGAACAAACTGATCGAATAAGAGAGAGGGCGCCCAGTCATCCGTCATTTCCATCGACAGCGCTTTGTTTGCTCTGTGAATGGTCTGTGCTGCTGCATTCTGATTTGGTCTCGGCCGTGGCTCCAGAGGCGGCCGTGGAAATCGGGGACTTCCGGCGCGGCGCGAGAAAACTCTTCCGTCAAGTGAGAGGGAATTTCAAGACGTAGCTCGATGAGATTTCTGACGGAACGTGGTGTGAAATCCAAACTTTCACTGCCTCGGCCTCGGCTGTTCGACATCCAAGAAGCAAACGTGAGATTTTGGTGATGACACTGGTCACAAATAAACGAATGTCTTTGCACGAAAACGTGGTGCCACCGGGACAATTTTGACGCGCCACAAGTTGTGTCGTGCCAAATGAGCGCGACTCAGGAAAGTTCCACTTTCCTGTCGTTATTTTAAGAGTTGGTCTGTCGGAAGGAATTGTCGTGAGAAAGGAGCAGGTTTGTGCACTGAACCATCGTTGTTCCGTGCATTGAAGTCGAATCGCTTAGTGCCAGACCGGAACGTGACAACATGTGGTTCCGTGGAACAGAGTCGTGCCTGGATTTTGGGAACACTGTTTTCGGAGCAGCGAAAACGAAGGAGCGTGTTGTTCGAGTCTTTGTTTCTCTGTGTGAGTGCGCCCTCGCGCGGTGACGGAACGCGCTCAGTTAGCGCTTTCCTGGGTCCGGGCCTCGGGTCTGAAGAGATAGTGAGTGACTGGAAGCGATTCAGCAGGAGGACAAGAACGTGCGCTTGAAGCTGAGCCAAGTAACGTGTTGACTCTTGACCACATTTCACTGAAATTCAGCTGAAGCATTCTCATCTCCTTGCCGTGGCACCCCACATCCTCGCAGTGTTTCCGCAACTTCTTTGTCAATAGAAAAGATCAAAAGACTTGAAACAAACTCCGGGTGCGTCGGGAGTGGCAGTCATCGATTGTGTGTTGTGTATGCACAGAGAGAACAGACTTCAATCACAGAATTGAGCGCTGTATGTATTGTCACGACTCTGAAATATTCCCGTCCGGCGGAGCAACGACAGATGTAAGGAGCTAGACTGAGCACCAACTTACACTCGCTCTCTGATTGTTCTCATTCACTGTGAATGTTTGTGTCCTTTTCCGAGACAACGTTCAGCAGTTCTTTGGTTCGATTGCAGTTGTTCAGAAGCATCCACTCCTGCGCGTGAGCCTGAATCAGTCTCATCTGCCGAACGAGTCCAGTTTTGGCAGCGTGGAATCCAACCAGACACATGTTGTTCTGCCCTTAATCGGGCCTCGCAGGATGTATCATACGTATGCTTGTTGGGAGCTGTTTGCGCGTTCCTCTGATTGCAACACGATAACTTTCAGGAGCATCAGAGTCGAGACACAGGTTCACCTGGACATCACTTCGCTGCTGGTGAAGTGACAGGAACAAAAACGTGCAACCTGACTGAAAAATTTGTTTGCTGAACAGGGATATGTTGTGATGGGAGAGTTGGTGACAGGATTTGAGGCAGGTCGCGAAGTGTTGTTCATGTATGTGACGACATGGAAATGGAAACCTTTTCTGAAGATGTCAACAACGAAGACAGTTTTGTCATCGAGTTTTCAATTAAAACCACTTGAAACGATTGAAGTGGCTTGCAATCTGTCCTCGAAATCGTGAAGGAGCAGCAATATTTTCCTTTGAGATTATTTTGTCAAATGCGTAATGGTGTAGACACACTGCTTTGTTTCACAATGATGCGTCTATTCTCGTCACACTTTGGCTTGCTCTGTTCACCCCCATTGAGGGAGTTTAATTTCAGAGTGAAAACAAACACCAAATTTGTCTCTCTCTCTCTCTCTCTCTCTCTCTCTCTCTCTCTCTCCTCTCCGAGTTTTGACAATTTCACTCGTGGCCTGATGGCCGGTCATTTTCATCTTTTATCTGCACAGAACACCAGTGTTTCATGGATCCAACTGCCACACACTGACTGTCACATAGACCCCACGCAGATTCTTGCCTTGTGGTAAGAGTACCAAACTATCGACTTGCCCTTCACCTCTCGGCGGCTGGAAATTTGGCAAAAGGTAAACTGGCCAGTGGAACCTTCAATCTTCACCGTCCTGTGGACGTTCGAAAACGTCAGTCGGGCCCTGAAAAGTGCGGTGAAACTTCCGGGCTGACAAGAAGGAGACTGGCATTGCTGCTGGGGATGTTGAGTTACGCACTCACGCGCTTTTCTTGAATCACAAAAGGAAAACAAAACGAACCCTCTCTTCCTCGAAAGAAGGCATTTCAATGCTTGGGAGTCTTGGGAGTCGTGCCTCAAGGTATCCGCAGCACTTCTCAACACTGTTGAGAGTTCTTGTTATGTGCTACAAAGCAGTGAGCAACACAACTTCCAAAATTGCATTGAAATCTCACATAATATTGAGCAAATAGTTGCTATTTTCCACTGCTGCACATGATTGTGAGCAGAAGATATCCGCAGTGAGATACTCGCTCTTTTCAATGAGAGTCATGCAGGCTCCGCGATGGAGTCTCAGCGAGTCAAGAGACTCCGAGCTCAACCCGAGGGTTACGACTCGAGCAAACGTATCTCCTCATTACGAAACACATCGCGCACGCAATATTTGCCTTTAATCTTCTCCCTGGGTTTACGCAAGGAAACTTTTTTCCGTTGCGTGTGTTATTGAGGCTGCAAGGCGCGTGTATTCTCTTCCTCTTCAGATTTCCTCACTGAGAGGTATACACGGCACAGAACGTGGGCGAGCTTAGACAGAGCCTCGAGCGGTGCGCCGCAAAATATCGTCAACCCTGTAGCCGAAGAATTTCAGGAGGGAAACTGGTGTGTTTTGCTGCATTATTTTGTTGTTGCAGCACTCCGAAATGGATTCGAATCTGTTTCTTTCCATCCACCCTGATCAATGTGAAAATCGTAAAGCAACTTCGGCCAATCTCGGCAATACATGCCCACCTCAGTACAGACTCAGTCTTTGGCATCCTGGCGTTTCTTCATTGGAGTGTAAGCTTGTGGCCGAAAAGTCTCCAAAAACTAGAGACTGAAGTACGGTGGTTAAAGAAACCAGCGTGTGGAATTTTACAAACATTGAGCTTTCTTTTTGTCAAATGAACAGCGTGTTTTTGTAGAAAAGCATCACGGCTCACCTTGAGGCCCACAAAAACTTTGTGGAACACAATTTTCCACCAAAAGTCAGAAATGTACGTTTTTGGCAAGCTGGTTGTGAAAACCCTTGCTCAACAGTTTTTGGGAATGATTTCTGACCGTATCCGAACCCCCTTGCAAACACAGGGTTTTTGCTGACATGCCCTTTTCGGCCAAGAAAGATATATTCACTCACTCACTCACTCACTCACTCACTCACTCACTCACTCACTCACTCACTCACTCACGCACACACGCACACACGCACTCACTCTCTCTCTCTCTCTCTCTCTCTCTCTCGATTGAACTTGCTCACTTACTTGCTCTGTTTCTTAACTGTTCTTGAAAGACGAGAATGTTTGGTTGTATTTGTGCTTTTTGCTGAAACACAAACTCTGCTGACTCTTCTGCGCCCGAATTCGTTTGTTATCGCTTTTCTTGCATGCAGAGAAGATAGAATTCTTCGAGCTCATATACTTCTCGAGAAAAACAAACAGGATTTATGGGATAACGCCGCTGTTTGCTTTTCGACACGGCGCAGTGTTCAAGCGTCCAAAGCGAGATCACAATACTGTACGCCCAGCCACAAGAAAACGTACACGACTACGCGGAGCAAATGAGGAAAAGTTAACAAGCAAAATACAATACGATTTTCGCGGATGTCAGTTCATATATCTACACGGTGAAAGATTTTTTGCACACCCATGCAGTGAGGAGTTGAGTTCGTGCTGTTTGGAATGAAAACAGTTCACTCCACTCACTCATGCAAGCCAGAAAACACAACTAGCACACCCGCAAATACGTGTGAACTGCGATTTTGGACGTTTTCCACCACGTTTCTCCCGGATACCAACGCTGTTTGATGTCTTCAGACTCAGAAAACAACAAGGAAGGATTTGATACGAGGATCTATCATTTAATTCTGAGAACGGTCATGATCAGAACCCTCTGCAATTGTTGCACAATGTGACCCACTTTGTTCCCAAGCAGACTGTAAAGCAGTGGAAACT
>JAAUXT010031946.1_pt1 | contig 18895 bp, 20 predicted proteins | sample 7278171 | NCBI WGS metagenome assembly JAAUXT01 (sample SAMN14350112, study PRJNA611818) | marine sediment metagenome | isolation source: surface marine sediment (1.8m) | place: French Polynesia: Moorea | collected 2018-08 | reverse complement strand
TGAAATCAGAGGGAGCAAAATCAGAGGGAGCGAAATCAGAGGGAGCAAAATCAGAGTGAGCGAAATCAGAATTTCCTCAAATCACCGTGAGCTCCATGGAGCTATTTTTTGTTTGGTGTTTTTCAGATGTTTTTTTTGTTTCCAAGCTGACATGAACTTTCCTTTCCATCCTTCTCTGGTTCCTTGCGAAACTTACCCAGAGAGATGTCCCCACTTGCAGCGGGCAGCAAACATCGCAATTAATCTCCTCACCAAAGATTTTCCGTTTTCGGGGAGTTGGGCGAGTTTCTGCATGTAGGAACAGTTGATTACTTCAGGGATTCGACATTTTGCCGTGGCACTGTCTGCCTCGAACAACCTTGCGTCGAGAACTGTGCCTCGGACAGTTTGCAGTGGAACCAAACATTCTCTGGTTGAGCTGCGTTGGTGTTTGGCCTCGAGTGTGACTGTCTGTGCACTCGTGCGTGTGCCACTGTGTGTGCGTGCGTGCAAGTGTGTGTGTGTATATACGTGTGAGTGTGTGTATTTGTGTGAAGCAACAACAATGCCAGGACATAATGCACGTAACGTGAGAAATTCTTCTTGAAGCCTTTTCGTTTTCGTGATCATCGCACATCCGTAACCGCCGCGTGGCATTGTTCAGGCAAAACCACCGTATTCCAGGCAAAGTAAATCAACACGTTTGCTGAGATCCTTTCCCTTCGTCGTCTTTGTTCGTGTCCTTTGTTCATTTACTGCCTTCTTGCAGACACAATGTTTCTGTCTACCAGTCCTTTGGGAGGTTTAGCACGGCCTTTATTGATTCCAAGAGCCAATGACAAGTGACGAAATGGTATCTGTGTCGCCGATCTGGCAACTGGGGCACAAGAGAAAATGAGAGGACGTGTTTGCCGAAACTTCCGTATTGATTTTTGTCTCTGCACGGTGCAAGAATTGACCAACAGCTCCAAATTACAATTTTTCACTTTTTACATGGACCATTTTAAATTGGGGTTTTGTTTTCGCCAAATCAGACACTATCGCGGCGCATAAGATCAACCACGGACAGGCGCCGTCGGGTTCTGGTTCTTGTCTCCTCAGTCCAACCCTGGTGGCCAAACTGAGAGTAATGGCTTTCCTATGAAGGGGAGTGTTCACTCCAGGTGACACTGCGGCTCAAACGTTTTGCATATCCTGGCAATTTCAGGAAATAACCCTTGCAGAACTGTTGCAGGAGACCCTTCATGGAGCAGGAGTAACGAAGCCGCTGGGGATCACAAAGGCTTCTCCTTCAACCAAAACGGCAGACATATAAATGCGAGCACTGCTGGCCACGATAAATGTGTCCAGAGATCAACACAGCCTCATCAATTTGTCTCGTCCAACCTCTTGGCCCTTTCTTCCTGAAGCTGGAACATTTCACACCGCATGCACCTGCTATGCTGCTGTTTTGGAGAAAGATATATGCCGGCTCAACGTTCAACACCCGACCTATCTTGATCTTGGACTCTGCACGCAGCACTGCCTTAAATTCTGTTGGTTCCGGGATTTCTTCCAAGAATCAATAGACTGGATGTTTGATGGTCAGTGTTGTCGGCGCAAATCAACGCAGTTGCAAAATCGTGCGGTAGTTGGCCAAACAGCGTGTGATGTGGAGCTCCGCGGTCTCGTGTTATCCGGAAATGTGACAAATACCTCCGCTCTGTCCTTGCCATCCTCTTCTCCGTCCCGCTCTGCGTCAAACCAGTGGTGTCATTTGATTGTTTGTGCCACTGTTTTGGCAATTGAGGCACGTACGTTGGCGGAAGACCGCATGGATTTGCTAAAACTCGCCATTGTGTCACAAAAATGCGGAGCATGCCGAACTGATGAAGCTTCCTTTATTTTCTGGCTTCAAACTGGACATAAAAGGTAATTTACAGCCTATTACTGAACCTGCAGCTTTTGCATACAGAGTAGATCAGCTCACCCGTTGAATTCAAACAGGTTCATTTCAGCCAACTCAAAGGAGACTCTTCCATTGACTCAGCCACTGACCTGAAAGTTTACTTGTCTTGAAAACCAGAGCCTGCTTTGATTTTCGTGCACACAAAGTGTAAACTCGGTTTGAAAGCACAACTGAAGGAAATAAACTTGAAAGGCAGGAAGACTTTTGAGTAGTTCTTGAAAACCAGGTGCATAAAAATGAAGTCTTCGTGTCCCATTTGCCAGCAACGTGCAAAAGGTAAAGTTTGGCTCAAGGAACATCTCTGCAAAGACATGCAAAACAGAAGAACATATCGGATGAGCCTCTGAAGGAGATGACACGCTCTGGGAGACTGTCTTGAGGTTCGGACAAACAGGCTGAAGTCCAGGCCACCTCACCTATTGCTGCATGCAAAACTTTTCCATTTGCGGCCTCGTGTTTCTTCCTGATAAGCTTCACCAATCGAATTTCCAGCGGTTCACAAAGCTTAATCTGCAGGAAAAAAAGTCGTCAGCTTTAACATCTCGCACTTGTGGAGTGAGCTCAGGTTGAGTTCTAAATCTTGTTACGGAAACACTTTTCCTCTCCGCACGAAAAGGATTCTCAGCCAGATCCAAGCAAAAAATTTGGAGCTGCATGGTGGTCTGACTGGCAGGGGAAAGCATGCTTTGCTGTACCTGTCATTGATTTCAGTCCTCAGCCGCTCTACACAGCTTATATTTAAACAGATGCTCCCAGTCAGAACCACATTGTAGCTGCGCACGAAAAGGAATCTCAGATTCCTTGAAAACTGAACCTTCGATTTGAGCATCGGTGTTGTCTCGCTGAAGCTGAGACATGGCAGGTGCAGAGCCCAAAAGCGACGACGAGACGTGTCCCGCTGAGGAGGTTTGACTTGGAGACGTTGCCAATGGAAGGAGATGCTGCGAGTGGAGTACTTCAAGCATTTTTGTTGTGAAATTTCACAGCTTTTGGAAACAATACATTCCATTAAAACACACAGAACTTCCATCTGCAGCAGAGAACTGCAGATGTCTTCTCACAAGAGTTGTCTTGAAATGGATCTTGCACGTTAGCCTGTGCAGCTTGAAGGAGTGCAAGTGAGCCGAGGGCACTCTTCGCGAGAAAAACAGCAACAGGTTAGAACTGGAACACAAGAGCCATGTCAATTGGAATGTCAATTGGATTGTCTTCGGACTCGTTCACAGAATAGCTGAGATTATGGCGTGACAAAAATACACATCTGGACACACCACTGTTGCATTTGGGAAATGGCAAGCGGAGATGCTGGAGGCAGATCTGCCGGCGCCCCAGGAAATGTCTTGTCTCTGGGGTCGCTGGCGGATAAAGACGGCAGCGACAAGGAAATTGCGGAGTTGAGACAAACACTGCAGAGCCTGTCGACAGCGGCGGCGGCTGCCACATCGTCTTCGGCGCTGACAGCTACGTCCTTCGGGAGGGACGTGCGGCGAAAGCGCGCGGTGAGCCTGCAGATGGAACGCAGGTTGCCGTACAGCCAGCCCAGCACTGAGCATGACTACGTTCCCGAGCACCTCGTCTCGCCCTTTTCGGCGCAAGGAGGCAGACACAAGCTCAAAGGACCTCTGCAACGAATTGTGCACAGCGATTTGGTGGATATGGGTGTAGTCACTGCAGCAAAGCACCCATCCCTAGTTCAAAGGCGACAGTCTGATCCCGGCAAAATCAATCCAGCTCTGATACAAGCGAGGCTGAAATACGCCGGGTCGGCGAGCTTGTCATTGGAGGAAGACTTGCGAGGCAGCAGCGCGAGATCCAGATCGCACTCACCGCGACGACTGATCGGATCTCTTCCTGAGGATGAAGCGTGTTCTGGATCCGTCGTTCAAGTGGAAGGGAAAGTGTCGCCTCGCTCGGGGAGCCCCCGGAGGAAATTAACTCAGCACAGACACAGCACCTGCGTCAATTACTCCCCACTAATGGGAGACGAGTCTCCTCGAATGAGGGCCCGCAAAACCAGATCCCACTCTCTGCCTATGTCAGTGACACTGTCGCTTGAAAACTCGGCGTTGGAGGTCGGAGAAGCACTGGGGGCTCTGGCGCAGCCGAAAGAGAAGCGAACATTGCCGACCAAGAACCTTCTGTCCTCCCGCTCTGCAGTTCCATCTACCAAACGACCGGCCATCAGCAGAGGCGTCACCCTCGAGGAAGGGCCTCTGGAGTCCATTCGAGAAGAATCAGGGTCGAAACTCCAGTTCCTTCGCCAGTACTCTGCACCTCACCAGTCGAGCCCACCCGCGACATCGAACGTCAGAATCAAACCTCTGACTGAATAGCTCAAAGTCACCGCGACGCGTTCGGCAATGGAGAAGTGATGTAGAGTGATGCGGAAACTATGGGATGCAGTCCCCGAGGTCTCTTATCCCGTGTCGTTTCCTTCGTCGTTCACATTGGATGGTTTATGTGAAGTGTCGCCGGAGTTCGCAAAAAGGTTTTTTTGAGTGACAAGGTGCAGACGAAGCCATGTTGACCTGCAAAGTTCAAGCAGTTGGCGAAGTGAGCTTTCAATCAAATATCTCTTGAACAAGCAATGACTCGGATTCTTTCATCGATTGGTGCAAAAGAGTACATCTGTACAAGCAGGAAAAAAACTAATTGATTGCTTGGGCTAAGTTGCTTTGCAGCTGTGACGAGGACCTTGACATATCGACTCAGAATCTGAACTGTATCTCTCGTATGTTACATTGTCACAGGAAAAATGGGCGTTTTCACAAATGAAGCACAGAAACAGAAACCTGCAGACATGTTGTGCTCTTCTGCCAACAATTTTTTGAACTGGTCTGAGGAGCAAACCAAACATTAACTCGAGTCGTGGAAATGAAGCAATGCCCTACCAGTTCAGAGTTCATTTTGATCAAACCTGCAGACACATTTTCTTGGCGTTTGTTCATTGTTTGTAATTCTTTCATTGTTTGTTGTGTATGTATCATTTGTGTGCAACATGTTTGGATTGTGGCACCCACCTGTTACCTGTGAAGTGCTTGGGATCGAAGTGCGAATTTGACTCTGGCAGAAGAACAGACTGCAATGTCAGTCACAGTCAAGACAAAAAGCTTCAATGACAAAACAGCAAGACACTCGCCCAGCAACTGACAGGTGCTAGAAGTGAACGGTGTCAAGGTTCCAGGTTCTCTTACAACAGCAAACTTTGCATGATCTGTTTGTCTTCAAATGCAAAAAAAACGCCAACTTTGCAATCGATGTTCCGAGCTTTTCGGACCATATCGTGGGTACATCGGTTTGTTTCGTCCGCTTGGACTGCACGCTGAAGCTCGGGCTGCGAGACCTCAGAATCTTCTGGACCAACCTCAACGGAACTGTTCAATCTCACCCAGTTTGGTGTTTCTGTTCCTCAGACAGTACACGATAAGTTCAATTGAAAGCAAGTTATTGAGCGCAAGCTAACTGATTTCGTCATCCGCAGATGTTAATAAGTGTTTGGAACTTTTTGTTAAACTGTTGTAGACTGTTTTGTCGGTCTGTGCACCCAGTCTTCTGACAAAGGAAAATTTTTCATTGTTTCTTTGAAGTCAATATTTTCTGCATTCTGTGGATCATCTGATGTTTTCAACCACAAGTGAGAAAATCCTGCAAACTACATGTGCACGTAACTTGGAAAAAATAAATTTGTTTACGGTGTTCAGCTTTTGGCTGAGAAGTGCAGATTCTATGTGTGTCCACTTTTTTGTGCATCTGCGCCACATGCACACATGCACGTGCGTGTTGAGACGTACGCTCGTACGTGCAGACCATGGACCTGTGGCTTTGCAGTGATCCCAATCCTGAGAACAGGTGCAGTTCCTGCTCATGAATAATTCACAGCCTATCTCTCCTTTCTCTTCGGCGAAGCACAGCAGACGAGACAGGTCATTACTGAATTAGACGCAAAAAAACAGCGCCCGCTCGTGCGATGTGTCCACAACTAACTGCCTTCCACTCCGGAGGCGACTGTGTCCGAGGCGCTGTTGACCTGCTGCACGTGCGGCGACCGACCCTCGCCGGAGAAGTCGAGTGTTGATTGCGCCACTTCCCCACAGCTGAAAAGAAACACGAACGTCAGCGACAAATGCTGAAACCAATTTTTCGTCTCGTGGTGGTCTGAATTCCGCTATCTTTCTTGTGCATTTTCAGTCTTCACTTGCAAACGGAGGTCTTTATCTTTCCACCTTCCAGTGGAACATGAACACTACTGAAAGCAAGAACCAACGTTCACCCTGTTTGCCTGTCCCACAGCTCAGATGCTGCAACTGGGAATGGGTGTAAAATCCCAGAAGTGGTCATGGCAGTCAGGATCCAGAGGAATGGCTTCATGACACGTGGATCCAACTGAAACGTGTGAGCCTTGTCTGTCGCATCCGCAGCAAAATCTGGATCTGCGCTTTCTTGAAGGAACAAAACAAAGAGAAGCGAAGTGCGACACTTTCACGAGACCCCAGACATTACGACCAACAACGAGCATGGCCAGACGGACAAAAAAGTGAGAGAAGTAAAGATTTATCTTTTGTTCATGAGGCCGAAGGAGTGCTGTTTAATCAGCTGTGAGCTCCTGCATTGATTTGCTCATCAATCACAACATGACCTTGGCGATTTCAGCTGCCAACAACAAGCAGATCAACGACGAGCCGCAGTGTTTTTCTTCCGTATGGAGCGTCCTCGACACATTGTTGGGAACGCGAATGTCTCATGGGGTGGCCCATGAAATGGAGGTTTGCTCCTTTTTCCATGCACGTATTCCCGTGCTGCTGCAAGACGCAACGCGCATATACCTCAGTGCCCAAAACGTTGCTGTCAAATCACGGATATGTCTGCAGTTACGAAGCATGTTCGGCAACGTGTCAGCCGAGAGAGATTCTCTGCATGGTTGATGTTGTTGGACAGATTCGTATTCATCTATCCTTGTGGCCTTGCTGTTCACAATTCTTTCGTTGAAGCAGTTTTCCTGATTCATCGAATCCTTCCTCACAGTTCGAGCTGCCATAAGGGTTGGTAGGTTGTGCTGATCTGTGAGCCAAGTCAACACGCAAAAGAGGGAAAAGCCCCAGCAAACACACATCAAACCAATTCAAGATTTCGCTATTTTGAAGGTCAACTCCTCAGTAGGTGGAGAGGGCAATCAGGAGACGGGTCATTTTCTTGAGCTCAAGCGAATCACGCGCACCTTGTTGGCTTTCGCCGTGCATTCTTGTTTGTCCGTGCACGTTGGGGTTCGGATGTGGATTGTCAGTCACACCACCAATACCAAACCGCCCAGAGGGCGATTTGGCGACTCACCAAAAAGGAGGACCCCTGGATACCAGGGGCCCCTCACTATTGGTGACTCAAAAAGTGAGAGGGCCCTGGGTAGTGGAGGCCCTTATACCTTTGGTGACTCACCCAATTTGAGGACCCCCTGGAGTTGGTCACTTTTTGCCCAAAAAAAATGCCCCAGAAAAAACTCATCTGGAAAAATAGGAACAAAAGACTCCATATCAGGCTTTAGCTGGCAGACTTTTTGGTGGAGGTAAGCTTTTATCAAGATCACAAAGCCCTCCATGGAGTCTTTTGTGCCTCAGTGACATCATTGTCGTTGTTTTTTGTGTATGACCGGAGTTCAGGGGAGCGTTGTGCTGCTGCATGCACTGCATGCACACGAGAAAAGAAGAATTCCTCTTTTGGGTCTGACTTGGCTTTAGCTTGTGCCGCTTTGAAAACTCGACTTACACAACGACATGAAGCACAAACCTCGTATCTCCGGGCAAATGTTCCACTGAGACTCCTGCCAGTTCGGATGCTTTTGATGTGCACTGAAACCTAACTCGGACAAAGAGCGAAAAATCATCGGAGCGTCGCAAAGGAAGAGCACGGAAATGTCACGAAAGTGATCCAGATGCGGGGGTGTCTGCTCATTGCTTTTGCAGAGAGGAAAGCTGTTCAGCACATACAGAATACCAAATCCTTGACAACAAATACGTTGCGCAAAATCTCACCCCATTTGTGAGCCTCACAATTTCATTCAGAGGGTTTGCATTTGACCTTGCACGTCCAAACGACAGGAGAGCCGTCCTGCAAAAGCGTGTGTGTCTCACTGCATGTGAGGCACCCTTGCTCTTTTGCAATGCAAAGGCTTTTTGTCTTGATATCAAAGTTGAACGGTTTTCTTTGAATGGACTTCCAGCCAGGGTCTCCGCTGAAATGAATGGCACAAATCCAAATGCAATTGAGTCCTTGAATTTCGCAGACCTTGATTTGCTGATAAGGATGTTGGCAAAAGGCTAAATATCTGACAGTGTAATTCCTTCGCACCGAGATGCCTTGTCACGTACACTTTGGCATTTGGAACTAATCAGGGCTGTCGGGACGAGAGGGCGATTACGCCTGCGTGCGTCTGCGGGCGCGACTGCAGCGGAAGAACAGGTAGCGCCGAGCTGCCAGCCTCCTGTGGGTTGTTTTGGTCGGATTTTGCCCTTGTTCGTTTCGCTTCAGACTCATGATTGCCTTGTTGGGATGATGATGTGTTCACCCCGAGTTCATATCCAATTTCCACTTGGGTTCAGTTGTCATGATGAAATTGTTTCCAGACGATTAGTTCTTGTTTGCTTGGGTTCAGGTGCTGCTGGAGCTCCCAGCTTCCTGTGCGTTGATTTGAGTTGATTCACGCTTCAAATTGGAATCTCAGGTTCTGTGAAATTTGGCTTGGCGTCCCAGAATCTTGTCAGCCTCAGGATCTGAGCCAATAACACGATCTGACCCAGGAACCGACCTGAATCCTCAGGTTGACAAAGTTGTCAACTTTGGGTTGCGGCAAGGTTGACAAGGAAAATTATCAACAGAACTTGGTCCGTTTCTTCTCAGAAAATAACCTGCAGGAACAGATCATGCTCCGCAGGGATGAGTAAGTGAGGAAAGTCACATACTCGTGCGAACGTACAACAACAATGTTCTTCATATCGAAGTGTGTGAAGCCAACCCGTTGGTGAAGCCGTCATGACCAACCCAAAACCCATTCCACCAATGGCGTCGTGAGTTGATTCTGACACTTGCACCTCTGGTTGGACCACACACCCCTCGATGCCATATCGAGTACATTGCATGTTCCTTGAACATTCGCGCCAGTCTCTGAAAGGTGGAACAAGTCGGTCAACTTTTGTTTTTGTTCGCTGGAGTTTGTAATCAGAGACGATCAATTAGACGCAAGGAGCGTTGTTGACTGCGCAGACCCTGGTTGCTCATCTCCGGGGGCGACAGGCGCATCGTGCCTGCAGACGTGGAATGCTGCCAGACGACACCGCTGTCCAATTTGCGTCATTCAATTTGCCGCTGCGCAATTAAGCTGTTGATTGTGCAGCGATCTTACAAATATTGCCAATCGCAAGAAGGCATAAAAGGAGAATGATACTCGTGTGCACGAATCGTGAGACTGAAACTGACAAAGCTCGTGGTTCTCTTGCAGGAATTAACGCACCTTGCGTAGGACGTACCTGAGCCTTTGGCCTGCACAGAAACGACACGCGCAATAACACCGGACTCATGTGACTTGTGGCTTGTGTGCTTCAGGCCGAGGTGACGGCTTGCCACTGCAATCGAGATTGCTTTTTCAGAGGTAAGAGGACTTGAAAGAGATCAGAAATGTGAGCATTTCAGGTGCAAACTTTTCCACTCTTTGAGCAAAAAAGCTAAATGTCAAACATTCCCAGTTTGGTTGGTTGCAACGACAGCTAGGTCGTGCACCCGCGTCGCAGCATGTCAGCCAAGTGCGAGTAAGATTTAACTCGCAGGAAATGACAGGCTCTGCCAACAAAGGGCACTCTCAGGAGCAGTCCCTACCCCCCGTGTTATCAAGACGTCACTGCCTTCTCTGTAGCGAAGAGGAGGTTGCATGTTCACAAACACCAATGATCATGCTGAGCGTTGACTCTCGGAACAAACAGGATGACGCTTGAAGCAAATATGTAGGCACTCCCAAACAACGGACACAAGCCAAATCCACAGCGCACGAAGGACTTGTCGACTCGTCCAAGTTTCCATGTCATATGATTCAGTGACTTCATCAAGACTTACGCGTCTCCATCCCAGGTTATTCTTTCCTTCCTTAATCCATGCAATGAGCAGAAAGTAAATTGTTTCCTGTTCCCACGTTGCCTCGGGACACCCTGCAGCGTACGGTCCAGGATTTTTGCGTGGTAAACATGCGTTGAGGGTTCTCAAGGCTTGGCATGAGCTGCGTGCTCTTCACGTTGCACAGCGAGACTTAACTCGTCGAGTCAACTGCATCTGAATACACATTCTGTTGGTGTACGTGATGACGACCACAAACGGAAAGAAACTTACACTTCACCCACCCTATTTGTCTGCGAACAGTCACAATCAGTCACCATGTATGGCACCATAAGTCAATTAGCCTCTGCACTGCGGCAAGAAACGGTCTGACTGACTTCACTCTGTTCTGAGTGTGGCATGTTTCAGCGCAAAGACATCCTTCTCTTGTGGTGAGTGAATCACGAAGCTCGGAGCAAAATAGATGAGATCGTGAAGGACAACCAAGAAAGACAGACAAAGAAATTGAGAGAGAGAGAGAGAGAGAGAGAGAGAGAGAGATGGTTTTCTTGTTCTCTTTGTTCTGGGTCAAGATTCTACAAGCAACCAGGGAAAGGTAGAAAAGTGGAAAACACATTGCTATGTCGAATGACTGTTGTCAATGTCACGTGAATGACGCAGAGAAATCTCTGGGGTTCAATTAAGGTGACAAAGTTCGTGCAAAGCAAAAATCTCCAATGACACAAAACCTCTCTGGAATTGCTTGGGTCTTTGTTCCAAAGAGGGGGAGCATCTTCAAATGAAGAACATCCGGGTCTCTGCCTCCTGCTCAGATGACATGCCTGCAGGTAATGAAGAAACGACACGTAATCTGCTTCCCAGTTGTTCTATCTGGAATCATTTCGCTGTCGCTCATTGTAGGTGAGGTGCCCACTCAAACTGGGTCCCTGGACAAGAAAGGTGCGTCTTTGGGCGTTCAAAACAAAGCAAACAAATTTCACGAAAATGATCTTCAACTTCGGAGTGTTGGGCGAGGCCTCTACTAAAGAAGAGGAGGAATGTGATCTCGTCAATTGGCTGGTCAGTACAGTCTCGCAAAATACAGCTCTTCTGCGGAAGACTGATGGCGACGGAGGTCAATCCCCACCTTGACAGTCAACCTTTAGCATCTCAATCCAAGCGACAGATGCGTCCGCCACGACAGCTGCTTGAAAGTAATTTTTTTGCTGCGAGCGCTGGAAGTATTTCTGACCAGAGGATGAGTGTGGATGACACAATTCATAGACGTGTTTGTGAAAGGAGAGGGTTTCTTCTTCTTTTGCTTTTGCAATATAGTTTGTGGAAATCATGCTGAAGACAAACACAGGTCTGCCGAAAGAATCGTTTTCACGATTACTGGCTTTCAATGTTCGCTGGACAACACCCGATACGTGCGAGCAGACTATTTTAAGCAGTCCACTGCTGAGCGGAAGTCACGCCTGGACTGTGAGTCCAGCTGAAAGGACCCCTGCGAGAAAATAATGGCATTGTGCTGTGAGAAAGGCAGATACTGCGTGGCGAATATTGCTCTTGCTACTTTCTGTAACTGACAAGGGTATGTACATGAAAGGCGAGGAATATGAACAAGTTCTGAACGCAGCAGCTTCCTCCAAGATCCTGCTCGCTCTTTCTAGGAATTACCTGCGCAGGGTTCCTTGCGGGAAAATATCTTGTTAGTTCCTCGCTGTGCTTTTGAAACGAGATTTGCGAAGTGCACGCGCAGTTTAATTCAATTTGGGCAAAACAGGATCTTTTTTTGTTGGCTGCTGTTTTATTGCTGACAAGGTGCACGCAGCTTCAGGAAGATTTACTGTCTGCAGGTTCGGAAGCAAAGCGCGCTGCAGCACGATAACTGCCACAGACCCAGAACAGCATCTTGATGTGGACTCTGCATCCACGGGAAAACCTTCAAGTGTCGCCAAAGAATCACAGATGTTGACAGACTGCCCACAACCCGCACACACAGAGGAGAAGAGACCATCACAATGCTTGAGAAGCTGCTGCAGCTCGGGATATTAATTCTCCACTCATTGCGCTCAATCAATGGATTTCGCTCTCACAGCTCTAGGTACTAACGCAGGGGTTGCAGCATGCTATAAAAGGACTTGTTTGTGAGGCAGCTCGGGTTTTTGGTGGCGGTGATACATCAGATTCGCTGAGGAGAAGCTGCACTCGGTCTCCGCCTGTTTTATTGAGAGCGCGACTTGTCAGAAGAAGGTACATGTCGTACCTCACAACTGTGCGATGACTTATTCCCACAAAACCGGATTCCTTTGCTTGCAGCAGAACTCTCTGAGTTTCAGACAAAAACTTGAAGAGGAGAGTCAAGGGAATTCGCCGCAGTGATTTCTGTCTCTACACAGTTCTCGGAGTTTGCCTCTGCATGTGGATTACTTGACAATTTGCCTGTTGGAATTCTGCTTGAACACATCCAGAAGATCTGTGTGCACATGGAAACGAGACACTTGACGGAAGGGAGGTTTTTGCTGCACAACCGCTAAATCCGATTTAATTAAATTTCCAGGAAATTAGCAATTTTTGCTTTTCAGGAAAAAAAAAAAACGGAACGTACAGGGATTACCATCAGCTTGCTGTTTGTTGCGCCTGCACAACTTGAGTGTTTTGTTCAAGAAACACACAACCGCTACTTCCACAGAAGAAAACATGCGTGCGAGGCGAGTGTTGGTTGTAGCTTTTGAAATCAGACACTACTGAAGGTACTTTTGGTAAAGCGGAGCAAGTGCGCAACGAGAGACGCAGAGCGCTCGTAGACCTGGTAGTGCAACGTGATGAAAATTGAAAGAAAAACAGGAGCGAGAGACACTGTCGATGGCAAGTACAAAACACAACGAGTGTCTTTGATGTGTGTTTTACATTTTGATGAATTTCCATCTCCGCTAGCCCTTTGATGCATTGCCTGCACATCTGAGCAAAGGAAAGGAGCACCACTTGTTGAGATGGCAACCAGAGACAACAAAGGCGTCGGGAAGGTCTGTGGACCCATTAAAATAATTTCAGAAGACGCAGGTGACGAGATGGAGACCAGAGACCGGGAAATCACAGAGCTGAGAAACACGCTGAAAAACCTGTCCACGTCCCCCAAACAGGCAGACCTACTTCCGGCACCTCGGAACACGCTGTCACCGAACGATGCACTGCAGAGACGACGAGCAGCCAGTTTACAGATTGAAGGCAGAATACCCCATTTTGGAGAACTGGATTTTGTGCCTGAGCACCTGGTTTCACCTCTTTTGCATCAAGACAGAGCCAAATTTAAGGGACCTTTGCAGCGGGTGGTTCACGACGACATGGTAGACATGGGTGTGGTGACAGCAGCGAAGCATCCATCACTCGTGAATAGGAGGAGGTCAGACCCTGGGAGAGTCAGCCCGGCTTTGCTACAGGCGCGGCTCAAGTACATGGGTTCTGGCAACACTTCGGAGGAAGAGGACCGCGAGAAGCCTGCGAGGCCACTGTCGCCCAGACCGCTCATCACCGGAGTCCCCGACCTGGACACGCACTACCCGGCGTCGGGCCTCAGCGTCGAGGGGAGACGCTCACCGGGCTGGTCAAGTCCGCGACGCCGTTTGTCGCAACCGCGCCACAGCGCCTGCGCCGCGTACGGTGGCATCGGCAGCGTGGTGGCGGGCCACGAGTCACCGCGTCTGCGCGCCAGGAAATCACGCTCCAACTCGCTCCCGATCGCCGTCTGGCCCGAAAAGTCGGCATTGGAAGTCGGCGAGGCGATCGGGGCTCTGGCTATGAATACAAACGACCCAGGAGCAAACAGGAGCGGCTCTCCCATCGACACTCTGCAACCTGTTGGAGGTGGTGGTGGTGGTGGCGGTGGCGGTGGCACCCAGCACACCCTCCACCCGTCGTCAGCTGCTCAGGCGGGCAGATGCCTATCGATTGAAGAGCCTCCCCTGGAGGCGATTCTCGAGGAGACCGGCTCACGCGCACAGTCGCACCGCCGATTCTCCGTCCCGCACTCCGTGTCCCCCTCCCTCTACGCTCGTGCTGTCTCCAAGCCCCTCAAACCGTTGCCATAGTTACCACACACGACGAAGGCTCCTCCAGTAAATTGACGATTCCTGACACACTGTCGACCATGGTGCTTAATGAATTAGAAACTCTCACCAGCATTTGAATAGCGGACTCCACATGTCTGTGAATTGTGTGGACTAGATCATGACACATGTTGCCCCCGAGAATTTCTGTCGTTTTGTACGTTCAGCAATAGTTCCAAGAACCGACATGGCGTCCGCCACTAGAGAACCAAATCCCATGCAACTTCCACATCACATTCGAAACGAAAGAAAGCAATAAGCTGGCCATTCTTTCTGTGAATTCACTGTTCCCCTGAGACCTTTGTTCTGTACAAAACTGACGTGGGTGTCTTTGAATTTGACGCAAGTTTATGTGGACGAATTCAGCTCCGCAGATAAAAGGACATGCTAATAGAAGCAATCATTGGGATGACCGTTCTGCAGTGAGGAGATATCAGGGGATGAGATGCTTTCAGCGTGAAGGAAGAATACCGTGCATACACTGAAACGGTTTGTTGGTCTCTGGATGCGTGATCAAGGTGATCAGATCTGCGCACATATACCTGGTACATGTTGCACGCATGTTTGCAAAGTTGGAACGTTGGATGCCATGTGTCAATTAAAGCAGCAAGACATGTGTGGACATCTGCGTGTGAAATAAGAAGGACGAGGAGGAAGCAGTGCATTCCCAACCACATGCAGGACGTTGCGTCTGCATGTCATACGACGGTTTCACTCAGCAGAATTATCTCCTGTTCATGTGCACCGTCGGTATCTGGACCACATCAAAGTTCTTCCTGTCCTGCACCGCCATTCAACTGGTTTGTTTGTTCTTGCTCCATCGCGAAAGGACTTATAAAATGTACCTCGTCAAAGCCCAGGGCACTTCCCAAGATCTCGCTGCTTGTGAGGATACAAAGCTGGGGTCTCTTCCATTCATTGGCCAGTCCCCCGTGATTCGTCCACCGAAGCTCCTCTCCTCGGGCGATGATGATGTGTCTCCAGCTCATGACAGGGACAAACGTCGCGCTATTAGCCAAATTCAGCAGGAAGTGTTGTCAAGGATTGGCAACTAATTTTACGAATTTTTTGCCCTTCTCAATCAAAATGTCCATCACAGATGTAAAAGTACCAAAACAACTGAAGCTTTCACAATAAACCGAGTGACTGGGGGCGTGGTTTCGGAGAAAAGACTCTTCGAGGTGTCTGTGTTTGTGGACGAACCCCTGAAACAGCTGGGCCTGAGTTGTTTTTGTGAAGGTGCATGGCAGACTTAAAAACTCAAACTGAATCTTTGGATTCTTGCGAGCATCAGTGCAAGCATGGCAAGCAATTACAGCGCACTGTTTTCTCACAGGTGGAATCTGTTCCTAGTAGATTTTGTCGAGTTACTCTGCTGCGTCTGGACTGACTCGCCTCTTTTCCTTCTTGGCTGATTTGTAGATTTTATTGTGTGTGAAATGTCACCAACAACACAAAAGCCACTTGCCGGAGGAAATGTACGAAGTGTAACGAAAGAATTTGGTCACGGAACTGAAAATACGAGTCCGACATGCACACATGCAGATCTCTCCAACAAGGACATCCGTTTGCATGTATAGGCGTGGTGAATCAGGTGAACTAATCTGGTGGGTGTGTCTCTGTGATACGTATTGTGTTCGTTATCTGTTCACAAATTTCCGCACGTGTAACCGGTTTTGAATCCATGCAGAAGACCCCGGTTGTGTATCACTCGAATCTTGCTGTCCTGGTGTTGAATTTCAGTGTCTGTTTCAGAAGAGAATCATCACCACTTCAGATTGTGTTAGTTCAACTGCAGGTGATAGAGAAACACGTTGACACGTTGAAAGTGAAACTCAACTGTTACCACTGTAAAGTAGGTGATGGTGTGTTGTGATAAAAATTTGTGAACATGTAGTTGTGACACGAATATCCATGTACAAAAATTGCATGTTTTACATGGTTGGTGCATTAAATATATATTTTCACCCAAGAATACACGTTGACATTGACTCGTTGTTTTCGACAGCAGAAGAACACGAGACACGATGAGAATGAAGCAACGGAGGCCCCATGCACGGCGGCCAATGTCCTGCGCCGAAACCACAGACCAATTGCACGAGAATTGCATTTCGCACAATGGAAACAAATTGAAGAGGAAAGTGACGCAGAAGTTGAACGATTTCCATTTTCACACAAACAAAACACGAACTGCAAATTTCTTTGACCTTGCAAAAATTCGTGTCGAGTGATCAGCGCCAAGCGAAAAAGAGCCTGACACAAAAAGAGCTTGTGTTTTTGTTTGTACCGACACACTGCACGCAGGAGGAGTGTCGCCGCACATCAGCACGCCTCAAACCAAGGAACCAAGCTGCCTGCAAAAGCAAAATATCGACGGCAACTTGACGCTTGTGAAACTTCAAGAAGACACTGAAACACGCCAGCACAACAGTCTGTCTGTCTGTCTGTCTGTCTGTCTGTCTGTCTGTCTGTCTGTCTGTCTGTCTGTCTCACACACACGCACACACAGTGTCAGTTTCCTACGACTATTTGCAAATATGAGAAGAAACAAATACAACACCGTATGTTTCAAGACTTGTCAATCCTTTGTTTCAATGCTACATGTATTGTGCATTGGAAACTTTTGAAGAGAAGCAAAGTGAAATGAACATTTCCGTACGCTCTATTCCATGCAGTCGGATTGAGCGGGCTCTTAGTGCACGGTGGCTTTTTCGTGACCAGAGGACAACCTGATGCACTTACAGGGTCAGCCTGAGACGAGCACCAATCTGGAGGCTTCAAGGATTTGCCATTCCCGGAAAAGAGATGGAATAGAGGTTTCTTGTGGGAGAAAACCTTGCTTGAAATGCACACGGGATTCCATTTTGTGCCATTTATTCAAGATTAGAGATGACTTTTCTGAAAGCAGAGAATGTCTCTTTGAATTTTCTTTCCTATTTTCGAATACGCACGGTGGGAATAATTCCGTCCTTGACGCGGAGGTGAAGTTTCAGAGAACCAGCGAGTAAGTGAGTTGAAGTCACCTAATCTTTCGCAGGGAGCGACGAGATAGAGTTGGGCTTCTCAAGTCAATTAGCCAGCCGTAAATGGGAGCTGTGACATGCTCCTTCCGTTCTGGAGAGGCCAGATTTTGCAAAGTGGACATTGCATGTCAAGTGAGACACTCCAAGAGTGTTGCCTCGTGTGGCTGGTGAAGCAGCCTGTCGAAATCGCAAACGTTGTTTCCTCAGTAAACTGTGATTTGAGTCTCTTGTGCTCCGTTATGTTTGCTTATCATTGAATTATGATTAGAACTAATGGATTTGTGTTTGGCTCACACACAATCAGCGGCAGAGCTGCTTTATCAAATTTACTATCTGTAGGCAACACGTTGACAACGAAGTTACAGGCACAAAGCTGTAACGCTCAAACACGACCAAAAATGTGTTGCTTCTGATGAATTTGCTTCAAGTACATGACAACTCTTACGATCAAGTTATCGAGATGTTTTCGCAACGCTTTCCGTTGAAGATCTGGATCCATCAATCGGTGATCAACATGGAGATAAATCCGACAAGAAAGAAGCGAGGTTCATTGTTCGTGACATTTTAATGGTTACCAAAAAGAGCACATCACGCACACCTGCCTTGATGTACTTAGCCAGACAAAAGAATCTCTCATGGCCACAGCGGATGGCATCAAGCTAATCCGAGGGAGACGTGGAGAACACTTGTTCACTGCAGGCGCATTTACGCCGTATGGTGAGCTCCCTTCTATCAAGAATGTCTGTCACTGTACTCGCAGAAATTTGCCAGTACGAGCACAGACGTTGCACGAAGTGTGCGCCTGGGGATTCTGCATGTGGGTGGACTGCTTCATTTGTTGTCCTTCTGATGTCGCTTGATCATTATGTTCCTCTGATAATGTCAGATCGACCAAGCACATGAAATTTGTCACGCACAATCCAGCAACAGCTTCTGAATTCCTTTGAACTCTCGAGTAGAGAGCACCTAAAAAAAGTACGGATCACAGAATCGAGACAAAATCAACAGAAGCTTTCCTGATCCTCTTCATTCGTGAGCAGATGAGGAGCTTAGTCTTCCGTGCCAATCGAACTGGAATCCCCCGCGGAACGCAGCTGTCAGCGTCGCGCCACGTCCTCTCCATAATAGACCTACAGTGTCACACGCATCCATCCTGGAACATCTGGAAGTTGCAGCTGAGCGTTCAGGAATGGAATGGCTTTTTTCACTCAGACAGAAGACCTCTGTGAGCTCGACGTTCAAATTCATTTTTTGTTTTTCTCAGCTTCTGGCCAAAAGTTCAACGCACACAGTCACACGCACAAACAAAAAATAGCTCCATGGAGCTCGCGGTGATTTGAGGAAATTTCAGTTGCTCTGATTTGGCTTGCTCTGATGTGGCTTGCTCTGATTTGGCTTGCTCTGATTTGGCTTACTCTGATTTGGCTTCCTCTGATTTGGCTTGCTTTTTTTTGTCAAAATTCTTATTTTTTTCACTCAATATTCATAACTTGGGAATTCATTTAGCACACACCTAAATGGAACAAATTTGACAAAATGGAATTTTTACACATTGTTTCACAATAATATCCATATATCAACCAAAAGCATTGCCCAGTATCCATTTTTAAATTTTCTATGAAAAATGACTTTTTAACCCAAATTTTAGCCCCACCTAAAAAACATATAAAATTTTCAAAAATCAAATATTGAATGCTGCCTCTCAAACCCCCATACAATATACTACATTTCATCAATATACTTCTTTCACCAAATATTTTTTGCCT
>JAAUXT010012322.1_pt1 | contig 18897 bp, 14 predicted proteins | sample 7278171 | NCBI WGS metagenome assembly JAAUXT01 (sample SAMN14350112, study PRJNA611818) | marine sediment metagenome | isolation source: surface marine sediment (1.8m) | place: French Polynesia: Moorea | collected 2018-08 | reverse complement strand
GTGCTGCTGACATACTTTTGGAAGAGGCTGCCTATAGGTGCTTTGATTTGGCTCGCACCGATTTGGCTCATCAGCCCAAATCGTGCAACCCACCTCAAATCACCTAAAAATGGTGATGCCCGTCTAAACAAACGATCAGACAGAATTTTTTTCTTTTTCAGTGTGATTGAGCTCTTTATAGAGCAAACCGTGGACATAGTGGCCAACACGCCGCCGCAACCAACACCTCAACAGCTGGCCGGAACTCGCGCGCATCGAGCATTGGTTAATCAAAGGATGGTGGCACGTGAAGCTGGCTGCACGCCTGAAGCGGAGAAGATAATGTGGCTCTACTTTGTCAATTTGACGGCTGTGACCCCGTTTCCACCTACAACGAGCTTTTGGGTGAGTTGGACAATCTTACATTATCACCAGTTCTGTTCCTGAAGAAGAGGGGAGCATTTGATGACCTAATTTATCCGAAACTGCGTCACACCCAGACAAACAAGCTTGTGAAGTACATTTGCCTTAGTTGCAGGGGTTTTCTTTGATTTGGGCTATAATCCAGGAAATTTCTTGCAGGCCAAAAACCTGAGAAGGTTCACCAATGAAGCGCTACGGTGCCCGACAGCGGAGGTCAAACTGGCAATTCAAGCGGTGAAAGGAGTCATCGGGCAAGACCTCTTGTACCCCTAAGATGGACAGTCTGGGCCATGCTCAAGAGGAGACTGGAAAAACAGCAACTGACCTACGAGATGTGTCTTTTTTTGTTGTTTGAAATGAAAAGAAATCACGGAAACACTGTGGACAAAATATTCCAAATTTGCTCATTATGTTCGTTCAGATGACTGAAAAGCTCAGTTCAGTAAAAATTTGCCCCAGCTGTGTGAAGATGACTTTCGGAAGAGGAGTCAAATGTTGCCAAAACTGTTTCAATTTAAAAAAAATGGTGCAACTTCGTGTTAAATTTTCACTACTTTCAATCCAACACGCTGACGCATTCCATTCACTTTCGCAATAAATTATTTCAAAGTGAAAAAAAAAAAAAAATTTGAAAAAAAATTTGAGGCTCTTTAGACCTAGCTGCGGTTCTGTTTCTGTACCTGACAAAGCAGCCAATTGCTCACAAGTGGGAGTCTCTATCTTTGTGGGTCACAGAGCAGACTCATCAGTGCGAGAGTGCTTGTTTTCGTACTTCCAGGAGATTTGGTCTTTCATCTTCACCGGATCTGCACACGCACCCAGGTGAGTTGGGAGACGCTTTGAATGCGAACAACTCCGTGCACTGATGAGACTCAGAGCAATGATTCCGACCAATCCAGAGCAATCAGAGCTGTTTTCTCCGCACATCAGTTCGTTTCGCTCCGGTCTGTCGCGTCTTGATCAGGATTAATTTCGGGTCAGCAAAAGGACCTTGATGTTTGCCAAGGCAATTTGCTGGCCTGGGTAGAGTGTCAGGCATGTTTCACACTTTACGCACTCACTTTTGTCTTGGGAAGAAACAAACTGAAATTCGGGTTCTCATTTTCAAATTACGGCAAAGGGGGCATTTTTTCAAAAGTATGGTTTTCTGGAATCCTGTTTTGGTGCAATGGGTTCCACGAAGATCCAAATTTGTGACTCACGTTGTGGAACAAATTGCGCCGATTAGGTTTCGCTGCAGGGCACGTTCACTTGTTGAACACACTGGGCGAGTTTGGATCAGGTGCCTCATCAACCAACAGATCAGCCCCACCAGTGTTTTCTCGCGCCTTTGAGCTGTCCAAATGAACATACGTCTAATTGAATTGAAAGACAAGCCAGAAAGTGGCAGATCAACTTTTTCACTCGTCTGTGCATACCTTCCCTGGCCTCGTGGTGCGCATCCGTCCTACTTGTGTGGCACCTGGTGCACCTGGTGCCACAGCTCCGCTTCCACGCATTTGTGCAAAACCTTCCGGTGGGTGAGCTAAAACCACAAGACACCACCAGTCTCCCTTGGTTACGTAACACGTGAAGCTGTCGTTGCCTGAGAGATCGCTTTGACGCCACAGGGCTTCAGGTGCTGAAAGTCCAACGAGGCGGACAAATATCCGGTCAAAGGGACGGCAGCAGACGCGACAAGACGTCATACGGATAAACACAGCTTTGTTGATCGTCCACACCTAATTAGCTCCAGCTTTGTAGAGCTGAAAATAACATCAGATGACCACAAATAAATTTGCAGTGAACAGCTGGAACCAAAACAACTTGTACAGACCAGTATTCATTGTGTGGCTTTCAATACATTTCATTTCGTCTGTTTGAGATGGACCTCATGCAATCACACATTGGGTGTCCGGAACAGAACAATGAAAAATCTGTGCATTGGATTCTGCGCACAAATTCTGAACTTGAGACCACATCAGCCCAGGGGCGACGGAAACTTCGGTTCACCAATTGCAAATCGAGTTCCTTGCCCACCTGAGAGCAGACAAATCGACTGAAACCTGCATCGAGACCTTGAAAACTGATCTGAAATCAATTATGCCTGTCGGATCGCATCGCCAATGTCAACATTTGTGCGGAGGAAAAAACTTTTCAATTGTACATTTTGCCTCAACGAAAACATCTTTGGTTTCAGACTGGGAATGGAGGGCGCAGAAATGCATTTGAGATCTTTGCTTTCTGTTTCATGTGGAAAGCAACATTTTCAATGAGTTTCATCACAGAGCCAAACACTTGATCTTGATCGTCGTGGAAAGAACAAAGCTTGGCCTTTCTGGGTCACAATCCTTGATCCAGACACAACTTTTGATTCAGCTTTTGTTCCCTTGCAGGAGGTAATCAGGATGTGTGAAAATGAAAAGATTGATCCGCAACTGACTGAGCAATCAGCTTGTCACTCCACACAGAGATCAACTCTATCAAACTCATTGTGGGGTGAAAAGTAGCTGCTGTTGAAGTTCCAACAGAATCCAGAAAACTCTGAAATCCTATCGGCAATTTATCAAAGGAATGTGTTGGTTTCATTGATCAGATAAACAAACCCCGTTGTGCTGTCTAATTCTTCAGTGGCCAAACTGCACTCCGAAGAGTTTGCAGTTGATCCATCTTGGTACTGTGTTGAAAAGACGAACAAGCGAGAAAATATTGATCAAATGACTCTGCATTGTTCTAATGGCCAGCTACGCAGCTTGACATGCCCCTCCGGACGTCAAAGAAAGTCTCCTGGAGCTGGGTTTACACTCGACCTGTCTTGCGTCCTTTCCCCATGCAAGTACAAGTAGATGGACGATGCATCGCAAACGCAACACACTTCACTGACTTCAGACACAACGCGTCCAGTGTGAAAGCAGCGTCAGCGATCTGCTTGCGTTCAGCCTTCAGTAGATCCACAATGTTTCCAGCCTTGGGCACCTGACTGAAGCCGGAATCATGAGGACTGCCTCGAGCAACACCTTTTGCAACACGAAATCGATCCATTGGAAACACACAAACTGAGCATTCAATCAGGAGTGCAAAACCCTGTCAATTCCTGGCTGATTGAGCCTGATCCTCCCGGGAAAAGAGAAACTCAAATGAGTCTCTCCACAGAAATTGGATGTTGAAGTGCACAGTGTTGCAATGTCTGCAACGCTCCAATCCCCTGTGAAACTGTTTTTGTTGAAAGGAGCGCGACTGTTTCAGTGGAGCCACAACGACTGGTTGGCTTCGGATCAACCAAACTTGTCTTTGTTCTCAACCCCTGTCTTGCTTGTGGAGTCCATCGGAATCTGCGATGACAAGCTGCCAACGCTGGTAGATCTGTGAAAAAGTGTTTGATGCCAAACAAATATCCCAACAATTTTACAAGACGCTGAAGGGCGTGGACGTCGTCTCAGGTGCCGAGTGACTGGAGCTGTATGAACGATGAACGCAATGCGTGGCGTATCCAAAGCACATCCAGTGTGATGAGGTTGGCCTGAGACATCACGTCCTTGTGAGTGAGACCTGCCCACAGTAAAGCGCTCATGTGCGCTGGATTTGCTCTTCTGATCGGCTCTGGACGTGGGGCGTCGCCCCATCTGCACGCGATCCTCACATCCGACTCACGTCACCGCAGCGCGCGTATCAAAGTGACGCGTCCCCTTGCAAAGCTGGGTGGCTTCACCAAACGATAATGTTAATGATGCTCAACAGGTTTTTCAGCTGCATCCTGGCATCAAAATTTCAGAAAGTGAAACCGGAAACGTGGGCGTCCCGACGCGAGCCCAACCACGCCACCTGACGTGACATCTTCACGTCAAGGTGATCACGTTTGTCCAACTTTACGTGAACTGTATGAACACGACAAGAGACCGCCCACTACGCATCGTACCAGTCACGAATGTTTCAGAAATTACAATACAAAGTATTGTTGATCAATACGTACATTCCCCGCCATACGAGGACATCAAGCGTATCAAATGCGAGAAGAGGCAGAAACACCGCTCCTTCTTCCCTCGATTCTTCCAGATGACTTCAGCTCGACGTTTGCGTCACAACTCAAGAGCGATGAGCGCAGAAAACAAGCCGCTTCGAATACATTTCGATTCCCTTTATGTTTGGCTCACTCCACAAAGAAACAGGTAACAAACGAAAATGATCACGATGCCTGGAAATTCTCCATTTTGGTAGAAACGCATTGAAAATACGTACTATCAGGATCGGGAAATTGAGCGCACAAAGAAATGTCTCAAATTGAAACGCAGGAACTTTTCTCGCAGAAAAAGAAACAAGACTCAACAAAGTTCAGCTGTCAGACTCGTCATTTGTTCGTGCTCGAACACCTTTCAACTGTTTTATCAAACAAAAGTTTTTTTTCACTCAAATTGACACTGATTGCCACTATTTTTCCAGCCCTCCCACACGAACGTCAAGGTCTGCATCTGCGATTGCTCGCAAAAACCTCTGGTGGGTGATGTGCACATGCGGTTCAGACAACCACCACAAATTCGATTTTCGCCTCTCTCTTGAGGAATTTGTAGTGATGTCCACTCAAAATTGGCCACAGATCAGAGGAACAGCAATTAACACAGAACCAGCTCTCCCTGCACCTCACCTGTCTCAGTTACACGCGCGTGCTGATGTGGTGCGTCCAAGATCTCCCTTTTCCGTAATCCTGGTTCTCAATGTCTCGGTCCACAATAAAAATGTTCCAAAGTTCCGCAGATGTTCAACACGTCCCAAAAACGAACAAAAAGGCGGAAATCTTCAACATCTGCACTCGTTGAGAATTATTCCCAGATGAATTCAAAATTCAATTCATTTCTGTCCAATGTCATTCATTGTTTCTTTGAATCTATCGAGTTCTGTGTTGAGTTCCTCCATTCAGACACACGGGCCCCGCAGTCGTATAAATGAGCGTCTCCCCCGCGGCGTCAGCGGCGGCGGCGTCGCGTTGAAGCTGCACAGCGTCTCAGGTAGTGCAGATTCCTCAGGTTCTACAGGTGCGCAGCTTCCCGGGTCCTCCTCCTCCCACATGTGTGAGCGGGACGGGCGGGCCCGCGTTCCTCCGTGTGCACAATCAGAAGTGCGTGCGTGAACCTGATTGATCTTGGGTTGGAGTGTTGTCGCGGTCTCGAAACAAAAAAACAACAGAAGAAAGTGCAGACGGCGAAAGGCTCAGACAGGCCATGGGACTCCTCCCACCCACATCCATCCCACACCGTAGTTTGAGAGTGCTGCACCAGAACTGAATTGCATTTCCATGAGGTTCCATGGTTTGAGTTGCGATAAGTCTGGAATCTGACCAAAGACACAAACACACGGGACGAAGTGGGGCCAGACTGGAATCGATCAAATTTCATTTCACCTGTCAAACAAAACCTTCTCCCATTCCTGCAGACGTCACGCGATTGTCTGCGACGAAAGACGGGAGAAACAGGAATTTTTAATTGAAAAAGACGGGGAAAAGCCTGACGACACAAAGCAATCAACGAAGAAAGCATCTTGTTCTGCTGTATGACAAAAAACGCAGAGAATAATCAATCAAGGGAAGTGCGTCGGGAGGTAGGAATTTTCTCTGAATGTTTTTGAAGTCAGTGTCGAAGTTTTGTGACAATGGGCGAAACCCTGAACCAGACACTGTCGTCTCATTTTGTGAATATCAAATTTGCAAGGAAGAAATGTAGCGAGAAGTCCACGTCTGATGCAATCGACATCATCCGACGACCATCTCGGGTCTTGATGTACACAAACGTCTGTTTGCGTCACCAGTTGTGCAGCTCCAAGTTAATTGGCCTTCTTACTGCAGACGTGTGTGGATTTACTGTTTGAACAACAGGTGTCTGGCCTGGATCTGCTTTGCTTGACAAGGGCTCTTCATTCTCCATAGAGCCCCCATATCCCTCAAGCAGATTCGGGGAATACTAGGACTCAGGCCACATACCCCTGACCCCACTCCAAATTGGTGTACCGTAACCCCAGAACCCCAAACTTCGTGCCACATACGAGCCCCAGCCCAATTCGGAATCAGGCCCCACTCAGAAAATGATTGGTTTCTCAGCCGCAATCCTGGCTCATCTCATCCACCAAGAACGACCACATCTTGGACCCAGACAATGACAATCTTCGAAACAAAGCGAACTTCTGTCACCAACAGCAGCCAGCACTCTGACCCAAACATCTTGCGGCAAAAAATCAAATGGCTTTGATTCAAAGCACAAAACTCCGACACTCTTTTTCCACAACAATGTCCCTTTTCATCTGTTTTTCACAGACGTTGCAAATGTTCACTTTTTCTGTATATCTCTTTTTTTAAGTCATTGGATTCTGCCACCCACCCACATATTTTTACCACGCTTGTTGTGAGCAAAACTATGAAGACAAGATATATTTCTTTCACTGCAAAACAAATTTGCGCAAAATTGAATTTGTCAAAAATAGACCAGTTTGGTGAAAGCCAGCTTCTGTTTCACATCAGAATTTCAACTGCTTGCAAGTTCTAATGTCAAAGCTATTTCCGTTTCACAAAGCGAGCACGTCATCGCATCTAATGCATTATCTCAATTCAGTAATGACACCAAATGGATATTTCTCTCTTCTGCAACTGAAGACGACACCTGGACTCCGCTTTGCAACACGCAGGATCCGAGATGCCTTTCAAAGGTGAAATTATCATTCCTGTTTGAGACGACACAGCACCGAACCACCCCTTTGCACGTCAACCTCAAGTGGGAAATACGCTGCGTTTCCACGCGTTGCGTCGTGAAATCGACGCAACGCCCACTCAGGGACCAAACACATCAGTTCTTTCACGCGATGCCAGCAAAGGCAGTCAACCGCTCCTGTCGCAAAGATGGTCGTGTGTGCATTTCCACCGTCGTCGAACGAATCCAGCCCAAGAGAACTACCCCAGGGAACACAAACTGAACAGGAATGATTTCGGTGAAGACTTGTCTGATTCCAACGCCCTCAATATGATATCACCAGCCCTGACACCGACATTCTGCGTGTTGTTGCGTCAGAATCATCATCCAGTGTCAAAAATACACCAGACACAAACAACATGAAACTGAACTTCACGTCTATGGAACTTTTTTGGAAGACGAAGCCACCTTTGAGGGTCGGATTTCAGAGGCGCTGGATCCACTTTTGTCGGCGAAGAGCTGCTCCTGCCACGAGAGGCCAAGAACAACACCCTGAACTATCACGCAACCCTCCCATTCCACCCAACACTCGCTTTTGTCAGATCGTCTTCTCAGTTGGACTGGCAAAAGTTTGGAATTGCTTTGACCAAAAGTTGACAACTGAACTCTGGCAACTGCATCAAGCAGGCTCAGGAGCGTCTGGGTTCGTCATGCACTGAACGAGAAATCGGGGACAAAAGATGAAGGCCAAGGGTCCAAACCGCGGAACCCTTGTGCTTCAGGGGGTTCTGTTCACAATGACATGGATCTGTCATGAAACTCCTCAAAATAACACTCAGTGGCCCCGCTGCACATTGATCAGTTCTGAACAGCCTACCAACCGCAAAAAAGTCGAAGCCCAGAAAATCTAAGACAAGGCCGACGATACACAACTGACACACGCACAACACACTTCATGTCTCTCAAGTCGTCACAGACAAAACGTGCTCTGCCAAGGATGCGCGGTTTTTCCTCGCTTCTGCCACACCTGAATTGATAGATTGTGGCGCCCGAACGACGGAAAAACGACTCTTTGAAAATTCAAACATTTTGTCAAGACGCGGGAACGAAATATGAACTTCACCAGCGCAAAACTTCAGAACGAAAGCCTGAGAATCTGTGCGTTTTCTGCACCAACTTGCGCAAAAAAAAAAAGAATACAAAGGAAAAAGAAAAGCGGAGAATTCACAACTAAAGAGACTTCATCGTCAACATTTCCGCAGAATCCAAACTCCCTAATTGACTCCCTCTACAGATAAAGAGATTCCAACTTCCTTCAGAGCTCACTGCACCCACTAAGGAAGCCAATTTTCACTTGAAAGGTCCAAAGGCGAGTACTTATCGGATACAATTTCCACTGTGGATCCAATGCCACACCTTAGTTTCCAAAATACCTTTCCACACTGATGTCACAACATTGAAGGAAGATACTGTTACAACTAAAGATGCATTTAGACTGACATTTAGAGGAAAATGAGGCATCGGAAGATTGGCTCCTCAGCAAAATTATCTCACTTGCTGGAAGAAGCGCAATTTAAATGTCATTGAATTGAGCCAATTGAAACTTCAGTCAGTCAGAAAAGTCATATTTCGAGCACAGTGCGGCAACTTGAATTTTAACAAGACTTGAGAAAAGTTTTTCAACTGAGACTCGCACAGGTGGAAACCATGGAAGGGACCAAGGGACCTCGTTCTGGAGTCAGCAGAACCTGGTACCCTGCCCGGAAATCTTGCCTGAAAGAGCACAACGCAAACTGAGCGTTTCGTTCACAAAGTCACACAGTACGAAGTTCCTCTTTGCGCGTTGGCGGAAAACTGCATCAAACGGAAGCACAAAGACAGAACATCTGCGTTGGTCCCACAACTGAACATCTGATCAGGAGCTGCCTTCAGAGAGGCAGGAATCGACTCGAGTCCCCGGCGCCTCAGAAGCGTGAAAGGTGAGAAGCCCCAGACCCAGGTACCACTGATCATCGTGTAACCGGAGAAGTCCTCAGCTCCTCTGTGGTGCATCGACTCCCAACAGAGGATCAGCAGACTGATAGATCTGGAGCTCTGGAGCTGAGCTCACTTCGGTGCACTGTGTGAGCACTGCCGGTACCGGAGGAAGAACGCCGAACTTCGATCCATTCGATTCCACTCGCAGATGTCAAAAGTATTTTCCCTGATCCAACCATGTTCATGTTTTGCACCCAGACGGAACGCATTTCCTTGCTTCCCTTTGATGCACCCGTGCGCGCACGAATCTTTCGGGAGAGAAAAAACTCTCGACAGGAGCATCACCGTCACAAAAATCTTGTTTTTCCTGCAGCTGCGACGTAATCTTTGGGACAGTGTCTGCTTTTGCTTTACAGAGTTAACCAGCTAATTCCAAACGGCAGAAATTGCCCTGACTTGTGCCCGACTTCCATTCCCTGTACTCGTAATCAGCATATTCATGCCAAAAACTTGGAACTTTCTGTTGTCGTGAGTTGGTTTTCCATTGCACCCAATTTTGCTGCTTCATCAATTCTGCCCTGCACGTCACCTGTGTCTTGATTTCGGAGTCAAACGCTGCAGTTTAACGGATTGATTGATGGCTTGAATCACTCACCTGGATTCACCTGCAATCAGCAGCTCCTTTGATGTCCCGCCGCTCGCTCTCACCTGTGGAAGGTGCGCACGTTGGATCTGTGGGGGCGCGCTCAATCCTTGGAGCTGTCAAAGACAAATTTTGAAAGCAAATGAAGTGTGCTCCATGAAAAGACGAGCATGTCGACAAGGCAACAATCTTCTGTGATCACAATCAGCATGTTCAGATGTGAAAAGACAAATTTTGAAAGCGATGAAGTGTGCTCCATGAAAAGACGAGCATGTCGACAAGGCAACAATCTTCTGTGATCACAATTAGCATGTTCAGATGTGAAATTGTAATTGAGAAATTTCTGGCTGTTTCTTTGGAGAAAAAGTTCTCCTTTGGACATCCAGCTTTCGGAATTGATCCCACTTGATCTTTCTGCTGTTTTTCCTTCTCCGTCTTTTTTACCTTCAGGAATGACACAGGTTCAACAGCGACGTATCGTCGGCAGCTGCGCCCTAATTGCACTCAGCGCTGATCTGCAAAGACAAAAGCAGAAAAACGGGGTGAGTCAGGTAAGGATCAATTTGGTGTCGTCTCATTGGAACTGGATTAGGTTTGCCTGATTAGAGAAAACTGGGGCAGGAATCATGTTTCGTTTGAAGATCATCTTCAGTTCCCAAGCAAACTGCGGACGCGCTGACAAATTAACTCTGTGACAAATCGCTTTGTTCTCACACGCACAACGTGGACACAAAACGGAAAGCACTGCACCGTCAGGTCGACGCGCAAACTTGCCTCGCTCTTTTGCCAGGGTCGCACGCTCACAGAATCAAGCTCGAACACAGACTTCAGACACAACAAAGTCCAAAACCATTTGAGACCGCACAAATCCTGACGCTTTCACTCCTTCAGGATATGATTGCAATCATCATCAAGCCACGAATTTGGGCTCCTGCGCCAAACTTCTCCGTCAGCTGAAGTCGACCGAGGCGGGGATTTCCAGCGCTTTGTCCCCAGAACAAAACACAGCTCCACGTGTCAGCACCGGAACAGGCACGTCCAAACCAACACACACAACTCAAAATCGATTCCCAATCAATCAATCAGCACAGTGGAGAAAAGGTGCAATCATCTCAAAACACCCTTTGGACGCGAGGTCGGGTCCAAGGTCCGTGAGCGGAACTTCCTGGAGTGATGAATCAGCAGAGTTGTACCAGCTGACGATGACAACAGGAGATTTGCATCTTGTGGTTCATAGTGCAGTGATCAAGCGAGGTGAGTCCACACGATCAGGATGTCTGACTCCCAACACTTCCGTGGTTCAAACTCCGTTCCAACCTCAGAGAGAGAGAGAGAGAGTATGTGTGAGAGAGACAGACGGGCACTCACAGAAACACACACACGCACACACACACATACACACAAACACATCGATTCTTCCCGACGTTGACGCACGCTGCTATTTCCCTGTGGTGTCTGACCTGACAAATCGCCATTGTTTCAAAAAGGTGACATGACATAGCACCGAAACAAGAATTTTTCTGGCGACCTCGAGAATGACTCGACTTCAAAATGCGTTTCAAATCGTCTGTGTGTGTGTGTGTGTGTGTGTGTGTGTGTGTCTGTGTCTGTGTGCGTGGTGTGTGTGAACATATTTTCCAACAAGCAAAACAGCCAGATCCTCAAGGTTTGCGTGAATACCAGTCTGACCATGTCTGACCATCTTGCTGAATGCAGAACTGCGAGTTTTTACACGAAACCAGAAGCCCAAGGCGGAGTTATGTGAATCGGATATCCTTGAAGCCCTTTGCACTTTTCCTCAAAGAATCGAAGAATCGTATCGGGTTCGGAATTACTGAGTGCAGTCTGGATTGTGACCAAAAAGAAAGCATTTGGTCTGAAAAATGCAGTTGTTGGCAAAAATCTTGTGAATCCGTTTTCCCGGTGGATATGATACTTGAGCATTTCGGGGATTTGGTCAAGGAAACAAATAAATGGAGAAACTTGGCAAAATGCACCAGTGGCATTGTTGTTCAAAAATGATCCACATGTCAGTCAACAACGAAAAGGTGAATTGAATTCTTGTGTTGTCAGTTTTGCAGCAGCCGGACGGCTGCAAAACTATCAAACGGGTGAAATCGACACAACAGTGATGAAGTGTTTGAGAACTGGAAAGTCTCACACAGGAGATCTTTTTTCAATGGCAAAAGCATCCAAAACCTACAGAAACTGGTGGGGGTCAGTGTTGGCCCTGCTGCGTGCGCGTGCGCACGCGTGTGTGCGTGTGCGTGCACTCGCGCGTTTGTGTAAGCAAGTATGCAGACCCAAACACCTTTCCTGTGCTACTTGCCAAACTGACAAACAAACTCAACAACGTTTGAAGCGTGTGACTGTCGGTGGGAGTTCTCCACCGCGCGCACAGGTGAGACTTGGCCGCCGGGGATAACAGGTTCCGACGTCCCACTGTGAAAAGCGTCATGCGATTCGCTCGTCCGTTTCCGCCAGAACCTGTCCTCAACCGCTGTTATTACGCCATCAGCCAGAAGTCTAGATTGCTGAAATTCAAGCCAAATTATTCCACTGAAATTTTCACAAACTTTTGTTGGAAATTCAGAATTTTATGAAATTTGATGATCCAATGATTTTGCAAAGAGCGTCAGGCGATCAGGCTCCTGAACCTATCCGGCCAAGTTTCTGTTCTTTCTGTTTCTTTCGCCCTGGATGCATCGAACCCAGCGTCTCCGCAGAATGCAATGGACATTCCGTCCACACAGCCCTCCAATCCCAATACCTTTTTTGCGTCCAGGCTCAAGCCGTTGGCGAAATGCTCTCAATGGTGACCATTTGTGAGTGTTGACTCGTGTTGGTTGGTGTGGACAGTGTCGGACAGTGGCAGGCAAGTTTGCCTGGTGGATCGCAGAACCCGGGCCCTGAAATGTTGCCCCTCTACAAAATACTTTGAACCTACTTTCGAGAGTGTCATGGGGTTCTTGGATCCGCCCGAGTGGTACCGTGGCGTACTGCTCACAGCTGGACCCACGTATCACGAACACCCCACGACGCACACACCACTCACACAGACCTTTAATCATGTCTCTGTCAATTCAGCTGCCTCTGTCGTCCTCTGTTCAATGCAACTACAAAGAGTATCGCTGCTTAATAACAGAGTACTCAATCAGAATTACAACAGGTACTACGCTGCGAGAATGTAAGCAGTTTCTGAAACGTTTCAGCGCGACACAATTGCCATGCACGAGACGCACTGACGTGAGACAGCAGGAATGGAGTGAGTGCGTTTTCGCGCGTACGGCCTTGGGAAGGTCCAAGTCACGAGAGACCCGTGTGTGAATACGAGTACTCTCGCATTTGTTCCCCATCAAAATTGGATTGTGCGTGGAAGTCAACAGTACGCAATCACAGAAAATCACCTGCAGGTTGTTGATCCCAAACGAAAACAGTGACGCAGACACCCTTCGAACGCTATTTTCCTGCATGTGCGTACACCTTTGTGAACGACACTTCTTTTGGAGAAGGAGTCTTCTTGGCCACACTTCTGGGCTGACCACGATACTGACGGACCGCCCGTTCCTTGGGTTGATGGTGACAGTTTGGCCGTCCGATCTTTTGGTTTGACGCACAACACCAACACCAAATTCACGAGGCGGCTTCAGGAACGTTTGCATCGGATCCAGTTTTACCATGATATTTGCGTTCGCAGAGCCTTCGCAGAGTCAAAGAGCACTGTGCGTTCGAAGTGAATGCTCTCAACGAACCAAAGCGGATCCAAGACGGCGACGCGTTGAATTGAGCAGAACAACCCTCTTTGGGAAATTGTTCCATGCTTTTAACAAAGGAAGTGAAAAGGGGGCTGTGAACTTCTCTGACGTGGTGGGTGCCCCTGCCTCCTGAATCCACCACGAAGTGTTGATCTGCTTGACTCACGTCTTTGTGCGTGTTTTGCTTGTCCCAGAATCAAGTCAGAGAAGCGCCTTCAAAGGCCCCAAATTTAATTAAATTGGAGCAGTCTATACAAAACGAGACTGGATTGAAATTGCGTGAAACAGTGCACTTCTCTTCTGCCACAATACGTCAAACAATTTTTCCACGGAGGCGCATGTTTCAGAACTGTGTTGGGGATCAGCTTCACAGGGCTCAGGGGTGATTCGTTCCGCCCCTGCCGCAGTCTACCACGTCATCACACAATTGGCTTTTGGGAGTTTCGAGAGTTGAGAAACTCACACCCACGCAGCACAAGGTGAAAAGAATGACAGGTTATCAATCACACATCTTCCCCAATTCCACATCAATTGAAGCCAAACTACATTCGTTAAAATTGCAAGTCTTTGGCATTTTTGTGAGAGTCTTGATTCTTTGCTGCGTGGTTCGTGCTGATTGATCCACTCTGCAGATGCTTGACACAATGCACCAACATGCACTGCAAGAAAACAAAACAAAATCTTCCTCCCTGGACAAATGTCGAAAAAAAAAACGACCAATCAGAAATAAAATTCACACATTTCAAATCGATCTCGCGACGCAAGCTGCCTGAAAATGCCCTGAAAACGTGCAAACCTGTGAAGAAATATTGATTCCTTTTTGAACAACTGACGATTTGAAAAGCGAAAGCAGAAAAAAGTTGAGACAGAACACTGATGCATGCTGTTCGCGTACGCGAGGTTCGATCGTGCACAGACGCGCAGGTTCTCTTCGCAACAGAACCTGAATGTTCTCTTCATGCATGACCACAGCAGAACCTGAAGCAATTTTTTTGCGCGAGCAATTTGCTTCAGATATTCAGGAGTGGGATTCAGACAAAGTACTTTGCGTGTTCAGCGTGCGTCTTTCAGGGTAGTATACTTGGTGGTACTCGTGTGCGAGCTTACAAGTACTTCAAAAGAAAAGCGTTCCGCGCAAGTTTCACGTGCAGCTCAGTTCGAGCACAATCGAGCAGCTGGACAAACACTCGCGCAATGTTCCTCAACAAACTGCCAGTGGCCTCTTTCAATTCAGCAGTGTTTCCATTCTTTTCTCGTGTTTGTGGATGATTTACAGATAACGCACAACAAACAAACCCTCAGGAAGCAACATTTGTGTAGCGCACAGATATGTTTATCTTTGCGCAACTGTTGTATCAGCGAAAAAGTTTACTTCAGCCTGCATCACAAAGTTTATTCCATCAGTGTGGAAATTAAAATTTGTTCTTGAATTCTCTGTTCAACGCAAAAACGCTCAGACGAAAAATCATCCATCAAAGTTTCAGTGTTTCTTTCTGCCGGCTGCAGGTTTGTTGAAAAACACGTTCAGCTAATCGTAATGGCACTCTTTGTTCAGTGACATTTGATACGTGTTTATTTCACGTTTACCCATCCATTAAATTTGATTGTGCTTTGAGTCAAAGCGAACACCTTGCTGATCCAAAAACGCATGAAAGGAAATGTCAATGTGAGCCAATATCATTCGACATCAATGAACGAACATTCTGCGACGAACAGTCGCCTTTCTGCCGCTCAGAATGACCTTCCCATTGTTCAAAGTCCAACTTCTCAGGTGACTCCAGGGACAGGGTGTCCTCGCCCACCCCTACGTGTTTGCACACAAATGCGCACTGTTTCAAGCTGCCCTGTCGCAAAAACAATGACCTGTTTTTCAAGGCACTGGCGTTAAAGAGCGATACCCAGCCAACAGGTCCAGATGAAACTTACTTTCTGAGACACACACACACACGCATACACACGCGCACAAAGACACTCAAGTGCCTCGCTCCGCCTTTCAACTCAGTCTCGCTCGCTCGCCCACTCACTCACTCATCCGTTCACTCATTCACTCACTCAATCACTCACTCACAAACTCAGTCCATCCGTCTCTCTGACACACTGACGCACAGAGAGAGATAGAGAGAGAGAGAGAGGGAGAGAGAGAGAGAGAGAGGGAGAGAGATAGAGAGAGAGAGAGAGAGAGAGAGAGAGAGAGAGAGAGAGAGGGAGAGAGAGAAGCACACCCAAACCTCGTACTTTCTTTTTCCATACAAGAAGATTTGAATCGATCTCAACGTTCTCGTTCTTGTTCCCCGAATCTCTCCACGAACCAACACAATTCCATCAATCAAGCATCAATCAAATCTTGATGTCAGTCCGACAAATGGTACATTTCCGATACAAATCCAAGTCGAACAAAGCGGTTTCACGACGCAGAACAGCTGTGACGCTGCTTGCTTCATGCAGACCAGTAAACTTGTACAAATTTTCATTCTTACCTTCATACAGTGTGAGGAAGTAAACTATTTTTGACTTGTTCGTCTGTCCCGCTCTCTGTGGAATGAACCCGTCAGCACTTCTGCGAAGCAAGCTCCATGATCAGTTCCGTTCTTTCCACATTGACAAGTCCATTGCATTCAGGTTGAAAGCACAGAACCTAATCCATATCTGTCACTCCCTTCCTTCCAACACACATGCTCCTACGCACATGCATTTGGTGACATTGACAACTGGCAGGCATCACACACACCAGCAGCTTTGTATGACAAACAGATCGTATGGACCAAAGGAGCCCTGATCAGCATTGGTCCTTGAAGACGAGCAGCTGTGAGCTGCTCCTTCCTCACTGTTCAATACTCGATGATAGCATCGAGCCGTGAGTGAGTGATGTGTGTGTACTGTATCAAGTACTCCACGCAGAAACCGCCTCGCTGACTGGCGCAACGCAACGGGCCTCAGCGCCTCAGCCTCCCAGCTACTGTGAGTGGAATGGGTGGGACAACCACGCCGTACACTGGTGGCCAGATGATCAAATGTTGAAGCCCGAACTTCCGCAGCGGACTATCGGTTCCCCACCTGCAAATTATCCGCAGGGATCTGCAGACAAACTTGTTAAAATTGTCGTTTTAGTTGGCCGTGTCTGAAAAAGCGAACGCGTTGAGCACGGCTGTTGTATCTTGTTCTTTCCCGCTTCTGGGAAAAATTGTTCACAGCTCAAACGTAAGCCTCCTGTCAAGAATACAGATTTCTGCAGGAAGACAGCTCTTCAAATACACACACACACACGCACATTGTCAGGACCACTGTGAATGAGGTCCATGTGAAAAGTCGTACAGATTTACCTGAGGCTTGTGTACGCAATGGTTGCTGCGCACAATTTACCCACAGATGCAGTCGTTTCATGAAGTTGTTTCACACTCACCCACTGCAACCATACAGAACACCTGTGCTATTTGCATTGGCAATTAACCACTTTTATGCAAATTAGCCACATGATCTCAACAACAACCCAGTTACCATTGACAGATCTGTCGGTTGCCATGTCAACCTGGGTTCACAAATCAAAACCGTATCGCGTTTGCGTGAGATCGAATTGCGTTCAAATTGTGAGAACAAACAGTTCTCAGTGGCAGGGAACAATAGTTCTGGTTCGCAACTTTTATCGATTTGAGAAAAGGCGAGAAGGATCAGAAATTTTGAAATACATTTAGCTCCCGTTGCAAAAACCATTTCTGCCTCTTGCCGACGGCTACAGTGCAAGTTCGCAAGTTTTCCACATCTGCAACGAAGCTGCACAAACTTGCAATAAAACACAATGGGGCGAAGATGCGCTCCACTGCAAATTTCCTTGCTTTGCTCGTTATTTCCTTGCCTTGTCAACCAGTGAACACAAACATGCCAGCGTATTTGACAGGTTTCTGCTCAAAGATTTAGACTCGTCACAATACAGGTTTGTCAGGAGAAGGCCCCACGAAAGCTTCCAGCAAAACCAGGATTGGATGCGGATCGGATCATGCATGCTGACCATCCCCCTCCCCGTATCCCATCCTCAAAAAGCGCACACATGCGAGCACGCACGCACACACGAACGAACGAGCGCACACACACGCACACACACACACACACACACACACACACACACACACACACACCTCAAATGGACGTCAACGAGACAGAAAGAGAAAGACGCCCGACCGCCAGACGATTTTGACATCAAAATTCACAATGTCACTCCCGACGTCAAATCAGCGCATTCTTTATGACCCCATAAAAATCCACGCACGAAGGGGTTGAGTCGTCTGTTGGCCTTTTTCACACCAGATGCGGCATGCACTCCACACCTGTACAACACAATGGGATGTGCGTCGGCTGATTTGCACAGGGACGCAACGCTTGACGCGTCCTGTGTGAAACAGGCCGCTCCCCCCCTGGCGATTGTTCTCCCATTGCGCAGGTAGCTCAGTCGGCCGCGCGGCGAGGGGGTCACCGGGTTCTTCCTGCACTGCAGAACCGCAGGGAAAGAAGTCGTCTTTACTTTTACGCTTCTGGCAGCGTGTCCATTTTCAAATTCAAACCATTTGTTCGCACTTTTTCAAGGCAAGCAAATTCTGGAAAGCAAATTCTCGTTCGCGCGGTTTTGTTTCAAGGAAAGCAGGCAGAAAACGGTCAAAGTGAGAACCCAGGACCTTTCCGCACGCACACATGTTTTTTGGACATCAGAAGACTTTACGTGGCCTTTCATCAAAGTTGAAGCTGGAATCTTCCCAGAATGACGCTCTCCAAAGTGGTCTCCTCTGACCCAAGTCCCCATAGATCCCTTTGTAATTAAGATCCCTTTGGTTCCAAATGACAAAGCTGCCCGAGGGGCAAAAAACGTATTGGCACCAAACGCCACATTTTCATGCATTGCATGTCGTGCACGTTCCTGACGAGATCAGAAAACTAATCAGAATTCAAACCACAACGACGCGAGGCCTGCAGCAGGGATCATGTCCCAACTGATCCAGTTCAAACTAGACTTTTAAGTGGAAAATCAGCCGCGTTCCAGTTGGATGGATTGTGTCCGAGATACCCTAACCCGGACAATGTCCGAGATACCCTACCCCGGACAATGTCCAAGTTGCAAAAATTTGCTAAGCAGGGGGAGGGGGTATCCTGGACAATGTCTGAGATACCCTAACCCAGACATTTGGGTGGGGGGTATCCTGGACAATGTCCGATATACCCTAACCTGGACATTTGGGGGGGGGGGTATCCCGGACAATGTCTGAGATACCCTAACCCGGACATTTGGGGGGGGGGTATCCTGGACAATGTCCAAGTTACCCTAACCCAGACAATTTCCAAGTTGGGATGGAAAATTTTTTTTTCCGGGGGGGGGTGTTTATCCCGTACAATGTCAGAGGAAACACTAACCCGGACAATGTCCAAGTAGGAAAGTAAAATTTTATTTGTGGGGGGGTATACCGGACAATTTCTGTGTAACCCATAACCC
>JAAUXT010111658.1_pt1 | contig 18901 bp, 17 predicted proteins | sample 7278171 | NCBI WGS metagenome assembly JAAUXT01 (sample SAMN14350112, study PRJNA611818) | marine sediment metagenome | isolation source: surface marine sediment (1.8m) | place: French Polynesia: Moorea | collected 2018-08 | reverse complement strand
CAAACATGAAGATTGCTTGTGGGACATCGCACAACTTGCTCTTGACTGCATCTCGAGCGCGTTCTGCGATCTCCCACTCGCAATCCTCATGCGTTCGGGAACCCTTACTTCTTGGGATTTATCATGTCTTATCATGACTGTGGCTTCTACGAGAGTTGTGCAACTTGGCTATTGTGCACTTGGCAAGACTACAGTGCCTGTTGACTTCTTGAGGATGGTGCTTGGCAGTTGCCAGGTCGACAGAACTTTGTCAAGAGTCAGGTCACATCATGGCTGCACAGAAGGCATCAGTTTCAACTGAGTTGCCCCTGCAGATTATCCAAAGAGTTTGCATCTGGTACTCAATGCGATTGGGCCACACCCGAACAGAGACACATGAGAACATCAACAGAGTCTTCCAGCAAGCAGCTTACTCAAGGATGACAGTGTTCAGGTTGTTCCAGGAATATAAGAGCAGCAGAAGGAAGGTGGGAGACAAGTCACACCCAGGCCCTCCTGTTTCTGCACGCAAACCAGACAAGATCAAGGAGTGTGAGACACTTGTCTTGAAGGACAGGCGATCAGGAACAGCCAAACTTTCCAAGAATTTGGGGATTTTGCATGGATCTACCTTCAGAATACTGCACCAGGATCTCCTCATGAAGAAAAGAGCATTGAAGCTGGTCCCCCATGACCTTACCCCAGGGCAGTGCAGACAGACTGTCCAGTTTTGTGTCAACTTCTTAGACTCCTATCCCAATGGGCATGGCTTAAACTATTTGCTCTCAACTGATGAGGCTTGGTTTTACCTCCAAGAGCCAAAATCCAGGCTTGGCAACCTCCAGTGGCTCCAGAAGGGGGAGGACAGGGATCAGGTCCCTCAGCATCCTCGGAACTGCAAGAAAGTCCTCCTGATCCCCTTCTTCAACAGGAATGGCCTCATACATTGGGAGTTCTTTGTTGATCAAACAGTGACCAAGGAAATGTTTCTTCCTCTTCTGGAGCATGTCAGGGAGTCTCTGGAACTGCGCAGACTTTGGACCTTGACCAAGAGAAATGCACCAGAGTTCAAAATTCACATGGACAACACACCCACCCACTGCAGCTACCTCGTCAGAGACAGATTAGCAAGGATGAATTGGCCAAAACTAAAGCACCCACTATATTCACCCGACCTCTCTCCAGCTGACTTTTTTTGTTCCTCCTCCTCAAGAAGAAACTGCAAGGAAGACACTTCCCCACTGTTGACATTCTCATGCTGACACTGGACAGAGAGCTGGGAAACATCACACACGCCATGTGGAGGCATTTCTTCTAAGACTGGGCTCACCATTGTCAGAGATGCATTTTGTTCAAGGGAGCCTATTTTGAAGGCATGAACCATCCACCACAACAGTGACACTATTTTGTGAGCAGTGTTCTGCACTATGTTCGCACAGTGTACATTTGTGTTTGTCAACAAAGAGTTGTAAATAGTATTGATTTCCTGTAGTTCTTGTTGGTCAAAGTCATCATTTCTGGGTTAAATGCCTTCGACATGTCGAAGAAACCTGTCATAATAAATCCCAAGAATAGCTGATTCATCCTCGTATCATGCTTTTCTCTGGCATCAGATGAACGGTTGGATTGAGCTTTGATGACAGGCGAAGTTGAAGTTGACCATTTTAAGAGCAAAGAGAGCATTTGACGAAATGAAGCTGAAGCCAAACTATGATTTTGGCATGTCTACAGCATTTGGAACTCTGACAGAAAATCTCGTCTCACAAAATTTGAAAAGGTGCTGAAGTTTGTGAAGTGATACTGTATACAAGAACCCTGTCACAGTTGTGTGGAGGAACATCCCGTCTGACCACGTGTGATCTGATCTCATTGTGCATGCATGCTGTCAGATTGTTTGTCTGGGTGCAAGAACAAAACACTTGCAAGATTTGAACCAGCTTCGTAAGTTGCAGTGAACTCGCCCATGAACAAAACGGCCACTTTCACTGCAAGTCAGTCTGTACCAATGCCTTGATGGGCACAGACTGCCATGGCATGGGTAGTTCTGCTGAAAGGTTTACAGGGTCTGCTTCGTGTGATGTGGAGTTCTCGAAGGTAAATGGATGTCGATTTGTTGATTTAATCTCAAGCACACTACATTTGAGTTGGCCAGCTGAACGTTCTCTTCAGATGAAGAGCTGCGTACGGGGAACTCATTGTGGCAAGTTGGACAAATGTTCACTGAACCAAACGTGCAGAACAGCCTCACATTTGTGGTTTCCGCAGCGTTGGGTTGTTTTTGCCCTTGAAACCACAATTGTGTCTGTTTGCAAATAAAAACCCACTGTGTGTGAGATCCTTTGTGTTTGATTGAACATGTGTCGTTGCACGCGTGTCATTTGCTCACTTGGCCAACAGGTTTTTTTTTGGTGTGTGAAACATCCACGGGTTAGTCATGGCCTCAGTGCAGATGTGTCTGTGAACAGGTGCAAGGTGAAGATGAGATCTTTCGCAACAGGGATTGATTGAACTTTGAGCCGCAGGTAAACCACCTTACCTTCTCTGAGCTGACAGCCGCGCCTGGTTAAAATTGTGTGATGTGTCTAGAATTTCGGAAGCTGGAAGATTCACAAAATCAGGAAAAGGTGCTGAGTACTCTGCCAGCAAACAAACGACAACGTCTGCTACATTATACATGTGTCCTGATTTTTTGGTGGTGGTGTTTTGTGGGCATTGGGATCAGACTGCCCCATCTGGGCCCAGAAAACGTGCTCCCTGTGAGCCAGGGGCCAGTTCACACAAGTGAACTTTCAGTGGGGATTGGGGTGAGGTCCCCATCTGGGGGCAGAATATGCCCCCACAGGGGGGTGGTTTTCAGAAGTGAAGTTGGATCAGGGTCAGGGTGAGATGGTTCCTGTCTGAGATGAGAACGCCCTCGTACAAAGCACTGAGTAAGAATACGTGCCCCTCATGAAAAATGCAGAGGGAGAAAGTCCCTGGCCCAGGCTAGTGTGGTATACATGGGCAGCCCTCGAACTGGGCCATGGAAGTATTAAGACTCAATGAATGGCTTGGAATCAGGGGAGGGGGGCACTGTAACCCTTGGTCAGACTGTCAGGCGATGCAGACTGACTCAAGGGGAAAGGGCAGGGTTCTGAAGCGCCGTGTAAGGTCGTTTTGTTTCCCAGAACTTCTAGGTTTGACAGTTGCTTTTTTGTGGGACCATTAGCGAACCAAATGGGACAGTTACATTGTCGCTGTAAATGGACAAGTGTGAAGTGATACAAAGGTCTAAACCTTGGCAAGTTGGCAACACTTTGGACATTCGGACATTGCTTGAGCAAACACTCTCACTCTTTCCAGAGTTCTTTGGCACAAATCAAAATCTCAGTCACCGTGTCCCTAGTTTCTCAATTTGAGCAGCTGCAGACGTCTTCTAGCCTTTGTACGTTGCCGAAAACAGCTTTATGCACCGTCCACTTCGAGTATCAATTTAAGAACGGTTCAAAGCTCAGATCGTGACAAAAAACACACTGCTGAGGAAGCTAACTTTTCCTCGCGCAACTTTGTCAACCAGGAGAAAAGTATTTCCATGACCAGAGGGTACGCCATCTGGAAAGGAATGGGACCGGTGTTCATTCACTGACCAGGAGGGGGTTGGCAACGGGGGGTTTGCCAAGCACACACGCATTGGAGCAGGTTGACAGAAGACAGTGGGGTTCACGATCAAAGAGCTTTTCTCAAGGGGTTGGGGTATTCCACCCACCGGAGTCTGAAAACAGGGGAGGACGTTGCACATGAACAAACTTTTTGGCAGGTTGTGCCACTGCTCTTGGGCCATGTGGCCATGGGCACCAATGGCCTTGCTTCGCGTGGCAAATGAAAAGTCAAAGCCGAATTCGCTTGTAATCCCGGAGCTGTTTTTGTGCCAGAGACTGCATGGACGATGGTGCTTGAGCTGCGGCCTCGTTATTTTGCAGAGCTGAACTGAGTGGTGGGTGGGATCTCCGTGTCTCGCTCCGATCTATCGCAGCACATAATGATTGCCTGGCAGATCTTGAGGTGCTCAAATAGCGATTTCCAACCTGGTCCGCCAAAGCCCAAATTTCCTTTCCAAGTTCATGCATTCCGGGTCCTGGATTCAGCTCGATTTTGCGATGTGCTTGCACTGCACGATTGAATTGTTGGGCGAAGGTTGGTGGAATGGTATTGTGCGCTTCAGACAAAACGTGCGAAGTCCCTTCTGGGCAAACTGTTGTTCACAGTATGTTGGTCCCCTGAGTGAACCAAACGCAGCGTTGTTTGCTTCTTGTCGTTTTGGTTTGTTGTCGGAGCGTTTTCTGCAGAAAGAACAATTCGATTAAATATTTGTGCGCAGGGACCAGCCGGTTTTGACGTCTGCAGTAGAAAACAGTGCCCATTGCCTGTTTGCTGTGAAGGCGTTTGATGATGAGTTTCTTTTTGGTGAATAGTCTGCACTTCAGCTCCAGACATCAACTTGGACGCAATTGCAGACATAAGTGTACGAGTACAAATATCGTGTAATATCGTGTCCGTACATCAGCACGTGAGGTATCGACCACATTTCACTGACATCGTCCACAGTCAGTGCGTGACTCATTTTATTTTGTGTGTGTGTGTTCCTCTGACCAATAATTTATTCTTGATCTGCTGCACAGAAAAAGTCTCGGGAGGAGTCGGAGGGGACGGGCAGCGGCGTCGAGATCATGGTCAACGAGCCGTACAAAGACGGACCTGGCGGCAACGGACAGTACACCTACAAAATCTACCACATCGGCAGCCATCTCCCCGGTGCGTACGGCCAGACAGGATCCCTCAAACTTGTGACACGAGGCCACCTCAGAACAAATGGGGTCAGGGTTTGATGATCGGTGTTGGGAAGAACGGAGATTGTTTGCCAAGTCCAAGATTGAAGAAAGGAAGAAACTGGGGTCCAGTCACGAGTGGTGTGTTCACAAATTTTATGCTTGTCAGAAGCATTACTCCAACGTTGACAAGCATGAAGTTGTCTGTCCTGTCTGCAGCTGGAATATTAGTTTTGTTTCGACTCAACTTTGAATGTGCCAGGACGAATAAGTGTCGCAGACTCAGTCTTCGTGGTGGGTGTGTGGGTGGTAGCTCTGTGGTACCTTGTCACAGAATTTTGTGACCGGAAGTCCGGATGGACAACACAAAGCTCTTGACCATTCTTTGGGTACACAGTGAAATTCAAAATTTTTCAGTTGGTTCCCCGGAAAATGGGTTGCATGGCTTCGGGACTCATGCATGGAAAACATTCGGCTCGTCCAAGCACTACAGTGGGAAAAATTAGTCTGGTAAACAACTTCCCTTTGTCCCAGAGATTCAATTTTGTGAGGCAACTGCGCTGAAGGGCAGGATTGCGACAAATGTTCAATAATCGTCGCCTTCGGTCTTTCTCGTTCCCAATTGGGATGTTGCCTCAAAATGTGCCATGAGGGACGAATCTTTTTGATTTGCAGCTCCCGAAAGATTTGCGAAGCTGCCGCAATCATTGTGTCCTTGGGACGAGAGCCAGGAAAGGAAATGTTTGGTGACGAATGAGAATGTCTTGTGTCTCTGTCAGCTATATACATATCCTGGCGTTGGTGCACTGGCCAGAATTGCTTGCCTTTGATGGCAGGAACGCAAGTGCACAGGAATCTGCTTCCGGGCATGCAGGCTCCGATGGTTCCGGCACACATTTGCAACATCATCGTAAAATGGCAGGTTTCCTGTTTTCAGGCTGGTTCCGGGCGATCCTGCCCAAGTCGGCGTTGCGAGTGGAGGAAGAGGCGTGGAACGCTTATCCGTACACCAAAACGATCTACAGATGTCCGTTCATCGAGAAGTTCACCCTGGAGATCGAGACCAAGTACCAGTGCGATGGTGGTGAGCAGGAGAACATCTTCGGCCTCGGCGACGCGGAGCTGGGAGATCGCATCATCGGTGCGTGTCCGTTTTCACTGAACACATGCATGCACCTCTGCCCTGCCGATGGGAGCGAGCTGCTGATCGTTCTCCGCCCCTCACTTTCCGTACACCAGGATCTCCCTGAAATATTGCAAGGTCTTGTGTTTTTCGCCCGAGCGCGTGACAGAAGGATAACTCACTTGCCGAGGAGCTGTTCCTTCCGCGCTGAAGTTGAACAGGTTACAGTAGGGGCTGTCTAAATTTGCAGCTGGCGATGAACTTTTTTGTTTTCCTCTGACGCTTTTGTATCTGGCATGGCGTGACAAGAGCTCAGGCTTTCATGAACTCGCAGTGCACTCGAGTTCAGCTAGGTCCTGCACAAGCCGCTTTGGAGAGGATTCTTTGAACCAAGTGCGAATGAGACGCAGCACCTCAAATCTGGCTGCAGTCAATGGGGAAAACAACACACAACACGGGGCCTTTCTCAGATTACTTTGGAGAGCTCGCTTTGGAAATTCTGCAAAGGAACTGTGGGTGCTCTCCTCACATGCAGCTGTGTGTTATCTTTGTGGTAGAAATACTTCGTCATCTGCCTGGGTGAGTCTGGCCGAGTTGGGTTGAGCTGGTAATTCGGTGGCAGGTGCGTCGTGTGAGTGAGGAACCACCCCAGCATGCGTGCTCATCACAGCGGTCGTTATTGAATTTGGTTAAATTTGGTCTTCTTGATCGACGATGAAATTGAAACTGAAGCAACTGCTTCAAAATTCCTTGTCTGTGATGAGCCCCAGGGTACCAGTCACAGCAGCTGGAAGATTCTGAAATTGCACCTCATTCAAATGACTTCGAGCGACATGCAACCTTTATCCTTTATCGAAGCTGATAAAGCAAAGCTGTCGGTGATGCCACCTTGAACACGTCTTGAATCAAGCTTCATTTGAGTTGCCTCAGACATCATCCCTGACGTGAAGCGTATTTCACGTTTCATCAGAGACTATTCACCTGATGCTTGTGAAAAAAGAAACCTCCGCGGAGTACCAATGCATCTTTTGGAAATCTGTGCACCCTGGGAGCTATTCTGACACACGCCCAATTTCAAGCCTGCATGGGCTTTGCAAACACCACATTGTGATTGAGAGACGTTTCTTTTCAGCGTTCGACAAGTTGAGTAAATGTACATAATATTAAATTACATTTTGTACAGTTCATCGCAGTCAACCAGCCTCTCGGCCCAATCCCATCTGTTCAACCAGGGACGTCCTCACGTTATTTCATGCTGTTGTTTTCTTGTTGCCTCTGCAGACTATTTGGACATCGTCAAGGACCCAATCTCGAGCGGAGACTACCGCAAGGAAGAAGATCCTGTCTTGTTTGTCTCCAGCAAGACAAGTCGCGGGCCGCTTGATGAGAACTGGAGAGAAGAATACACCACAGCTAACAAGGCAGGCACTCTCTACATGCGTCTAGCGGCTCCATCCGTTCATGTTGTATTTTATTAGTCTCATCTATCTTTTAGACCGAGCGGGCTGAAACCGCACTTACCCTAATACGATTACAGAATTTATTTCTGAGTGCCTCGAAGAGGCACCTAATGTCTCCTTGTGCCATGTTTTTTTTCCAAAGCCTTCGAAAAAAGAGATTTCTGGAAAGTCTTCTCCAAATTATTCATGTTGCGTAAAGTGTTAATTGGGAGTCTTTGCTTTGAAATCTGAAAGGGAAGAAAAAAGTTTCTTATTGCCAACGAAGGAAAAAACTACGCTTGAAGCTTTATCAGGTTTTTGCACCCGGGATTTAATGAACTCGGTGGTAATTACGTTGCGACAGTTTGCGGGACTCGTGGTGAAGCTGGTTTGGCAAATCATGGCTGAGTCTTGGGCTGCTTCTGTCGTGTGGAAGGGAAGAGGGGTGATCTTGGGCGACTCTCCCAAGGGCTATCTCTAAAGGAGGTTCATTTGCACCGGTGCAAAATGCACTGAAAATCTGACTTCTACTCGAAACTTTCGAGGTGGAAGAATTCAAAGTTCTGCTTGAAAACGTGAGTGTTGCCGTCGAAGACATCGTTTTGTGCAATCCAAACCTCGTCTAGAATTTTGCTTTATATCTTGCGGAAAGTTTGGTTGCACAATTTCTGTGCTCTGCCATCAGTGTGAAGGACCCTTTACAGAGAAAAACGAGAAAGACAGTGCACCTGATGCAGAGTTTCGGAACGGGTTCAGGGGCGACCCTCCAGCTTCGCTTGTGTGTGTGTGTGTGTGTGTGTGTGTGTGTGTGTGTGTGTTGTGTGTGTGTGTGGTGTGTGTTTTGGGGACACAGATGTGTGGAAAAGGGATTGTTCCACTTTCCCAGGGCCTCGACAGTGTCAGAGCCCAAAATTTCGCATTCCCAGAGTGAACCACTCAGATCCTTCATGACCGACCAGTCTTGCGCTTGGAGACGAATGCTCACACCTCTCGAGCGCAAATTTCAAAAGACCCACACGGAACCAAAAGGCACAGTTCAAATTTGCGTTGATTCCTGCGAAAGAGAATTGAGACTTGTGGAGCCGCCAAATAATTGTATATTTTTGTGAAATCCACTGGAGGCTCAAGACCAATCGTTATCATCTTTGTGGCCTGTCATCTCACCAAACCCTACATTTTGTCTTCAGGATCCTCGTTCAGGAAAGAAGATAATGTGTGCTTACAAATTGTGTAAAGTGGAATTCCGCTACTGGGGAATGCAGACAAAAATCGAAAGATTCATTCACGACATCGGTAAGTGGGTTGTTTGAGGTTTTATCAATTCGTTTTCTGTTGGAAGCGATGGAATCTGCATGTTATCCAAATCACAGAGCTCAGGGTTACAATTTTGTGGCAACAGAATCTTGATCTGGTCCATTGTATCTTCAGGCTTGCGCAAGACGATGCTGCGTGCGCATCGTCAGGCTTGGTGCTGGCAGGACGAGTACTTCGGCCTCACGATCGACGACATCCGAGAGTTGGAGCGTCAGACGCAGGCGGCGCTGCAGGAGAAGATGGCGCAGGCGCTGGCTGAGGAGAACGGCGAGGTGGCGCCCGCGTCGAAAACCAACTCTCCAACCAAAGAACAGGTCGCTCATCCGCCGTTCGCCTTTTCAGTTGTCCCATTGAGTTTGCATATGCGTGGAGGTGAAAAAATACAGCCCTGGTTCACGATGCTCTTTCATTTATCACTCTCTTGCAAACAATTGTGATGATATTTTCAGTTGGTTTCAGTCATTTTCATGTTTGTCTCACTGTCAGTGAAGTTGAGTGAATGATTCGTTGCATTTTCAGGTTCAGCTGCCTGCTTTGGAAACTGATTTATCGAACGGCAAAATCATCTCGGAAAAGGCTCCCAGATCAACAAGTCCGTACGGGTAGGTGGACCCCCTCCATCGTTTGGTATTTTTGACAAATCTGAGAGACTGTTCAATGACCCTCTGCCCCACATACGAACAGACAGGTTCACCTTCCGATGCGTGTGTCGACGCTGAAGCGTCTCCTTATTGAAAACACTGCAGGCGTTGTTTTCTGTGCTACAGAACAGTGATGCAAACTTGCTGGGGTTTCTATGTGACTTTGTAAATGTTACATATGGCAACACATCCATCCACTGCAAACTAATCAAGCAAGCTGTCATGTTGACAGACCGTGCCTGGATGCATCAACACGTGAAGTCGCTGTGTCCTACGCGCGCATTATTCAGAGTGTTGACACATGAAACTATACTTCAGGCAAGGCGTCACGCAGCGCAAACCCTCAGCTGACGGCATGTCCGTGTCATCCAGACGATCAGGTATTGTATACGTTGTTTCTTCAAGCAAATTTATGCCTTGACCGCGAATGAGCAAAGTGACCGTGTCCACACTGATGTCACTCGTGCTACAGTTGCAGCGACTGGTCGGTTGTCAGCTGTGGAAACCCTGGAGCAGCTGCAAACGTACGATTCTGATGAAGACGAGTTCTTCGATGCTCAAGGTGTGTGCCATGTCTATGTCTCGCTTCACTCAGTTGGACTGAAATCATATCTGGGGACACTTTCACCAGCTGCACTTTGTTCTCACTCAACTGTGAGATAATACTTGCTTACAAAGAGGACATCGCAAGAATCGGCTGCAAAACCACCATGACTTGTTTATGTTTGTCAAAAAACTTCAAAAAATGCATTTCCACTTCCAAACTGAACACGTGTTGTGTGGTCCGGGCTGTACGCAGAGGCGCCGGCGGACGAGTACGCGCCTCCTGCCTACCCGGCGCTCTACCGCTCGAGCTCCATGGAGATGCTCGCGACGGAAGACTTCAGCGACGCAGTCGCCACCGCGCCGCCCGCCTACAGCAAGGCCGTCGTCATGGCGACGCAGAGCGTCGACTCGTCCCGCTCGCCACTTGATCGGAGGGTCGAACAGTTCAGGCAGAAGCAGGTACATTTGATTGCAAGACCTCTGAACATTGCACAGATTTAGCTTTCGATTGGTGCACACATCTCGAACAAGCCTTGGTGATTATACTCTATTATTTCACACAACTCTTTGAAGATCGCATCGTTTGCGTTTGTCTAACGATGCGTCATCTTCACCATTTTCTTCGTTATCTTGCAGCAAAATTTGGAACTGTCGCAGTCCACTCCCAGCTCACCAAACCCTGCAACAATGCAAACTTCCTGCAAATCAACATTTCTCTTTCTTGTTGTACATGGCGGTAAGCACTGTTGAACAGGATTGAATTGCATCTTTCATCACAGGGTTGTACCAGAAGCCAAAATGCTGAACGCCAAGTGAAAGACTTGCGCCGCGCATCGTGAATCTGTTGCACGATTTCCAGGCAGCATCATGGACACGGGGTCGGAGGCGCAGTACAGCTCGAAGCATTCGGAGCTGTCGACGCTCAAGACGTCGCTGGAGACGGTGATCGCGGCGCACTACCCGGCGCTCGCGGGCCACGTGGCTCTGCGGCTCGTCGCCTGCCCCGGCGTGTGCGCAGAGGCGCTCAATCTCCTCGCCAGGTACGCGCAGGCTTCTGTGGGTTCGTCGTCTTTTGCCTGCAAGGCAACAACGTAACAACGTGAAAGCGAAGATGTGGACATTTGTCTCTTATGCGTGATCTCACTGCAATTTGTGCAAGGGAAGCCGCTTGTGCCAGAGATAGTGACAAGTTTTTTTCTGATACAGGTCAACAGTCTATTGATTGCATCATTTTTGATTTCCAGCCTGAACCCATTCAGCTTCGACGCGAAATCGCCGTCTGCCGAGAGTCAGGTGGTGGCGGCGGACACGCTGCCGCTCGGCGCCATCTCACTCTTCGTCACCGGTGTGTAATTTGCTTTCACCGGGTCACAGATCCAATGCCAAAAGGAATGGGGTGTCGCGGAAGCTTGAACACCGGAGCACAGATTCCGCACTGTTCTGTAAGAATCAAGCAGACACTGACTGGTTACACCTTTCTCTGCAGGGTCTGCGGACTACGCCTCCGCCGTGTCGCAGGTCATCGCCAAGTGCAACGCCGTCTACAACGACTTCCTACGGTCCGAGGACGGCATTGGATTCATTGGACAGGTGAAGAGCCTGAACACAATTTTGACAAAAGAGTAGTCGAATTTGCGTCAATGAAAATTTTGCAGCCCGACTCATTCCTTTTGATCTTTTCTGTACTTTCTATTCACCTACAGGTGTGCATGATCGGTGACAGCGTGGGATCCATTCTAGCCTACGATTCTTTGTGCAAGAATAATCCATTCCTGTACAGCCGCGGCAGCAGCCGCTACGGTAGCCACACCAGTTTGAACGAGACGGAAGACTCTGAAAACGACGCGCAGTTGAACACCGCGAAAAAACACACAGCTGAACTTACAGAGACGTACCATGTTTCAAAAAAGACAAATTTGGAGACAATTCGCCAAGTGAGTTTCAGCAATCCGGACATTCCAAACGTGAACTGCAATGACATTTCCGGGAAGTCGGCCATTCCTCAAGGAATATCCATCCCTGCGGACCAACAGCATCAGCGGGAGAGGAAGTTGCACAGCGACGTGCAGCGCACTGCCAGCGGCGGCGGCGGCGGGGGCAGCTCGGGGAGCGGCGGGCAGCACGCCGCCGTGACGCGCAGCGCCTCGTCCTCCGGCTCCCGCCGCGCGAGCGCAGCCAGTCAGACCGGAGGCGCCGACCTGGGCAAGCTCGACTTCGACGTGTCGGACCTGTTCATGTTCGGCTCGCCGCTCCCTCTCGTTCTCGCCTACAGGAAAATATGCCAACAAGAAGACAAGTCAAGTGAGTTTGTGGCAGTCTCCGTGTTTCATTAGAGTCCGTTTGCATCACTGTTTGGACAAAGAACAAGGCTCATTCTGTATGGTAGAAAATCGTGACACTATTATTTGATCCGATAGACTCCACTTTTCATTTTAGTCTTGAACTTTTCAGACACCTTTGTTCTCATTTTAGGTTTCTTCGAAGTTTTTATGACTTTGGTCGTACAATGTCAGAAGACACTGTATTGCTCAGTGTCATGCTGTTGTTTCTGTGTACTTTTCACTTCAGTGTCTTTGAACATGAAGACAGTGTGTATATAGTTGACAGTTTAATTTGCGGTTGGACGTTTAATTTTCAGTGTTGCCACACATGCAATATTTGGACCCGCTAGCTGCGGCGCTGGGCTATAACTGCGGAGCGCTGAGAGATCAGCACGGTATACAGATGCATGCCCCTCACCTGCCCTTTGTTTGTGGCTTTCTCTTGTTGCCAAAATCAAATTGAATGACAGCCTGATTTGAAATTAATCCGACGGCCCAAAAAAGTGTTTTCTCATCTTTTTTGGCAAGCAACTACTCAAGACAACCCGTCTTTACTTGTGCTCCAACGATAACTCCAGAAACGTGGCACTTCTTGCTTGAAAGATTCGCCCTCAGGGTGCCCTGGTGTGTCAAGAGGATGACATGTCAGTTGTTTTTGTTACTGAAAAATGTATCTCGACTCTTGAACCTTCTGATATGCCATTTTCTTTGAACACTGGAGAATTCTGCGAAGGCGAATCTGGTCCTTTTTCTGCGAGATGCTGATTACTCTTCTCGATGACACAGTCACAAGCTGCAACATTTCAGTGCAGGGTTGTTTTGTTCAGCGACATTTCGTTTCATTTTGAAGTTTCATTTTGTTTGTGTGTTGTGGTGCACTTGAAAAATGTGTGCAAAATTGATTGTGCACACAAATTTAGAAATCATTCAACATTGCTTTGGGACAGAATTTAGACAACGTTCATAGGAACGAGAAAGAGTTATTTTGGTCCTTGGATGAAAGTGCTCTCAAACGCGCAGCCTCAGCTTATTTTGTTTTTGTTGGCCGCTCAGATAGTGTGGGTATTGCGCAAAGCTGCGGGTTTGTCGCAACGGCGTTTCAGCGTTGATTCTTCAGGCAACGACAAACAAGGCTGCTGACCTTGTTGGAGGACCCCCTGCCAGAACCAAAAAAGTTCACTCTTGATGTTTGTTGTTGACATCTAACTGGTCTGGTCACTTCTCAAAATCGAACTGCCACAAATATTTTTGGCCCCTGAAACAAAATCGCGTGTCTGACAACACAAGGCGATGATCCTACTCTTCGCTGTTGTGTGTTTTTGTTTGGTTTGGTCAATTGCTTGACTTGTTTCACGCAGCAGCTCAGAAGAACCGAACCACCATGGAGTTCTTCCAATTCTCAAAGAAGATGTTCTGAAAACCGAATCAGCTCTGAGGACCCTCTCTTTGATGTGCTCTGATTCTGTCAAAGGCTTTTCCGTGAGCACCAGATCCAGATCTACTCGCAATGAAGCTCGCCTTCAGTCACCACTGTGTCTTTTGGCCACCCGGAATGTGTCATGCAAATCTTTTGTGAAATGTTTTGAATTGGTAGCGGTAAGCTTTCGTCCGGAACCTGAGTGCCCGCCGAAGCAAAATTTTCTCTCCAGAGCAGAGGGGGGGGGGCGGGGCTTTTCCAGAGCTAAGTGCAAGTCGTGCAATGCACTGATAAAAGAACGAACTCTGCGGAAGTGCCAAAAACATCAATCGATTGTTGTTTCTCAACATTGCTGCTTTGGAACTGTACTCAACATGCTCCCTGGAACCTGTGTGAAGTGTTCTGCAGTTTTCTGAGTGCACGTCACCGTGTGTTGCAGACCCGCTGCCGCGGCCGTCGTGCCACGCGCTGTACAACCTCTTCTACCCGTCCGACCCGTCGGCCGTGCGCCTCGAACCGCTGCTGCAAGATCGCTTCCGATTCGTCGCACCTGTCAAGATTGCGCGCTACGACCGTTTTCCACTCGGCGATGGCCAGTCTGTACATGTCGGTGTGTAGATCCACCGTACAGGAGTTTGTGTTCATTTTGTAACGACTCGTTTTCCGTTTTGGGAGGAGTTCCTTCATCCAACATTTTTCGGATGATGTAAGCTTTGTTTGATTCCGACCCTGCTGGTTTTGAGTTCCTGAAACGGAGACTGATGTCTTTTCGTCGCCAGAACAACACATCAGAGCAGCAAGATCTTTTGAGTGAGTGCGTACGCTGCAAATTGAAGTTGCGTGTTGCAGTTGAGACGATTCAGAGTCACGCGGACTTGTTCGGGGAGGCGACGCCGTCGATGCCGCCGTCTGCGCACAGCGCGGACGGCACGGCGCCGCCGTTCCTGGAGCGTCGCCACAGCAACCAAAGCATCATCAGCCAGATGTCCGGCAACGCCGAACTTTCTATCGCCACAATCACTGCCAGTGAGTGCAGGAAACAGGATGAATGTTCAACGTGTCACTGGCCGCGTTCATTCAAGCTCGCTGGTGCCGTGGCAACAGAAATGTTCATTTGAGCCTTGTTTGGCAGAAAGTCGTAACAGCGGAAAGTCAAAGGTCTGGGATGGCAAAAGATCTTCTGACATTTCGTAGTGTGTCTTGTAGTCACGGTACACAAATTCGGGGTTTGATACTTACTCCAATTTGGCTTTTTGTGTGTGTCCACTCGGTGCCAACGTGATTGTCCTGAAAAGTTTCACGAGATCGCAACGAATGTTGGATCAGTTTGGTGATCGAACGAAACAACTCCTCTTGTGTTGGTTGTTTGATCTGGCGGTTGTTGTTTGCAGTCACGGCGCGGTGGTGGGGCACGAAGCGGCTCGACTACGCGCTGTATCACCCGGAGGCGCTCAGCTCCTTCCCCAGCAACGCCCTGCCGTACCTCCTGCACGCCAGCTTCTGGGAGTCCTCCGACGTGGCTGCTTTTATACTCAGACAGGTGAGGGCAGTGACCAGTGAGTAAATCCAACGTCAGTTTTCAAGCCCGGGGCAGGGGTTGGGGGTAACTGCAGAACTTGTATTCTGCATGCATTGTTGCTAACTATGCTGGCTCAGCACAGGACCCCCCCCCCCCTGACAAACTGTGCTGAGCAACTGAGTTGGCCCTGCAGAGTTAGCTCAACACAGTTAGCCAGCAGGGATCAGCGCTTTGGACCGCGCTTTCTCGGCGCCTGCCTTCTTGTAATCGCAACGTTCACGTAGTATTGCACTCAACACTCCACTTAGAGAATTGTCAAGCAGTTGCACGATATTTGCAACTTTGGTGTCCGTGAACACTCATTGATCATTTGTTGTGAATCTTCAGGTTGTCAGACAACAGTACATCGGTTCAACGTCCGAAGGCACCAAAGATACACCGCTGTTCAAACCTTCCCAACCACGAGAGAAATGGCTCAAACGCAGAACTACAATAAAACTCAGGGTACGTGACTTCCGACAGACGGGGCCAAGCATTTTGGCGTGGACAATTGAAACTAGTTTTAAACGTGCATGGATTTGATTCCCTTTTCATTTGAAGAAAATATCTTCCTGTCAGCTTGCATGTTTCACTCTTCGTACTTGAACTTGTTGTTTACCACATGCAGAGATTCCTAAAGGTGAGACAAATCAAGTTCTGAGGACTCAGTGTGCATGCAAAACGGTGTGATAATCAGCTGCAGTTTGTGACGAAGACTAACAACGGGCTGCGTGTGTTGTCTTGTTCCGCAAGTTCATAATGCTTTGGAACCACAGCTGAAGAACAAGTTGGCATCAAAGGGCGAAGTAGCAAAACATTCGACAGACACGGGCAAAGAGAAACTGTTTTGTTCGCTTTTACTGCAAAAAAAGTTTTGCATTGGCTGTTGTACAGAACCACGGGACAGAGAATTATTTTGGCGGCGGGGGACGGGGGGGGGAGCAGAAAACAAACGGACATGTAACTCTACGTATCTATCCTTTGCAAACATTTCTCCCGTTGAAGATGTATGTATTTCTCAGACTTTATGCCCCAATTGCTTGGCATATAATAGAGAAAACCTCAGACCCTTTGCGATCAAGGAGAAGCAGGCAATGATCGGTACCACTCTTTCTGGAACTGCCGCAGTCAGAATCTGTTGGGCGCTGCTCTGTCGAACGACAGAGGTGTTTGGGAAAGAAAGAATCTGGTTCTTTCAAAGGTGTCCATTTTGGTCTCTTCTTACAATTTGTCACAAATATCTGGAAGCATTTCTGCTGGCACATTTGTTAACAAAGTGTCAATCAGTTTTTTTTCACAGCGCTTCTCTATCATTTCATTCTTTGCACAGGTCTTTCAGTAGATTGTAGACCAAACTCTGAAATATAAACACGAAATTTATTTTTGCACAAATGGCCAAAAAGTTCAATGTGGAGTCGTCTGTTTGCAGCGGTTTTTCCTGCAGTTGCTGTCAGAAACAGGAACGCCAAGTTCAAAACTGTTACTCGTTGGGTTTTAGAGTGTCTGACGTTGGCACAACAACCCGCAGAGCGACACAGAGAAACGTCGACGCAGAGATCAACTTCTTGGTTTTTTTGTCAAGAGACAAACGTTTGCATTGACAATCAAACATTTTGTCTTGTGTGCCTTTTTCAGAATGTTGCTCCAAATCACAGGGCCAACGACGTCGTCGTGTTAGAAGACAAACCGCAAGTGTTTGTCGCCCGTTTCATGTACGGTCCGCTCGACATGGTTTCGCTGTCTGGAGAAAAGGTAATTTTGCGTTTTTGAAGACTGATTCTGAGCTGCGCATTCGGGGTGTTGTGCATATCCACGAGAAAAATCACAATGTCACCGTGAGGCGCGTTTTGCAGGTTGATGTGCATATCATGACGAAGCCACCTGCCGGAGACTGGGTGTGTCTGGGAACGGGGACGACCGATTCGGGAGGTCGCCTCACGTTTACTGTTCCAGAGGAGAAGCGCGTTCCTCAGGGCATGTACCCAGTCAAGATGGTCGTCAGGTGAGAACTTCTTTTGTCTACACGAATGCCCTGACCATTTTCGAGTGGCCCAGTAACTGGAGGGTCTCGGAAACGTCTCATAGATTGGTTAGGACTTCAATTTTCTTTGTGAAAAGAAGGTCCAAATCAACTTTCCGTCGATGTTTCAGTGGTGATTTTGTGTCAAAGTCGTTGCTTTTGTTTCCAGGGGCGACCACACATCGGTGGATTTCTACCTGACAGTATTACCGCCCAAGACGGAGTGCGTCGTCTTTTCCATTGACGGCTCCTTCACTGCCAGTGTCTCCATCATGGGGAAAGATCCTAAAGTGCGAGCGGGTGCCGTGGACGTTGTGAGGTGAGTGTACCAATTCTGAAACCAGTTTCGTTTGCAAACAGACAAATGAGAAGCTGTGATGTGACAGGAACTGTTTTGTGACACGCAATATTTGCAGACATTGGCAGGAGTTGGGCTACCTGATCCTGTACATCACTGCGCGACCCGATATGCAGCAGAAGAAGGTTGTGGCTTGGTTGGCACAGCATAACTTTCCCCACGGTCTGGTCTCATTCATGGATGGCATGTCGTACGATCCGCTGAGGCAAAAAGCCAACTACCTCAAGAGTCTTGTCAGTGAAGCAAAAATACAGGTGAGCTGACATGCCACTGAGCCCTCTTGTCGCAACACAAGAAAACAATATTTCAGACGACATCCCATCGTTACTTATCGAGTGTGGTAATATGTGTTCAGGTCTGTGCGGCGTACGGAAGCCAAAAGGACGTGACTGTCTACCAGGCTGTCGAGCTCCAACCCGAACAGACGTTCATTGTTGGCAAGGCCAGCAAGAAAACGTGCAAAGAAGCTGTGGTAAGTGACTTATTTTGTTGACAATGTGAAAAACGTCATTCCGTCTTCGCAAGCTGATTGCCATCACTGTGCGGTCTCATGTATGGTGTGTGCAAGCAGTTGGTCTCAGGGAACAAGGGAACCATCAATTTAGAAAAAGTTACCAGCTGGTTATTTTCCGTGGAAAATAACTCTTTTTCGACACGAAAATACTGTTGTGTGTCAAGCGCCGTGCGCTTCCTTGGCGCAGCTGTCTTGTTCTTTGTTCGGGGGTTCGTAGTTCAGAGGTTCTGCCTCAAATTATCGGATCTAGTTCACGTAGTCTCAGTATCGTGTCACCACCACAACATTCCGTCCCTTGTTCCGCCGGCTGCAGGTGCTGTTGGACGGCTACGCAGCGCACTTGAGCGAGCTAGCCGCCCACGGAGCCTGTCGCCCTGCCACTGGCAACGCCAGGCTCTTCATTCGCAAGAGCTGCTTCAGCTTGCCAGGTCAGTGCAATCGGACGCCTTTTCTTCGTTGGTCCAGATCACAGGCACTTGTTATGCCCTGAGTGATAACAGTGCCAGCAATTGCGAGACTCGACTCTGACGACACAAGAGAATTACACGAAACACACACGCACTGAATCATACAGGTCTTTTTTCCATCAAAGTAGTGCCCCAAAAAATGGGAAGCGTTTGCTTTGGATATGCCTAACTGTCAACAGTCAGGTAGTTTTTGCTACAAAAATACAAAAAAACTTGCCCTTTTTGCTGTGATTATCAGCCGCGGTAGCGGTCTGATATTGGTTTGCCCCTGTATCCACGTCTGTCCATTTTGGGCGGACAAAACCTCCGTTTTACCCCTGTTCCAGTGATCACAGACTGGAATCACAGTGGGTGCAGACACCCTTTGGGGTGCTTTACATGTTGCATATGGTATCATTT
>JAAUXT010117806.1_pt1 | contig 18902 bp, 19 predicted proteins | sample 7278171 | NCBI WGS metagenome assembly JAAUXT01 (sample SAMN14350112, study PRJNA611818) | marine sediment metagenome | isolation source: surface marine sediment (1.8m) | place: French Polynesia: Moorea | collected 2018-08 | reverse complement strand
GTTAAAATTAAGTACAATAGAAGCTCCCGAGAGATTTAGTTTCAAAACGCACAGCCCACAAATTTTGCGACATGCCGAAAATCACCGCGGACGTCGTCAGGCGCCATTTTTATTAGGCGGTTTCAGCAGCACGCTCCACAGCCGGAAGACTTAGACATACCACGTAGCACACAGATGCAACTCCCCTGTTCTGCAAAAGTTCACAGGTGTGAAAACTGACCAAATTCACATTATTTCCAAGACCTCACTGTTGGGTTTGTGAGCTGTTTGGTTACTGAATGCCTTGAAAATAACAAGTGAGATTCTTCACATTTCTGACCTTAGAAATACATTTTTATTGTTTGTGGACCCTTCCAAAATGGGGGAGTTGCATCTACCAGCTTGGTGCAATGTGTATATTTTGCGGCTACGGAGCGTGCTGCTAAAACTCCCTATTGTTCTCTGACAGATCTTGACGTTGGTGCTGTGGGTCCCGAACCACCACACAGAACCGGCGTGTTCTGTACAGCGGGCTTGGTGCTCCGGGGTGATGTTCGGATGAAGCTCTCAGTAAGTTTTCAGATGAGAATCCTGCATGCGTTTATATATCTTTTCGTGCGTCGTTTGCTCAAGTTGGCAAGACGCAATTTTTCATTCTCATTGCGTTGAACCTTCTTCCATGACAGGTGCAGCTTTGACCTGGGATAAATCCGAGTCAGCACGGTGAACATGGAGAGGTTTTGTACTGCAACATTCCTGGTCCTGTTTACAGGTAAAACCAAAAGAACCGATTCGATTTCTGTTCGCAAAAATCATTCAGTGTCGTTTCCAAAAAAAAGTTTCAAATTAAAAAGTGTTTTTCCCTCCCACGGATCATTCAACATCTTCCTGTGAGATGCTTGCCTTGTTTCAACACCAGATCTGTTCTCAGCTTTACCAGTGGTGGTGGCAGACTGTGGCCCTGAGCTGTTCAGCTGTGGGAACCAGACTGAAGCCTGTGTGGCTCTGGATCTCGTGTGTGATGGAGACTGTGACTGTCAGAATTGTACAGATGAAAATGATACTTACTGTGGAGAAGGTGAACATGGCAAATTGTTCCAAACACTCTGAAACTGTTTTGGTCAAAGAAATCTTTGTTGCATCACAGAAATAATTCTCAGAAATATTCCTGAACAATTCTGCCCAAAAGAGACAGCAATGCAATTTCGTACACACAAAAAATGTTGGTGTTTCCTTGTCTCAATGTGGTGGTCTATTTTACAGAGGCTATATTCAGCTTTGATCAACTGATTGATTTGAAATCAGTTCCCTACAATGCCAGAGAAGTAAAATTCTCTGGAGTTGCATTCCACATTCTCAGGACAAATTCTTTTCTGCATCTGAAGCTTCTGACGAAACTGGAATTTTTTGGCTGCAATATTTCTCTCATTGAGCCAGGAACATTTCATGGCCTCTCACTCCTTGATAGTTTAACTGTGAAAAACAGTGACTCACTGACTTTGAAAAATAGATCATTTGAAGGTGTCATCTCACTGATTGAACTTCATCTCTCATCCAATGGAATCACAGAACTGGAGGCAGGAACATTTCAAGGGCTGAGCTCATTGGAAACTCTCACCTTGCATCAAAATCAAATAACTCTTGTAGAATTAGCTGTGTTTAGGAACCTGGGCAACTTGACACTTTTACGGCTGGACGGAAACCAATTATCTCAACTACAACCAGGCATTTTTGAAGGTTTAGAATCATTAAGAAGACTTGATCTGGACAACAACGACATCTCTGATCCTCAAATGGGAACATTTCAAGGGTTGAAATCATTGGAAAAACTGTTCCTGTTTTCAAATGAAATATCTCACATCAACCAGAAAGAGTTTGAAGGTTTGGACTCACTGAAAGAACTGTCACTGTCTGGAAATGAAATATCACAGTTGAAGCAATATGTGTTCAAAGGTTTACATTCACTGCAAAAACTGACTTTGCACAGAAACAAGATCTCTGTGATTCAACAGAAAGTTTTCAAAAATTTGAGCAATCTGACATATTTGAGCCTGAATGGGAATGAACTTTCTGAACTGGAAACAGGATTGTTTGAAGGGTTACACTCATTGAAAAGACTTTTCCTGTACCAGAACCAAATATCTCAAATAGAACTGGGAAGCTTCAGTGGACTAGATTCACTTGATCAACTTTGGTTGGCTTGGAATCAGATAACTAAGATGGAACAAGGAATCTTTAAGAATATGAAGAACTTGAGACTTTTGTATTTACACGTGAACAAAATTTCAAGGCTTCAGTCAGGAATATTTGAAGGGTTGGACTCTTTGCAGGAGGTCTGGATGAACCAAAACAGGATTTCTCATATAGAGCCAGGAGCCTTCAAGAACCTGAGCAATTTAAAACTGTTGGTTCTGCGTGACAATGAAATTTCAGAAATTCACTCAGGAGTGTTTGTAGGTCTACACTCAGTGATACAACTATGGTTGAATGGCAACCAAATGTCCAAAATTCATCCTGGAGTTTTTGATGGCTTGCAAAAATTGATTTACTTGAAGATCACTTCCAACAACATTTCTCAGTTACAGACTGACATGTTCAAAGGGTTAGAATCAATGGAAATTCTTCTCTTGTACAACAATAGAATATCCTTTGTGGAGCCGGGTTCCTTCAGAAACCTGGAGAATTTGACACAGTTGAGTTTGGATGACAACAGCATCACTGACCTTGAACCAGGAGTGTTTGAAGGGCTGAGGTCACTGGAAATTCTCAACTTGGACGAGAATGATATTATCCACATCACACCTGGAATTTTCAATCATCTGAGGAACTCAACAGCAACTGATACCTCGAAGTTTATTGAATATGATTCCTTCCTTGGACGACTGAATTTTATTGATTTAGGGGCCAACAAAATTTCACACTTAGAAACTGGAGCGTTTTACGGACTGAGAAAGCTGCGGACCCTCATTCTTGTGGCGAACAAAATCCACGACATCCGACCGGGTCTTTTCCACAGCCTGGAATCTCTGAAGTTATTGGATCTGAGCAACAACTTTCTTACTCATTTTGATCCAGGTAGGGAGACAGAAATTCTATGAATTTCCAGATAGTGGTCAATTTGTGATTTGTTTTCCAGAAGGTTCTGAAAACATTTTTTTCTGCTGCTTGTTTTGGGGGCAAAAGCCGAACAATTTTCAAGTTTTCCCCCATTTCTAGAGATGCTCTGTTTGAACTGTTCTGCAGGTGCATTGAGTGGACTGAGGTCATTGTCTCAGCTGCTTCTGAACAGCAACAGACTCACTCTGCTGGAGTGGAGCGTGTTTGAAGTGCTGGATTTCATGGAGTTTGGAGGACACCCAGGTAAAATCTCCCGGTCTCAAAAAATATCTGCTGATGTCTCGAGGCAAGCAACTTGTCTGATTTGTCCTTCTCTGTTGTGCTTGAATGTGGGTATCACTTGGACCCTATTGTGTTATGATATTCAGGTGTCCAACATATCTTTCCTTCATTACAGCCAGATTGTGGGTGATAAAGGCTTCTTTCAGAACCACATTTTCTTTGTAAGCACTGACATGTTGAGAATATTTTGTTCTTTGTTGTCAGCTTACTTGGAATTGTCAGTCGAGGAAAATGAATTGCATTGCGATGCAAGGATTCAGTGGATAAAACAAGGAGAAAAACAAGGGTGGATGGAACTATCTTATGCAGAAAGTGGCATATTGTGCGAGAATATTCCAAATACAGATTGGCAAGATATTCCTCTTTTTGGAAATGTGTCATGTGAGTCCAGTTATGGGGTGGTTTTTCTCCTCTTCATGGCTTGCAGATTGCATGGCGCTGGAAAATTTGTTGATGCCTTTGCCTTCCTTTGGATATCTTGTCTGTCATGTGCATTGATTTTCAGGCATGTGGACATGTGATGTGGACAACAAAGCATTTTCTCTGAATCAACTCTGTGACATCCACTACTGTCAGGACCTCACAGACATTTCATTCTGTGAGTGTGGGAGAGGCAAGTGGAGATGTCCAGTTGATGGAAAATGCATCAAAGACACTGAAGTCTGTGACAGCAACAAAAAGGGTTGTCACTGTGTGCAATGTTCAGATGAAGATGAAAGTTTTTGCAACAGCATTTGGAAGTGTCCATCTGGGTCATCCAAAAGGAAAGGTATTTGCTTGTTTGATTTATACAATGTGTCAAACCATGCCAGGGAAGGATGGTTTCTCTTGTACACTTTCTCTTTCAGGGCAATGTGTGCCAGACCACTGGCTCTGTGATGGAAAACCTGACCTTATTAATGGTCTTGATGAGCAAAATTGCAATCAAAGAACCTGTCAATCAGGATATCAAAATTGTGATAACAACAAATGTGCACCACCTGCCCAGTTGTGTGATGGGACACTGAATTGTATAGATGGCAGAGATGAGGCAAACTGCAGGGACTGCTACAAAACTTGTGATGGTACATGTATAACACACTCACAAGTCTGTGATGGCAATTTTAATTGCATGGATAAATCTGATGAAGTCAACTGTGAATCATGGCAATGTTCTGAAGGTTTTTGGAAATGTACTGATGGCAAATGTATCAAACAAAGTCATGTGTGTGATCTGTTGCCTGATTGTGCAGATGAATCTGATGAAAAACATTGTGCAAACTGGTCTTGTGCTGCAGGATTTTGGAAATGTGCTGACCAGGTTCAATGCATACCCTTCGACAAAGTTTGTGACCACATTGTTACCTGCCAAGATGCATCAGATGAGCCAGATGAACTTTGCGACAGCAGCTGGAACTGTTCTGCTGACATGTGGAAATGCACAAAGAGACACACACAGTGTCTGTCTCCCAAGTATGTTTGTGATGGGAAAGACTTTCCACAAGGCTGTTTCCATGGGGACCAAGATGAAGAAAATTGTGAGCATTGGAACTGTACTGAAGGACACTGGAAGTGTGGAGACAATTTGCAATGTATTCCATTCAGTCAAGTGTGTGATGGAGAAGATCACTGCAATGATAAATCAGATGAGAAGGGCTGTGAGAGACTTACATGCCCAGAAAATGAGTGGACTTGCTTGAGCACAAGGAACTGTATTCAGACATCACAAGTTTGTGATGGGTTATTTGATTGTCCAAATGAGTCAGATGAAAAGGGTGAGAATATTTCACAGATACTGCTGTTGTCCAAGGTGCCAAACAATGAATTTGTTGTGTTTTTGGCAATCTGTGTTTTTGTAGATTGCCAATCACCAGACTTTTCTTGCCCAGCCGGATTTTGGAAATGCAGAAACGGAAGGTGTATTATGGAATCTCAAGTTTGTGATGGAACATTTCACTGCGGCGATGAATCCGATGAAGAGAACTGCATCAACTGGGCCTGTGTGGAGGGCTTCATCAAGTGTGCTGATCAGATGGAGTGTGTTAAGGTGATGTAATTTGAATAATGTTTGTACTGCCATCATTCTTTTTTCTCTGAAAAAGAAACATTCCCATTCTTGGCTGTTGTAGGTTGAACATGTGTGTGCCAAAGATGGGTTGGATTGCCAAGATGGATCTGATGAGTTGTGTGACGATCCTTGTGTCTCCCAAAATTTCCAGGGCAGGTTCACCATGAAGGTGTGGAACCAGTGAATTCCTCTTCCAGTGCCAATGAAGTCCACTTCCGGTCCAGATGATGGAAAACACGTTCTTCATCCTGTCTCAATTGATTGTTTCTCTCCACAGAAATGTACAGAAGACACTGGAAAGTGTATTCCTGTTTTCTGGTACTGTGATGGCAAGGTGGACTGCCCACAAGGGTCTGATGAACTGGATTGTAATTGTGAAATCTTTGGCATGATGAAAACAAAATTGGACACAGTTGGTGCTGCATGTATTCCACCCAGTTGGAACTTCCTTGGAATCTACCAGTTTTCAAACCAAGAACTTTGCAACAACATGTTGGACTGTAAAAGAGAAGTGGATGAAGGTCAAGTATTTTTGGGGTGACATTTGGGGGAAATCAGCAGTCTTTTGTTTCCCTGTCAAACAAATATTTGCCAGAAACATGACATCGTGGAGCGTATTTTCCTGGGCCAGATGCTGATGTTCCTCATTTTGCCACCAGGAAGACGGTGTCTGAACGAACCAGTTTAGTTGGATAACTACCACATTTTTGTGTTGATTTTGAAGAGGGTGGATTTTCTTTTTTTATTTCAGATGGAAGTTCCGGTAATGCGGACCTTACACACTTTGTGTATGCATCTGGATCCAGTGATTCAGGTTTCACTGCAGATGAGTCTGATTGTTTCATTCATCCAAAGGAAACGTCATGTTCAACCTTGAAATTCATCATCAACAACAACATGATGAAGGAAATATTCTGGATAAACACCATCTACATTGACCAATACAGGTCAACTCAGCCTGAAATTATCAGCCTGCCTCATCTTCATTCCCATTCACAAAGAAATATCAGCATCACCTGTTCAACTCTTTGTCATCTTGAAATTGATCTCACTATTGTCAAGCAAAGTTTTCAGCAAGAATTTCTGATTGAAATTTACAACATCACATTCACTAACTCAAGAATATCAGTGTGGAATGTTCATATGATTTTCAAAGATGTTCACTTTGTGAACTCAATTGTAACTGATTGGCAGCCAACAGCAGGAAACTTTGGGCACTTGCTGCTACACTTCTCAAGCATAAAATTTGAAACCCAATTGGCAGAAAGCCAGCAAAAGTTTGGCCTCACCTTGAATAAAACATTCAGTGCAGCTGTCATTTTCACTGGATCCAACTTGTCAAATGTTCTCTTGCAAATCTCTGTTCCCTATTTAGTCTTTGAGGCAAAAGATGCACATTTTAGATGCAGTCCTATCACTTTATCCATTTCTATCTTCTGCCTCACAAGATTTCAGAATATCTTATTCTCTGGCAACATGACAGACTTTGCTGTTCCAAGCAAATCACTTCTCAATATTGCATCAAATCAGCTCAATTTAACTTTCACTCAATGTGGTGTGAGGCACAGCAATGGGGGTTTCAGCATCACAAAGAAAGAATCTGGTTTGCTTGACTCATGGATTCAGGTCCACTTCAAAAATTGTTTTTTCCACAACAACAGAAAACTAGGATCTGGAGCAGCAGTTGAAATCATATTCTTTGCACCTCAAGGAAGCAAGCCAAAATTTGCAAACAAGGTGGAGATAATAGATTCTGTGTTCACCAGAAATCATGCACAGACAGAAATTTTAACATCATCTCAAGGTGGTGCATTGAGCTTTGTTGGACAAACTCATTCTGATGAATGTCAAATACTGCAGATCTATATTGATGGCAGCATGTTCACAGACAATCAAGCAGCAAATGGTGGTGGTGCACTCTATTTTTCCCAGAGCTGTCTCAAAACAACAATTTTTAATTGCTCCTTCAACATTACTGACCAAGTAGTTGACTCACCAAAGGGTAATTTTATCTGGTCATTGTCTGAAATTTCTATCAGCTCATCCTTATTTGCCAGAAATGTGAAACAGTTGTCTCCCTCATTGGTTGAACTGGAGATGTTGTCTGATAGAGCTGAGATCATGCAGGTACAAATCAATGTCCAGTGTCACAAATGGTCTGCGCCCACCATAGACAGTCTGTTTGTTGCACAAAGAGCAAAGGAGTTCAAAATAACTTGTACATCATGTCCACCATCATTCTATATGGCTTCTGATGGACACTTCTTTTTGTCTTACTTTCCCAATGAAAGTAGCCTTGCTGTTTATGGTACTACATTTCAGTCCACAGATTTCACCTGCATACCATGTCCTCCTGGTGCAAACTGTCCTGGAAATGACCTCACTTCCAAACCCAACTTCTGGGGTTCAAACACAGATCATGTGATATCTATGCATCAGTGTCCTGCAGACTATTGTTGCACCAGTAACTGTTCAAGTTACAATCAATGTTCAGGACACAGAGCTGGAGTGTTATGTGGAAGTTGTGAAGAAAACTACTCAGTGTCCATGCTTTCGTCAAGCTGCATTGAAGCAAAAACATGTGAAGACCATTGGTTCTGGCCTTTGGTTACCTTGGCTGCAATCATATACATGGCTTGGTACACAATGAAGAATGCTTTGTTTGGAATCCCAGCTTTCCTTGTGACCAAGATGTGTGAAAAATGTTTCAGGACAGGAGACAGACCAAGAGTGAAAAACAGAGATAAAGGATATTTTGGGATTGTCACTTACTTCATCCAGGTAAAAGCAGTGATGGTACTTTCTCTTTCACTCAGCTCTGGCAGAACCATTGACAACATGTTCAAAGAGGTTGAGTCTTACATTGAAATTTTGCTCAACTTTGAGCTCAGTTATATTTCTAATGAAACATGTGCAATGAAGGGGCTCACAACCACACACAAAATGTTCTTCAAGATGTTGTTCCTGTTTGGAATATTCATCTCATGGATTATTTTGTTTCTTTTGTGGTCTCTGTTGAAGCAGGTGATGACTCTAAAATACACTGAACAACTGGAAACTGCAAAAGTAACACTGATTTATGGTCTGGTTGAGATTGTGAAATACACATATTTGGGATTCAGTTCTATTGTGTTCTACTCATTGACATGCTTATCAATTGAAGAGAAATACATCTGGTTCTATGATGGGTCTGTTGAATGTTACAGTGTGTGGCAGACTGTGATGATCACCTTTTTCCTGTTCTATATTCTCCCCTATCCATTTCTGATTTACCTTGGCATGAAACTTCTCAAGAACAAAAGAATATCACACAAATCATTTTTCCTTGGAAATTGTTTCCCTTTGCCAGCTGTCAGTTTCTGGATGATTCTCTTGATGAGGGGAAGAACAGCTGGTAATTTGCAGCAGAAACAATCTGAGAGAAGTGATGGGGGAGAAGCCATTTATGATGGGTTCAGAGGAGGATTCAGGGAATCAGAAAAGGGAACTCAGTACTGGGAAGCTGTTCTCATGTTCAGGAGACTTTTGATCAGTGCTACAATCCTCCTTCCTGATGCCCTGACTCAACTATCTGTGTGCTTTGCCTTGTGCCTTGTGTTCGTATTTCATCATGCATATGTGAAACCATTTGGTCACAAAGGATCCAATCTCAGTGAAGGTTTTTCTCTGTGCTTGCTGTGTGTAGTTGCAGGTATCAACCTGATGAAAGCCTGCTTTGTGTTTGCTGAACTGAATCCTCAAGGCAGTCAAGTAAAAATACTTCAAGATCTGGAGCTTATGGAAGATATGTTTGTTGTTCTTTTGATTATCTTTATTGTATGCCAGGAAACAGTTTTTACAATTGTTGCCAGAGCAAAGAAAGGAATTTTAAAGCAGGACTGGCATCACATGCTGTCATTGTTTGGAAGTGAAAAAGGAAACACCAAAGAAAATCCTGTTGTGGCTGATCTGTCCAAGTCTCAACCCGAAGAGGATGTGGAACTTGAAACTGTGATTCATGATCATCATCACGACATCAGCGCGGAGAAAAATAAGGAAGATGATGATGGAGAAGGAAGAGGACAAGAAGATATTCCTGAGAACACGGATGAAATTTGACTTTTGAATTCCAAGAATTCTCGAAATTTTCTTGTTTGACACCAAAATCACCACCATGTAAACTTTGCAGAAAGGGAAAGGAAACACAAAACTTCCGCTCATGAAACTTCTGTCCTTGGAAAGTCACTCACAGCAGCTGCAGATCATTGTGTTTCAACCGTGGAACTGGAGAACAAATGTGCGTTTCAGTTGCTCTGCTCAATGCATGTTCCGCTTGAGTTGTGCAAGATTGTGCAAAATTTTGTGTGTGAAGGTTTAAAGCGACATCAATGGGAATAAACTCCGTGCTGCACTCTCTTGTATTTTTTCAATCAGTGAGAGGTCACATTGTTTAAGTCATTTGGTTCCCTGCTCCAATCACACCTCCTGCTCCAGGTGACGGCAACAAGAGGTGTGGGTGATTTTGGAAGGTCGATGTCAAAGACCCAGGGAGGTTTCGCAAATTCTACAGCACGGTGTGATTTTTTCGAACGTTTCGCAAACATCAGGATGAAGCACAGACAGTTCTGATAACTTCTCAGAACAGTCTCTTGAAAATGAAAAATCACACTGTGCTGTAGAATAGGTTAACAAACTCTTTCTTGTGTTGGAGCCTCATGAACTTGATTGACAATTTGCTTGGATGACAAGAACTTTCTCGACTATTGTCTTGAAAGTTCTGATGTCAACCTCGCAAATTGTCTCGCAAGTTCTGATATCTGCTCCGAACACTCGCACACAGTTCGTTAACCTTGTCGGAAACGTTGATGTAGGCAGACCTAGAAACTCACCCTGTGGGACCTTTACAGCCCAAAATTTTCAACTCCCAAGCAAGAAAGTTTATAGTTCCTTTATTTGTGATGTTTGCTTTCTTTTTATCTCCACATTTTTCAATTATAAACACTCAGGGCAGAATTTGGTTCAGAACAAGACAAGAACAGAAGTATCTGAGGAAGGAGGACTCCACACAACAGGGTGAGATTTTATGTCCAAGTTCACGCCAATGTACACGTTACCAATTTACGAAACCTCCTCAATCTTGAGTGACGTAACATGACACGCGAGTGACAAACGCAGAACACAGCGGAAAAAGAGAAGAATCAGAGGCCTTGTTCATCCGCAATGCATTAAAAAACTGGAGTGGATCATTTTAGGAAGCAAATGCCTCACAGTTCTGCATTCAAATAATTCACAACTTCAGTTCAGTTTGAACAAAGGACAATATCTTTCAGAGTCTTTCTATCCAGGTGAAGTGTTTCGGCAGAATATTTTTCAACCACACGCAAACGCACGGTGACCTTGTATCCTGATGACCTGAGCTGTGTGACAGGACCAAGCCCCCACCAGGACCACCTTCCGTCAGTGGAACATGGTCCTGAAGTTTCAGGACCACATTCACACCCGCTCGGACTGAGCTGCAGCTCGTGGGAGTGTGGTCCTGGGCGATTTTCAGGACCACACCCCACCTCAGTCATGCTGGGGGTGCAGTCGCCTTTGAGCAGCACAAACATCCTTGAAGCTGATGAGGCCTGCAAATTGACACCAAACCAAGAAGATTTACCTTTGAAGACAATTCTCCTCTCAATTGCTATTGACTGATGTTGTGGGTGGGAATGCGTTTCTGGAACTACACAACGATGTCGTTGTCTGGTCCTGACATTTCAGGACCACGTTCGGCCGGCAGAACGAAACGAAGATCGGGGTCTGGTCTTGAGACATCGGGGGTTGTGGAGGCCTTGTATTAACCATCCCGAACAAAAAAAGAAAGACCCAATATCTTGTGCTCTTGTATGCTGGGTCATTTGCTTGACCTTGGCAAGACAAAATAAACAGCAAAGGCAACGGGAAAACAACGAAAGTGAATCATTTGTTCAGAAAAAGAATGTTGGCACTTGAGAACAGGTTTGCCATTAATCAATGTAGATATAGACCTCTTATTGCAGCGAACCCATTCTGCTCCCACCAGCCTCACACACTCTACTCTCCCAACATTCACCACATGTTCTTTCTCACCATAACAGCAAGCAGGAAGACTGAATCTTCATTGCACCATTCAGCCTTTTGCAATGCTGCTGACAACTGTGTTTCTCCTGAGCCTGGCCCTGGGACCCTGCCTCCCTGGGGATCCCCCTGTGGACAACTGTGCTGATCTAGAAGATAAGCTGCAGGCTGTTGTAGAAGAGCAGATTGTTGTCATAGCTGATCTGCGTCGTGTCAATGAAGAACAGAACTAGGACATTAAGAAGTTGATGGAGAAACTAGAATCACTTGCCGATGCTAAAGCCTCACCACAGGTAGCAAAAGCAAAACCAAAAATGCCATAAAATCACCTTGTATTTGTCTGCACAACTACAAACCTGTAGATAGATACAGCTGAATTTTTTCAAATCTGTATCCACAACAATAAAGCAACTGAATGCAAGATTTTCTTTGTTTGTTCACCAAACAACAACATGTTTGTTTTCTTCTCCACAGGGCAGCACTGAGAAATCTTTCCCAAATTTCAGAAAATCCAACACTTGAAGTTGTGTTTCACTTGCAAGGCCTTTTTCTGAATATCTATTTCAGAGAAGTCAAGAGAATGACACAACAGACCTTGAGTCCAGAGTTGCAGAGCTGGAGGAGGAAGTTTCAGTTCTTCAAACAGGGGCCACTGTACTTGGGGATGATGTGGAAGATTTGCAAAATGCTAATTTGCTCCAAGATCTAAGAATGAGCAACATTGACAATGAAATGAACATCATTCTTGGTTTTGTGAATGACAATGACCAAGAAATTGATGGTAAAAGTGTTTGGCTTGCTTTCTTCTTTCTGCTTGGTTCTCCTGCACTGAGGTGTACATTTGTCTGTTACTGCTCAGTCCTTCTATCTCTTTTTGCATGCAGAAGGATGAGAATGAAAGTGCTTTACCATTCCAGATCTGGAGGACACACTGCAACATTGACTTCACAAATATCCAGTGTCCAAGAGGATGTGACTGTGCTGGCTGGTGATGTGCAGGATTTGGAGACTTCCATTACCATCCAAGATCAGAGACTCAACAACATTGACAATGAAATTAACATCCTTCTGGGTCTTGTGAATGACAATGACCAGGAAATTGATGGTATGGCCGGACCAATCGACTCTGTCTCATTGTTGTGCTGCAAATGATGAGATAATGTTTGTCTCTCTACAAAATATTTGATATAATACAATGATTGCAGACTTGGATGACACCACCATAGCCTTGGCTTCACAGATCTCCAGCATCCAGGATGATGTGGTTGTGTTGGATACCAGAGTGACAAAGTTGGAGGAAGGGGGCGGAGGTGATGGAGGAGGCAACAACAACACTGGTACATAGAGACGTCTTGCATTCACTCCTCCACTTTCGCCCTGTTGAAATTAACAAGTTATTTGCTGTCCTGTATTCTTTGTTTCTGGTGTCTTGTGCACTTTTGAAACACATCATGATGCAACAGCGAGTGTTGAGCCAAAATGAATAGAAACAAATGAAATAATTTCTGGAAACATGTTTCAGGTCCCTGGTCCCTGAGCTCCCCCTGTGAGAATGCAGGCACCTGTGTGGATGTGAATGTGGACAGTTTCATCTGTGTTTGTAGAGATGGATTCTTTGGGGTGACCTGTGAAGAAAGTGAGTGGTTTACTTTTCTTCTTCAACTGTAGAAATATTTTTGTTTTCATTATTTTGCAGTTGAGAGACTTCATTTCTGATTCATCAAGTTGGTTTGTACACTTGTTGTGTGGCATAGGCAGTTTGGATTTTTGATTCTACCAGAACACAAAGAAACAGCATAAAATTTGCAATTTTCTTGCTTTTTACAGGTTTCTCTGCCACATCATTTCTGGCATCATTTGATGAGTTGACCCTCACTCCTACTGACCCCATCATCTTCAACTATGAGGTGTTTAACCGTGGGCATCACTATGACAACTACACAGGCATCTACACTGTTGCTGTGGATGGTCTCTATGAGATCAGTGTTTTCATCAAAGGACACAATGACACTGGAGTTGGAATTCGCATTGTTGTGGATGGGACCTTGGTGAGTGGGTGGGGGTGTCCTTCAAAATTTGTTCAATGTGAGACTAATACTGTTTGGTTGCCTCAGAGAGTGCATTTGTTGTTGCAGGTGACTAACAACTATGTGATGAACCATGACTACCCTTACCCTGAGCTCAGTGCTGTGGTTCTGCTTCCTCTCACTAGAGGACAGCAGGTCTGGGTGAGGCCCAATGGCATTGGGAGCCTGTATGGAGCAGACAAGGGAGGGATGCTTTCCTGGTTCTCTGCCCACCTGGTCTATGCATTCTGAGTTTCTGACACAACATATCTCTTGTTCAATTTTTTTGATTTTTCAAGTCAAGATATTTTGTGAAATGAGAATAGAAAACATTTGTGAAGACAAATTCACCTGTCCCAGAGTTGTTTCTTGTAATTCTCTGTGAAGATCCTTGATCACTTGTAAGTTTGTCTGCACTCTGAAAAATATAAAAGTAATTTTCTACCCAATGAACATCTGATGAGATGAAAATACAATTTTTTTGCCTGACAAAGCATAGGAGAAAAAAAATGTTGATTGTTTTTCATTGCAAGCACGCACAGAGGAACTCAATGAAATGGCTTATACAAATGGCTTAGTGCAAGGACAGCGGTAGTAGTGGAAGGCATAAGCCGAGTATTGCGTGAGTGAGAGTCTGTTCTGCTGATAGCAAATATGTATGTTTCAAAGCATTGGCTGTGATATACAGCAGGATCAGCTTGTAATTGGAAGTTGTATTGTCGGGTATGATTTGAAACAACACATTCAAAACAATGCTGAGTATCCGTGTGTTGAATGTGTATGACAGAAAAAGACTGTGAATTAATAATAGCTTGGTTTATGCATATGCATCACGCGGTGAGAGAGAGAGTGTAAGTGCCCGGATGTAAGGAAGCGGCTGCGAGTCTGAAGTGAGTACTCGGGGTGCAGAGTGCGATCTCCTCTGGTTGACCTAACAGCACGGCACAAAAAGTCTGCATTGGTTATCAGACCACTGCACCGGACTCGGTTGACTGTCACAGACGTGTGACGGGCAGACTATTGCGCGAGTCAAACTCCGTGATCAAACGAGAGATATATATTTGACTGCCGGTTTCACACAACAAGGGACAGAACATTAGGTCTCCAATTTGTCAGAATGCCACTGTTTGTAAGATCTTCCTGTTCACAGGAAGTGATCACACACGCGAGCCACCGCAAAACACAAAACCTGTACAACATTTTAGTGAGCTTGCTCTCAAATGGGTTAAAGTTGGAGAGAAGGCACCAAAAACAATGTCCATTTGATGATTATTATTGTTTCGCTAAAGTTCGGCTTGCTGGAATGCAGCACAAAACAACAAGCGAACAAATACAATGCACGCAAGTGCAATGACGGTGGACTGAGCAGCGAGTAGTAGAAGTCTGTTCTGTCGAAGACGGTAATACATATCCCGTAGCGAATGACTGTGATATATTGCAGGATCAATTCGTACTTGGAAGTTGCATTGTCGGGTATGTTTTAATAGCGCAAACAACAAGTGCTGAGCATCCGTGTGTTGAGAGTGTACCACAGAAAAAGACTGTACCAAGCAATAATAACTCAGTCGGTGAATATGTATGAATCAGTAGGGAAATGTAAATGCCCGGATTGAAGGAAGCAGCAGCAAGCACGTAGTGAGTACTCAAGGCATAGAGTGCGATCTCCTCTGGTTGACCCAACAGCACGGCACAAAAAAGTCTGCGTTGGTTATCGGACTGCCACACCGGACTCGGTTGACTGTCACATGAGTGTGACAGCCGGACGTTAGCGGAGAACATTCGACGTGCGTGTGATGATTCACGATATTTTACAAGCCGGTTTCACACTTAATGAGACTGAACACAAGTGTGGTCACACAACACAACTATTGTCTCTCCAAGATTTGGGTCCCAAGGCTGTGGAAATTTATAATTGGTATATCTTATGTGGAATTGAACGGGGAAGGAGGCACACACCATCCAGGACAAACAGAGTGGAGTTCTTTTCAAACTAAAAACCTCCAGTATTTTGTTCATGAGTAAACAACACAAATGTGCAGAGTTGCATCACAGCTGCAGCTATCATTTGAGAAAGAGACAGAGAAAAACTCAAGTTGTAAAGATGGAAGAGCAGACAGGTTTCTGTTGGGCAATAAAGTTATCTTGTAATTGCGCATGTGTTGCAGCCAAATGCAATGTGCTCTGCCAACATTCACCGTCTGTTCCGTCTCAACAATCCCCAGGAATTTACTTTTGTATCATTTGTATCACTCACCCATTTGAAATGCTGATGGTACCACTCTTGCTCCTGGGTCTGGCCCTTGGGTCCCCTACTAAGGCCTTAGCTTCCGAGGAATACAGCAACCAGGAAGATGTACTCATGTTTGATGATCCAGTGACAGGCCTGAAAGCAGGGAATGGAGGTGATGGAGGTGGCAGCAACAACACTAGTATGTTGAAATGCAGATAAGTATTACATTTGCTAAGTGTCTGTTCAAGCTTGCAAGTTCTGCTTTCTCCTGTGTTGTGCCATTCAAGTGATATTTTCCAGTGTGTTTTTCATGTTTCTGAAAGACATTCATCATGGGACAGAGAGTGTCAATAATTTTGCAAACAACATTGTCATCTGTTTCAGATCTCTGGGAGGCTTGTCTGAGCTCTTCCTGTGAGAATGGAGCTTCCTGTGTGATTGTAAATGTGGACAAGTTCATCTGTGTCTGCAAAGATGGCTTTTCTGGAGTGACCTGTGGAGACAGTGACCCATCCTCTCCTGTGTCTTGTGTTTTCTTGTCCAATTAAGAACTACAATGATAAGAAGCAGAAAACAAGATTATTCTACAGCTATAAAATAAAGCATGAGAGAAAAGCAAGTCATCTTTTCCTCTTGTCTTCCACTGGGGCTACAAGCGAACCCAGTGAAATTGATGAAACTTTTTGAAACAAATCCTGGTACAAATCTCAACAAGTGGACATTTGTGATTTGCTCAACAAGCCGATGTGTGTAAAAGCCACCAAATAAATACTCACTCACACAACCTGGATAATTTCAGGTGAAGGTGGTCAGACCTGCACTTTTACCTGGCAGGCAGACAGACAGACAAAGACACAGACACAGACACACACACACACACACAGACACACACACACACACACACACACTGACTGGCACACAAACTCACACACAGGCTTTTTTCCAGGTAGATGTCTACAATGTTCAAATCCTTCACCAAGCAAATGCAAGTTGTGCATTGTTTGATCATTGTGCATTTGTCTCAAACCAGACACTCTGAACGTTTTGAATGCCAAACTTTGTTTTTTTTGTAGCCAAATCAGAGTGAGCCAAATCAGAGGGAGCCAAATCAGAGCAAGCCAAATCAGAGCAAGCCAAATCAGAGCAACTGAAATTTCCTTGAATCGCTGCGAGCTCCATGGAGCTATTTTTTTATCTTGACACTCTCGTACACAGTTGAATAACATTGTGGCATGCCAGTTTGAAGGGCCACACTGGTGCATTGAAGCATTGGGCTAAAGTTTGTGCTAAAAAGTCATTTTTTACAGAAAATTTAAAAATTGATATTGGGCAATTCTTCCAGGTAATATATATGGATATTGTTGTGAAACAAAGTACAAAATAGTTCCATTTGGTCAAATTTGTTCCATTTGGGTGTGTGCTAAATTAGTTCCCAAGTTGTGAATGTTAAGAGAAAAAAGTAAGAATTTTGATAAAAAAGTGACCCAAATCAGAGTGAGCTAAATCAGAGCAACCAAAATTTCCACAAATCACCACGAGCTCCATGCAGCTATTTTTTGGTTCCCACCATTCGGCACTTTGCTGGTCACATGACAGGCACCATTCTTGTTCAAATCACCTCTTACTCCATGGAGGTATTATTGTAAATGAGTCTTCTCTGCCTGCTTTGGGGAAAAGGATCCGTGGCGACCAAAGTCTGAGGAGTGTATGCTTTGTTTCCACGTACAATCTTGCAAGTTTTCATTTGGATCAAGGCAGGTTTTTCACGAGCTTGACAACAATTTGCAGGGTTCCATGCCTGCCAGACAGATAACTTGAAAAACAAGACTCAAGTTGTAAAGTTATTTTATTTGAAAGATGGACCAATTTAAGCTGGCAAATAAATCATGTTATAACATGTTGCAGCCAAATCCAATGTGTTCTGCCAATATTCACCATGTGTTCCTTGTCATGACAACAGTCACCAGGTTTGCTGGAGTTTCAACTGCATCATTCCACCATACACAATGTTGATGGTACCACTCTTGCTCCTGGGTCTGGCCCTGAGATCTAGCACCGTGGCGGGAATACAGCTTCCAGGAAAATGTGGTTGTTTTTGATGACAGAGTGACCAACCTGGACTTTGGGATGGTGGTGAGCAGCAGAGAAAAATAGCTTTTTTTTCATTGCTCAAACTTGCAATGTTTGCCTTTTCCTGTCTTCCATGATTCCAGTGAATTTTGCCAGCCTGTCTGTTCTTGTTTCTTAAAAGCATTCAAGAAGGAGCAATGAGTGTCAAGCTCAAGAGTATTGTTGCACAACAAACAACTGTGGCACTGTCGTAGGTCTGTGGGAAGCTTGTCAGAGCTTCCTCTGTGCCAATGGAGCCCCAAGTGTTGTTGTGAATATGGACAGGTTCTTTTGTGTCTGCAGGATGGCTTTTCTGGAGTGAAGACAAGGAGCATTCATCTGTTGCACCTTGTGTTCTCCCACCCAAGTAAAATGATAAATTTATGAAAACAACAGAGCCAAGATAATGTCTACAGCTGGCATAATAAACCATGTGAGAAAAGCAGGTATTGTCTTTGTCTTGTTTACCACTCAGAACTTATGATGCAGTTGTTGAAACTGGTCCACATCTCAACAAGCGGACATTGTCACGTTTGTGCAATGGTGGGAAACTTGCGTTCCCAACCCAGTGGCGCCACAGTTTCAGGCAAGCGTTTCAGACCTGTACTTTTACCACACACACACACTCACAATCCACACACCCACAACGGCATGAGCACTACCTCAACCGTTCCGTGCGCAACAGCACAAACAGAGACTCTTTGTTGCGCCTTTGGTGCCTTGAACGAGAAGCAGTGCTCAAGGCAACTGCAGTGCGAAGTCCCTTGTACCGTACAGCAACCGTTGCAAGTCACAATCCTGCTGAAATGGGCTTGGGGAATTCTTTTTTTTGGGTCAGTGCAATCATCATTGTCTTCCACAAATACAATTCCAAGATGTCAAGTCAATGCAGCAACTGTTGCAAGTAAAAAATACAAAAAAGAAAGTAAAAAATCTGAGAAAAGGTAATAATCACCTTGTGTGTACACCTTGAACTCAGTGGCTGAATGCACTG
>JAAUXT010013608.1_pt1 | contig 18904 bp, 22 predicted proteins | sample 7278171 | NCBI WGS metagenome assembly JAAUXT01 (sample SAMN14350112, study PRJNA611818) | marine sediment metagenome | isolation source: surface marine sediment (1.8m) | place: French Polynesia: Moorea | collected 2018-08 | reverse complement strand
CATTCCTGTGTGCCGACACAAACCATTTGCCTTCATTTGTTACGTGAATAAACCCACTGCACTCGCAAGTGGCCGCGGACAGCGAAAAGGAGTTTTGGGATCAGCCTCGTAACTCCGGATAAATCATTGTCTTCCCACCCCTGAGAGCGAAGTGTACCCCTGGGAGGGCAGAGGTTCCCCCGAGAGGGCAAGGGGTACTCCCGAGAGGGTAGACACGGCGCAACATTTGTTTTTTGTCGTCCTTCAGTGGCCATGAGCAGTTCAAATCAGAATCTTTGTATCTTCATGAGGACATGTTGTTGTACATGTGTCACAAAGTATGCGTGAGGCACATTCTTCACATACTTGTGTCGGTGCGCATGTGATCATGTCAAGTGTGTGTGTGTGCCACAATTCCACGAGTCCGTATCTGACGATCAGCTATGCAGCCAACACAGCAGTCACGCTCGTGTTTAGTCAGCTGACTCGGTGACTGACAGCCATCGACGAGTCGCAAACCAGTTTGATGCGCACCACATCCGTGCGCCCTCGATGTTGTTTGGCTGCGTGTCGAGTTAGGAACGGTGACGGTGTTCCAAAATCTCACATCACCCAAAAAGAGACATCGAAGCTTGCGCCAGTTCTGCCAGCAATCGAGGGTGTAACGCACTTGACCTGTCGCAAATGGACGCAAACTCAACAGGTAGGTTCCAACCTTGTGAAATGAAAGCTTCTGGAGTCTAATCTTCCGTGTAAACTGCGCAGATGACGAGTGAACCTCGCTGGAACTCCACTGGACATGATGCAGCAGTCTGATGCTCTGTTTCCCCCAGACTTTACGTTGTGTGAACACACACTGCCTTTTGCACCTGAGTTCTATTTGATATTTGGGCTGCACCAAAAAGGTATCAGGTCGCAGCGAAAGTCAGACAGTTATACGGTTTCAAGTGCATCGAAATGCAACAACCCTCGTATTCGGTGACAGGCAAACACAAATGACATGCCGGATTTCGGCTTGGGCTGTCGAGGATTCCAGAGATCAATTTCAACCACATGCAACGCAAAAAATATCTGCGCAGTGCATCAAAAATTTGAAACGACAAATCCTTCCTTCCTTCTTTCCTGCAGGATTCCCTGGATTTCCTTCCGCAATGGAATCCATGTGGGGCTGTATCGTGTGCGGCCGGCCCTTGGACGACCTCTTCGTGCTGCCGTGCCAACACAGATTCTGCAGCTCCTGCCTCAACTCGTGGCTGGCAGTTTACGTGGACAAGTACCACGGCAGCGCGAGTCACGCCCCGTGCCAAATCTGCTGGTCCCTGTGGCAACTGCCAACAAATGGCTTGGACGAACTCAAGCAAAACTTCTACGTCACAATGCTGCAGGGGCAGTTCAAGAACATCAGTATGACCGAGGACGCGTCACTGAAGAACTCACAGGACCCTGCGTTTGTTTCAGACAAGAACATTTTTGGAATCTGCAACGTCCAACAGGACAATTCCAGTCGGGCATCTGTGAGTTTTCATTCGTATCAGAACGAATCCCTGCAGAGCTGTGACGCCCCTGCAGCAGGACGAGACAGCACACTTCACCAAGGCGACATGGAACTTCAGCAGGGCAGTTCAGAACAGAGTGACGCCGACGCAATGCACGAAGAGACAGTCGCCTCGAGCACAAAGGTTTTCCCCAGTTGCCACAACCCTGGAGCCCCTCCCGTCGGAGTTTGCAGCAGAATTGAACATTACCATGACTACAGCATGTTCGGTTCGAGTCATTATTGTTGACGAGAACTGCCGAGGACACGCACGCCTCTGGGGATCCACCAACACAGTGTTGATAAGAACGAACCGGCGCAAACGTCATATCAGAAACATCATCTGCCAGTGCGCCGTTATCGAATGCAAATTTGACCTTGTGCATACAGTTGCTTTTGCGAATGAAATTCGTGCGAGTTGCGTGCGTGCCAGCTGAAAACTTTTTGATTTTATGTGGTGCTCGTTCTTTGCAGCAATCTGCTTGAAGTTGCTTGCATTCTTGGTCGCAGACGCACTGTTGGCCTGATGTGGCAGAATAAACACGCTTTGTGTACTCGAAACTGTTCCTTTCACAACACTGGGACGACGAGCGGAATGCAATGCTAACTTTCAGCCCAACGTGCCCACACACTCTCTTTCCGATATCACCGTGCCCGCCCGTGCACTTTTTGTCCCCAAAGAGAACCAAAGATAGGGCTGCCTCCTGGAAATTGGTACGAAATTACTTTTGCTTCAATGGGACCTGATGCCAGAAAATCAAGGAAAACGTTTGGGTGCGTCTTTTTTGGGCGGGGTTGACTTGCACACGGGTGAATACGGTACGTAATGCTCTGTTTTCCCTTAGACACAAGAAAAGTGCAACAGCCTGTGGAGTCTGTTGATCCGAACAAATCACCAATCACAAGACGCCCCCATCAACACCAAAGCGCACACGATCGAGCTGAGTCGCGAAGCCACACTCCAAACTTTGGTTCGACAGGACAAAGCAATCTTGCTTCAGGATTGTAACTTGGCATTCAATGTTTTTCTTGGCACCAGCATGCTCAGGTCAACCTCCGTCTGACACGACATTCTTGAATAGCTTCCAAGTGTTCGTGTGACGAACACAGACACGAGACTGGTCAACCGACATCTGATTTCCGACCGCTCAGGGACGTCGTGATGAAATGGACACCACCGAACTGCAACTGTTGCAATCCGCACAAGACTTTTCCGCATCGGAGAGAGGAGCCGAGACAGCAGCACTGTAGGTGTCGAAAACACACACCACGTCACCCGACCTGGACATCACAACAAACATAACGCACTCACCAGTTCTCTGCGACACCAACTTCTGGTTCTGACTCAGTGACGACTGGAGCTCAGTTTTCTCTGCCACCAGGATTCCGATGGTTTGTATGTGAACCTGAATTACAATCGAATCCGTTTGGTTTTCTGCTTCGAAGAAATCCGCACATTTACGGACGACAGAGACGAATTTCTCACATTTTCAGTGGATGCCTGAAAGGGTCGCCCGCAACCCGAGGTCCTGCTGCGTGAAAGGTGCAACTCAATACAGATCTCATTTGAATGTGATACGAACCTGCAACTGTTCCTTCAATGACCCCAACTCCCGTTTCAATCTGTCCTCAAAACTTTTCCTCTCTCCGTCCAGAGAGCTCTGCAGTTTGTTGTTCTGAGTTTTCTGAAATGACAAAATCGCCAAAACCTTATCGTCTGCAGGTTGTTTTCAAAGTCGTCTTGAATGGCACAAACAATTTTCTGACAGATCTAAAGTCAAAGCAGCGAACCGACAATATGCAACTTGGTGCAACACAGAGGAGAAACAGACGCTTTGCGTTGCCAAGAGCGCAACCACAACTGCTGTTAGAGGGTGATCACAGACAAAACAGACGGAAATTGTCTTGCGCACTGAATTTCTTACCAATTCCACCAACTGCTTGTTGAGCTGATCGTTTATTTGACTGTGTTGCTGCAATAACGACGCCAGGTCCCGGTTTCGTTTCTGAAACAACACAAAGGTCCTTCAACATTACAACAAAATTCACAAACTTTTGCTCCGAGATCGAGAAATATACTTGCTTTGCAGAAAAGAATTTTTTGGAACGTGCTCTCTCACCTCCAAGTCGTCGACTCCAGAGTTGGGACTTGAATTCTCGTTATTGAGATACGCACTCGACTGAAAAGCACAAGACATTTCAGAGTTTGTGTATCAATGATTGCTGCTCTTTCACGGTTTTGCACTCCTCCCAGCTGACACTGCACCTCCCAATAAGAACCCCTCAAAAAACTGACAACAGATACACACCCCGTCCGTTTGCACACGAGCACACACACAAACACAATTAGACAAAGTCATTGCACGAAGCGCGCCTGCAGCCAGCTTTCCCGAGCCGTGCGCTTGACAAGAAGGCTATCTATCGCCTAAAAAGCGCGCGGTCGCGAGCTCTGACCACGGTTCAATTGGCCAGTACCGTCACAAAAATTCACCAGAAAGGATCAAGGGGGGGGGGGGGGGGTGAACTAAACTGTCACAAAAATTCACCAGGATAATTTTTGGGCCATTTTGAGCAACTTTCATTCTTTGGTGCAGTTCAGTTGCCATCCCCCCCCCCCTCACAGTCTAGTCAGGGTAAGTGAACCAAAATTTTCTAAAATGGCCTAAAAATCTTTCTGGTGAATTTTTGTGATGGTTCAGTTGCCCCCCCCCCCGTCCCAGTAACTGAACCAAAAGTGACCACACACACAGACTGATGGTGACTACAATAAGCGCGTGTCCTATCGGCAGAGCCGGACCGCGCGCTCAAAAATTTATTCATTTGGTGCCTGGCGGTGCACAATGAGGAATTGGGGACATTTATAGGGATTGGGGTCCGGCATGACCCCCTTGATCCACCCCCATATTGAATCCAAGCTGCCAAATCAGCTGTCAAAGGTCTGGTGCACAGAATCGATTTGTCACAGCCGGTAGCGCTGTTGCACCTCGTCCAATGCGAACGCTGTCAAACATCTCGAGGAAAATCTTACTTGAGAAATTAATCCATTGATTTGCCTGGATAACTGCTGCAACCGTTCTGTCGAAGCTGACAACCTGAAGGAAGAGAAAGCGCACACATGACAACACTGTGTCTGCGACAGGACGTCGGTCGCTTTGATCAGCGCATGTGAGACAGACTGCTGTTCTCTCAGAGACTTACCCGTGACTGCTTGGAACTTCAGAAGTCGGAGTGCTGTAAATGGACGTGTCAATCACGCTCGATGAACTGCAATGAAAGCAAGTCTGACGTGTAAAGAAACGCAAGCCTGCACTCGATCAGAAGGCAACAGCAGCCAAAAGAAAATTGCACTCACTTGCTTGGAAGAGGTGACGACAAGTGCCCCAAATCACCCGAAGAACCGACTTTTGCTGGACTATCTAACCTGCTTTTGATCGTCTGAAAACAACAAGACTTTGACAAATATATTTTTTCACACTCGACTCCGAATGGAATGCGTGACGCGGATGCCATGTTTGATGTGGAGCTGTTGCCCGGTCAGATGTTTTCGCATTTCAAGTTTTGGTTTCTACTCATGTTTCTGGTGTTAAATATTACTTCACCACTTCATACCAGAGCCCACACACACCTGGGGTCCGTTCATCACCACCTGACTGCTTGCAGACCCATTGTACTTTGGGTCCTTCCCATTTGCGTGAGGAACTGGAGAACTGCGATTCGTTGACGCTGGTGACCCAGACGGTGTCGACTTGCTGGGTGCTTTTGTTGAACCTTTTTGAAACTGCTTCAGCTGTGAAAACAAAGTTTAGACTCCAAAGTTGTCAGCAGCCAGGAAAGTTTCCACCGAACTTCTCAATCTGGCGAGTTTCTTTCAACGTTCTCGCAGATTGTCTGCCTTCAGCATTTACAGTAGGCATCAGAACTACAACGGGAGTCATTTCCCAGTTGTCTGGGAATCAAGTCGCTTCCTTCACCCCAGGGGTGGGAGGGGCATGTGAGCGGAAAAGTCCAAAGCACTGAGACACAGGGATAAACACTAGAACATAAACAAACGGTTCACTCAAATCCCACGTCTCGCATGGCCCAGTGAAATCGACAACAACACTTTTACACGTGCAGTGAATACTGGCGCCACACAGCTTGCCTTCGTATTGTTTAGAAGTGCTCCAATTACCTTTTTTCGAGCAGCTGCTATTTTTTCCCGTTTCCCTGCGTCGGCCATTGCTATGCGCGCGCAACTTTGGACACGAAGCGGCAGGACCGCAGCAAAGAAAATTCTTCTTGAAACGCCCGTAGAAATGAGTAAATTCTTTGGCGGGCGCAAAATGCTTGTGTTGCTATTCCAATTCAACAAATTGACGCGGTGTTTTCTCTCCAAAGAAAGAAGACCGTGGCAAAAAGGAAACAGTTTATTTCCACGCAAATTCCCAGGGCTTGACCCCCAAATGGCCAACATAAAGAGCTGTAGGTAGTAAATGACACGGAAAATTCAGAGGTGAACGAACTTGGTGTGACAGTTTTATTGCACCGTATTCTTGAACCCAGTTTTACAACTTCACACAAGTCCGAGTCCACAGCGCGACCGGCGTCTCAGGCATTGCGCACCACCGAACGTAATTTTGCGAAACCACCACATCGATGGACTGTGGTGAGGTCAATCAATTTTCGTTTCCAGATCTAAGTGCGATGCGGCGCTGGAGTTGGTGCAGGCACCGACATGAGTGGAGAGTCGAGTTTTTCTGGTTCCGCCGCAGGACTCGGCTGATACGTCGAGATTTTCTCGTTCAAGGACTGGAACATGGCGTGCACCGGTGGACTGTGCTGCAATGTGGATTTCAATCACCTGGTCAAATGCTTGGAAACTGCAACACACACAACGAACTCACAACACTACAGAGTAACTGTTCTGACGCAACGGCTAACAACACTTAGCTGGATCATTGTAACTGTCTGTACCTGATTACTTGGTGTGAGCTGATCCACGATGACTTTCAATTTCGGTGGAGATATTTTTGGGTGTACCCACCACAAGAGTCGAAGCAATTGACTCAGAACAACTTCACGCGAGATGTTTTGCTGTGACAGAAAAAAGAAAACGGCGTCGAAGAACTGCACCGCAAACGTCTCAACTCTGTTTCTGAGCGTTTGATATTTTGATACATTCTGACGTTCCTCACTCTCGCAAACGCAAGAAGACGCTTACCATCAGGAAGTGGTCGACCACGATCGTCAGAAATTCATTGTTGGCAAAGTGATCTGGCATGACTGCCAACAATGAGATCAGCTGGTGGAGGAATGTGTCTTGATAGACGGTGTCGTTGTCGCACTGCGCCAAGGTGGACACTATTCGCATCACAGCGACGTGGTCCTTTTGTCTGACGACTTGCAGAGAGTAGAAGAGAAGACAGGTGCAGGCGATGGCATTGTCTCTACTCGCGGGCAACAAGAATTCAGGAACAGCTTCCACCTGCAAGACAGAAGAAAAAGTTGCGTGTCTTCCACATCTTCACTGATTGTTTTCTCCCTGCTGCATGTCAAAAAGTGTTGTACAATTGGATCAGAAATCATTATTTGTCAACGCAGCACACCTGTGGAACAGCTTCGTCCGGAAGTTTGAAGCCGATGCTACGAATGTGGTCGTCTACCATGAGGGACGCCAGACACGGCAGGAAACGCGTCACTAGCTGCGTCTCAAGCTTTGGCTCCTTGAAGTGCTGACTGTCAATCATGTCCCACGCGTTCAGCCCGAGCGACAACATCCGCAGCAACAATATCAGCTCCTCGTTGTTCTAAAAGCAATGTGAACAATGCGGACAATGACTTTCGGGTGGGGATGGGGAGTGAGAAATTACGGCAATAATTTGAAGGAAAATGTCTCTCAAAACGTACCCTTGGAACGACTTCATTGCTGACAGACTGTTGCATGGCTTTCAAGGCAGACGTCGCCACAGTGTTCACGGCGTAAGGATCACACAAGATCATAGCTAAGTCTCTTCAAAACAAAAGAGTGCGTGCAATAATTCGAGCCGCAGCATGGCGAACAATTTTTTTGGACAATGGAGCGAACAGAAGTGCACTTCGCTCACCCGAGAACTTGCTCCTGCCCTCTTCGTATACCATCCAGGAAACCCTGCAGTTCTCTGGCTCTCTTGGAGTCCACAAATCTCTCACGTATGCAAGCGTCCAAACACCACGTGAACTTGTGACAAGGGTCAACTGAACAGATCTCGTGAATGTCACTGTCGTGGAGGGTCATCAAGATTTCTGCCCGCAGTGTGCAGTAGTGCACGTTCCGTGTTCTCAAGAAAAGCGTTCTCAAAAACTGCAGCACCATATCGTACAGTTTGATACTTTTTCCCACCATTTTTGTCAACTGTTGGATTGCTTGTCCTTGCCTTCTATTTTTGGGAGACGGCGAGAAGAAATTCTCTGACAAACTTTCATGAGATGACAGCATGGCTTCCTTGTCCTCAATGTATTTGGTGAGAATGGGAGAAACTTCGTCTCCGAACAAAGACTGATGGTCTTGCCAGATCTGCTGTTTCACCTCCACAGCGGCCTCTTTGTACAATTCCTTGTCGTTGATGATGACTTTCAGATAGTCTTTGCTGATTTTCGGAAGATGTTGCAGCAAACACATCACCACAGGTCTCAAGGCCTTGTGCTGAAACACAAACAGGAACGTGTTTCTGAACAAGAACGCCAACGTGCTGAAGACCCGCCATGCAGATGCGCATTGGAACATCCTTCCGTGCGAGTCTGCTTCCCTTCACTCAAGCGTTTCAACTTCACAAAACTAAAGGTCAAATCATGCAAGAATCACAAAACACTCGAGATTTTAGTGCATACAGTTTCACTGCTTTTGGACGTGAAACAAACCATTTGTTCACCTTGATCACTGGGAAACTCTTCTCCAACAAATCGTTCAGCATCTTGTACTTGTTCTTGTCTCCAGATTCTGCGACGTGTTGTATTCGCTGCACCAATCTGCCCCGCAGTTCTTCCATGATAGACTCGTGAAACTCAAGCCTGTTGACTCCGTGAAGATCCAGGAAAGGCAAGGCGGGTCGCAGGGAAGGCAGCAAAATGCCATTTTGGATCTGAAAACATTGAGAAAACATTGAGATTCAGCATTGGACTTTGGCCGAAAGTCTGAGGAGAAATGTCGGCATTTCTGAGGCACCGAAAAACAAATCTTGTGGATTTCTAACACCAAACGAAGCTTATGGTCACGGATCGCGCCCCCTTCAAAATACAGAGGTACCCCTTGCCCTCAACTGCCACAGACGCAACGTCTTTGCTACCCGCAGATCTTTCGAAGTTGAAACCCCACCCTCTCTTGGGGTCGCCCCCTCTGGGACAAGTCCTGGAACCAGCTGGTCAAGTTTTAGCAGGTATCGAAAACACGAATTTTAAGTCCCACGCGCTTTTCTCAGTCAGCAAACATGTCCCTGATTTTTGCAGACTACCCACGGTGGCAAAGGCACAAAACTAGACTCCAGAACCAAACGTTTTTCACCTGAAATTCTTCGATGGCCGCAAGGGGATCAGTGCAATTTGTCAAAGCTTCCCGAAGATGGTCGCTCCCAGGAATGCCTACTTCCTCTAATCCTGACATTTCAATGATTCGCAAATTTCCAAAATGTTAAGGAACGCTATCTTGACAAAATTATTGATGGTTTCGACCTTTAACAATGATATTTCAAGCAAAACGCATGATTTTCTTCAAAACCCAAACTTCTGTCCAGTGTCCAGAGGAAAATTGCATTTTCTGCCACATGCCAGATGTCGCCTCTTGTCTCTTTCACACCAAACTGCAATTTTACAAATTTGTCAACACACAAATTTCATTGCAATCTGAACGTTTTCTAAAGTTAATTGTCAGCAAAATTTTGCGGCCAAATTCAGCTGTAAATCTGTCACAACCGAAAAAGTTTAGATCTTGGTTCATCTTCACTTTGTTTCGGTTGAGCCAAGTGTTGTTATCGCAAATTTCTTCTGGGACGCCGGGAAAAAGAGGTCAGGCGCGTGTAGCTGTCTTCCAATGTAAACAGAATGGTCAACACCACTCCAGCGATCTCCAAATGTTTATTTGAACCTGCAAAAAGATCTTCCAACGCATCTTCCTCTTGGTAGGCTGCAAATTTTCTGCAAGTTGCTCTTTTCAGGATGGAATGTGCCTGTTTGAATGTCGACGGGTCAATCACCAATCGAACAAGGCTACAACTTGCAACCATCTGACAACCAGCCACGAACGCTTACATTTCTGCAGATCTCGCCGCTCCCTGAGGGAGAAGAACGCGAACAGGCATGGCTTCTGAGCTACTGACGTCGAAGGGAGCACGCAAGTTGAGACCACCGCCTGGTTTTCCGCCGAAAGATCACTCCTCGGCCAACAGCAATGAGGTGACCGTGTTCACATGTTTGATACACCCTCGTCAAAAGCTGCAGTGTTTTGTATGAGCCGTGTAAACATTTTGATTTGTGATAGTCTCACAGAACAAGACAACGTGAAGCTGACCAACAGAGATCTTTTGTTGCAGATGCGGTCGACACTCATGATCCCAACCACGACAAATGCACAGCCATTTCAGGAGTCCAAACCAGCTGCCGTCCACAAACTTTCTGGGGCGTGTCCATTCACAGGGAACGAGAAGCCATTTGTTCCGAGGGGAAGTCTGGCGAACGTTGTTCCAACTTACGCACAGCAAGCGTGTATTGTGTCCTGTCGCAGTTCATCTCCTGCTCACATTCCCCAGAAGACGTATGCCAATAGCTACACTGGTGCGAGCGTTTCGATCAAGACGGCGCTGCATCCAGTCAAAGCGTATCTCCAGAGGCACATGACGTCCAGTCTTGCGTCCGCACCCCAAAAGTTTGAAGAAACGCTGATCGATGCGAAGTGCCAGCCGGTCGCTGGGGCACTGGGTGTGAGACCAGACGACGTCAACTCTGAAGTTCGGACTCCGCCACTGGCGAAATCTATGTCACAGGCACCACCTGTATCTGCAAAGTTTCCGAGATCGATCTTGGATTCACCTCTGCTGAAACTGCCAGTCTACGTGAGTCAGCAAAATCTTCCCGTGTTGCAGCCCATTTCACCTCGTCGACAAGTCCAGCTCGAGCTGCAGGCAGGAATGAAACCTTCATTTCCATCTCACGTTGTTCTGCAACAAGCTGCAAAGAAATACGTCCCCATGGAAGGATGTCCTGTTGTCCCTGGGAGACCCATCCGAGGCAGAAGAGACAACGACCGGACGGAAGGGTATCCACCTCGCAAGATCCCTGAAGCTCACAGTCACCACAGGCTTCAATCGCTCGCAGCTCAGGATTCAGCGATTGTGATTCCTCAGGACAAGAATGACGAAAACCTTCTTCCCCTGGATCTGTCGACATCTGCCTTTTCCAAAGTTCTTGAAACACCCGAAGCCCTGACTGCACAAATTTCTCGGCTTCTGGAGCCAATTCAGTTGGATAAACTCAGTGTTGAGAACGTTCCAGCCCAAAATACATCGAGGAAAGATTACGAGCAGCTGTGGAATCAAATGGCTTCCGGTACAAATGATAGCATCAGGATCTTGAACAGTCAACAAACGAAGGAGAAACCGTCTGGACCCATGAAGGACCGTCGTCCTGGTTTCCCGAATCCAGGCAAAGTTTGCGACAAGGGCGACATCCGCAGTTCAGTTGCGACAACAACTGAAAATGTGAGCGAACAACTGGCTGCGCCTCCACCTTCACCGGCAGAGGTCTTTGATTTCGGATCGGAGCAAGAAGTGGAAACCACACCCTCAGAGGGGCGTGGTCCATCCGACACACCAACGAATGCAGAAAACAACAGCAGTGCTGCAACTCTCCCGTACGGAGACGAGCCTTGCGTTGAACCCTTGGATCTCAGCTGTGGATCAAGCAGTCGGTTGGAAATCATCGAATCCTCAACCAAAGCGAGCATCCGCGAGGAAGAAAGTTGGGAAGAATGGAGCCTGGCTTCACTTCAAGTCCAGGGCACAGCAATTCTGCCACAAAGAAGCGAAGAGTGCATGAGTCTCTCCCCTGTGGAAACATCAGATGGGCTGATGGATGATGTCTACGAGGAAGATATTTTGCAGAAAACACCGGTGCAACAAGACATAAGCGAAGGTCACAGTCCGGAGACAAACGAATCTCTTCAGGTGCACGGGAACAATATCTGGAGCGCGCTCGAGCAACATGGAGAATCCCTGACCTCCAGCGAAAACTCGCGCGTGTCAGACTCGGAACAAGGAAGTCGGACGCCACTCAGCAACAAAGGAGCGGACTCACCGGTTCTGTCATTGCAAAATGAAAATATTTCGTCAGTTGGCTCTTCTGAAGCTGGCTCGCCAGCTGGATCTGGACCGATGAAGTGGCTGGACATGATGTTGAACTGCGCACGGGATGGTGATCTGAAGGCTCTGATTGCAGACTTCATCCATGCAGCGCAACAAGAAACGAACACCAACGTGAACAACAACGACATCAACTCGGAAGAAGCTGACATCAAGGACAGTTTGCTGAACTTGATGCATTTGATGGTCTTGGTGTCAAACAAACTGGAGTCCTTGGTCAAACTGCAGACCTCTGTGGAAGGAAGAGCTTCGAGAAGGACAGTCAACCAAGCTGTGTCCCTCCTCAAATCCTATCAAAAATCAACAAGCGTTTGTTTGGCCAAACTGGGAGCACTTGTCTTCAAGACCCCAGCAAGAGCACTCGGAAAACTCAAGACGAAGAGCAGCGGACGCAGAAGACAGCCTGAAAGGAAGTCTGGTGGGCAAAAGCCTGCACAGCAAAGCAAAGAACAGAAAACAACTGACTGGATCAAGGCTCGTTTTGCTACACCGAAGAAGCTACCATCGAAACCTCCGAGACAAGACATTCCTCGCAAAAATCCGGAGAAACCAGAGTCAGCAGCAGCAACTACAAGCAAACGGGAAGTTGGGAAGGCGGAATCTCCCAAAGTCAAGTCTGAAGACCAGTTTGGTACGTCTCCAGAAGACAGACCACTGGAGAACAAAGACCAGGTCACGCCTGAAAAGAAAGAAGAGCAAGAACCCCAAAGTACTTTTCTTGGGTTTCAGTCAGTGGGAGCTGTCGATCTGGTGACAAGCACTCCCATTGATGGCAACAGGTACTGGAAGAGGAGGATGCTCCAGCAAAAGTCTGGAAACAGCACCTCACAGACACCCTCGCTTCAGTTCTCGTCGGATGGTGAAGCGAGCACAGCGGAGTCTACAAAGAAAGGCAGGAAGGTTCCTGAGTGTGAGAGAGGCCTGCTGTCTGCGAGTTACAGCTTCAGTGATGAGGACTCCCCTGTGTACGACTCCACGCTCGTGTGGACGCCAAGCTGCAAGTCCATTCCAAAAATCAAGCTCGTGCCTGAAAAGAAGCATAAGGAACGAGCCAACAAGGATAAACCATGTTCCTACAAAAGACTGAAGGACTTGGAAAGAAAACAAAGAAAACCAAAGCAAAAGAAGAAACCGGGAAAGCGGAAGCGGAGCCGTGGGTCACCGAGCAGCGTGTCGCCCCCTGGCGATCACACCAAGAAGAAGACGAAGCAGTCGTGCTCCCCGGACAGTGTCGTGGGTCCCGTCGTCTCGAGCAACAGACGCCATTTTCCTTATCAAAGTGTGAGTTTTGAGTGTCATGGCACTCTGCTGTCTGCTACCGTGCGAACTGATGGAACTGCTCAAAATCAAGGCAAAACCCGTGCCAAATAGACATTGTGCGCACATTTCAGCAATGTAGCCGCCTCATCGACAGCGTCTACAACCTGGAGGCGAGCAGCCCGTTCCGAGAGGAATATCGCGACGTCGAGCAGCCCGACGGCTACTACCGCGTCGTGCTCTTCCCCATGTTCTTCGAAATCGTCACGTCCAAGCTGCGGCAGCGCCTCTACTACCGCCTCGAGGACTTCGTGTCTGACGTTCGTCGGGTCTTCTGGAACACGCGCCTCTTTTTCAAACAGGTTGGCGATCTCGCAGCTGTTTCAACTTGTAAAAGTTTGACAACTCTGAGTGACGGGTACGAGTCCACGGGTAAGAGTGCAACTTTCCGCTGCTGCGCTGTTGCAAGAAGCACGCTTGCACATGGATTTCTTTCTTTTTTCTTTTTTTTTTTGTCACGTTGGCCGGCTGTGTGTTGCACAGACCTGGAGAACAAATTTGTGTGACTGACAAATGCGACTGTTGTTTCTTGACTCCTGAAAACAAAATATTTCTCACAGCATCGAGGACAAACAAGCGAAACCTGCTCGATCCTGCGGGACTGCGACTTCGTGGAGGCATTCTTCGAGGGAAGGCTCAAGGCCGCGTTTCCCTTCATGAATTTCTCAGGTGAGCGTCAGGAAGAGTTTCAGATGGTCACACAGCCCGATTGTGTTGCGGGGTGAAACAAGTGAAAGGGGGGCGAGGTAAGGTCCCGGACCCCTCTGATTCCCGAAGAACAATTGTTGCCCACCTCCGGGGATTTGTGCCACTGACGCAATTTGATATTTATTATGGCTGCAAAAATGCTCAACTTCGGCCTCTCTGGGGGGTCTGTGCCACACCACTCGACCAATTTCTGGAACGGCTCCTGTCGACAATCTTTGAAATGTGATTTGATTTCGAGTCTGCTCGTTTTGTGTCTTCTTTTCCAAGACACGAAAATTCGCACACAATTCCTTGTTCCTCTCAGAAATCACCGGAAGTCCTCAGGCTGGAAAGACGAAAATTACGGAATCGGGAGACGAAGGGAACACTGACCTGGAGTTCAAGGGCAACAAGGTCAAAGGAGCGCTGAACGAACTCTGGAAGTAGATGTGACACGAGTTTATATTTGTAGCTGTTTCTCTGTCACAAATTTGTGCTGTCGAACATTTGACAGTAATTTTCAGTTCTGTTGAGATTTCCAATTTTTCTTCAAAACAAACCAAATTGTTTTGTTTTGCAAGTTTTTCTCAGTGATATTTTGAAAACAGTTCGTCCAGACAAAGTTGTGTTCTTGGTTGCTTGGTACTTGGGATTTGAATCGGCAAGTCATTTGCAAACCAAACTTTGCTGCACAGGTGCAAGTGCAGATCTTGTCCCCGTCCAATTTACGCCTTCCTAGGTTGTTTGCCAAGTTTCGGGCATTCTGTGATGTACCCAGGGTTGCTCTTCATATTTGTGCGTGTTTGTTGTTGGCACTGTCTTGACAATAAATGCTATTTTGGCATAAATTCCTCCTTGCTGCCTTTTGTGTGAGGCGCAAATCCAACGCCTCAAAGATCCAGTATCCTTTCTCGGACGACCAGTTGCTGTTGACACATTCGCACCAAGTTGAACAAAACAATCGTTCACGAATGGTCTCCGGAAGATTCTTCCAGGGCGGGATTCTCTTCCGCCTTGGCTCGTCCATCCACTATTTCCTTGCACCTGGTGTCCATGTGAGACATAATCTTTTTGAGGGCCTCGCTCATAATAGAGTCAACTAACGTCTCCTGGTCCGTGGTGAAATCCTCGAGTACGTAATCCGCCACGTCCGACTTGTCGGCCGGTCTGCCGATTCCTATCATCAGCCTCGGCATCACCTGGCGACAAAAACATGTACGAGGCGGTTTTCATAAGTATTGATTCCCCGGCATGTGTACTCATGGCAATACTTTTGAGGAAATTGCAATAAGAGTTTCTCACAGCCATGGTTATGATCGTCAGGTGTATAACAAGAAAATAATCACAAAAGCATTATTGAAGGTACAATTAAGGTCTAAAAAATAGTTAATTAATATCTATTGCTAAAAATTAAACAAAATTTAAGATATTCTGATGAAGTTTTTCTCTAATTCTTTTTATTAAAATTTTCTTGATAATTGCTGTGTGAAAAATTATTCTCAGATCATTTTGGAAGTAGTAGCATCCCATTTAAATATGATGTTCAAATCTGTGTGATTTCTTTTAGATACTAGAAATCTCTAAAAAAAAATTTGTTTTGCTGTTAGAAAACTTTTCTGTATATTTGGTGAAATATTGAAAATGTTCACATCAGTTGACAGTCATTTGCATCAGTTTCACGGTCAAGGAATCAATACTTATGAAAACAGCTACGTACCTTTTGAGTGCGTACACACATGTATCCGTGTGTAAGTCACACTCAAGAAAAGACGCACTCGGCCTTTGAACTCTCTTGTCTATCCCCAAAGTCTCATTAAAACAATTGTGAAGTGACGCTTATGAACAAGGCACACCCGTTCTTTGCACAACTTTGGGGCAAAAGAGTGCGTCCTATTGGGACGTTTCTGCAGGTTCTGACAATTTTTAATGAGAAAAGGATTGTCAGAAACCACGGTATGAACTACTTACGTCACTTCTCAAGCAGTCAGCGACAGACCTCACCCCGTTGTGACCTCTGAAACACGTCAAAATCACGACTGTATCTCGTCGGCAGCACACTGTACAGAAAGACCACAGTCGCACGGAAATTATGTTTGACTTTGACAACCGAAACTGCAATCGTTACCTGGCGCTTCCACCGTTCTTCATGGTGAACTTCCCAGGAACTTTGTCCAGCTCGTCATGAATCAGATAAACATTGGCTGGAGGGATGTCAAAGTGAGTCACTGCAAATAAATACCAATCAAAATTGACAATTGGTCACCAAATCTTTCTCCAATTTCTTAACTGTATTCTTGGGAGCGAAAAAGGTTGCGCGACAGAGATTGGATTTACCGGCTTTGCGAACACTTCTTCCATTGAGATTCATGGGCAACTTCGACTTCAACAGCAAAATTTCCATGTCGCTTCGGATGACAGGTTCACTGAGGAAACCGTCCAGTTTTCTCTGGCGCGTCCAGGTGACTCCGAGTTGGGATCCGAGACGGTCGATCGCCTTCTGTCCGATGCTGTGTCTGGTTGTCGGCATGTCATGGTTGCACAGTCCCACGATCTGAAATATTCCCCTCGGTTGACGAAGTTTCCGGACTAAACAACGCCAGAACGGGAAGCCTTACGAAAGCTGCTTGCATCAGTGAGGATCGTGCAAAGCACCCTGTGGCAGTGCGGTGTGTGGGACACCCACACAACTTCCTTCCCCAAACCCAACCACCCCTCACACACTTGACCACCTTCTCCCACAGACCCAACCCAACCCCTTTCCCAAACCCAACCATTCACACCGAGCTCTTCTCCCGCACCCTTGCCTCCCCCCATCCTCTCTCCAAAACACCCTCTCCCACACCCCATTTCTCTTTCAGCTGCCTGCTTGCTGGTCTCTTGAAAAGGGTACTCACCAAAAATTTCACTTTGGCTTCTGATCCTTCAGACAACTGGGTCTTGAGAGTCCGTAAACTGGTTCTTCTTGTTCTAGGCATTTTTATTTTCAAGCAGGACAGAAATCTGCCACAGTTAGACATGTTTGCGGGCAACAATGTGGAATGAATAATGAATGACGAAACTTCTTTGTTTACACGATGGCGGTTACAGGAAGTGGCGAAACAGCGTGCAAGCGGATTGGACCAAAATTTGGATCGTGAAATGGGACGCGGTTGAAAGGAGGTCACGAAGACGGCATGGCTTCAGCAGTGGGACTTCTTGCAGGACGATTGGCATTTGTGACAGGTTTGTGTGAACTCTCTTGATTTTGGAACGCAATAATATGTAGATTTATCTCTGGGCCACTCAGTTCCCACATTTTCTTTGTTTCGGGCCCTTGTTGTTGAACAGGGAGCGTTGACAGACTTGAAATTTGTGGTCTGTTTCTTGAACGAGAACGTGGATCTAGATATTCTAAGTCTGCACGGGTTTCAATGTGGAGTGACATGATAAGTGTGGAAAACCACAACCACTCACCTAGAGCTGGGAAAGGTATACATTGAAGGCCAGCATGAGTATGTGAAACGACTGATTGGCCACTGGGGCCAAGTATCCAAATTGATCAATCACCTGATCAATCACACGGACTGACAGTGGTAATTTGTTCTGGGCTTGAGCCTCCACAAAAATCCTGCATGTTATTTCTTGTCTCAAGAAGCTAAATGCTTCCACCTCCATGATATCTATTGCAAAAGAGAGGGAATTCCCAGTCATGTGATCACATGATAACCCCATGGAGGAGGGATGCAGGCTAAAGCCAGCAAAATAGTAATATTGTGCTATTTTCTGTCTAATATGTATCTGGTTAATTATCTTAAAAATATGCAGAAATATTAAAATTGTTGCTGATACCAGCACCCCCTGGTGGGGGAGGACCAGATAGTGTGAATGTACATAATAAAAAAATGCGGAGCTTCCCATCCTCGGGGACAGTCTCTCCTGAGATATCAAACCGATTGTGATATCACTACACAACAGAAAATTCTTCAGACACATCTGTGTTTGAACATGTCGACCAGGCCTTGAACACAATCTGCTGACTTGAGCGTACGAGAAAGCTTTTTGGCGTCAGTCGGTCGATGTTGTTTGACAGGCGGCGGGAGCGGCATCGGTCGAGCAGTTTGTCATGCGCTCCAGAAGGAAGGAGCCACCGTGACAGCCACGGACCTCAACAGGAACAACCTGCAGAAGACCTTCAGCAGTTTGCCGTTCGGTGTGCAATCCGTCTGCGTTTTCAATGGACTCGTTCGATTTGCGTGTGCCGGCTGGTCGAGTGAGCCCCAAATGGCTGACTTCGCCCACTTCGCCCCATCTCCAAGCCAGGGGTGAAGTGGCGCCACTTCGCCGGCGACTGGCCGCACGCGTAAATTTCGTCGTTTGTTTCGTCTCGACTGCAAGTGACCAGTTGTTCATCCCGTCAAAGCAAATCTTGCGTTTTCAGAAGAAAATCATCGATACTTCGTGGGTGATGTGTCCAGTTCGGAATCCTTGACTCACGTGTTCAAGCAGATCAAGGACGTGTACAAGAGATTTCCATCCATATCAGTCAACTGTGCTGGCATCACACAAGACCAGTTCATGATCAACATGACAGAGGAAAGTTTTTCTAAAGTTATCGACGTGAACTTGAAGGTGCGTTTGTGCCTCCTCACTCCTTTGCTCTGCTGTAAACCCTGAACCCGTCTGTGGAGTGACTTGTGAACCACTCACCTAGTCTTGACCGCGGGCGATCCGCCACACGAGTCGGTCGAAATTTCTGTTGCTGGCCACCCCCAAATTGAAGTGCTGTATCACGGCTCGGATGACCCGGGGGTGCGTCTTGGGCAGCCCCTGGGTGTGGGCTTCGATAGCGACCTTCCGTGCGATGTTTTGACGCAAGAAACTCAACAAATCTATCTCCTCTGGAGTGATAGGCTGCGACGTGCATCCAACATTGGTCACCATGACAGTCAAAGAGAGTGCAAAACCACAAGGGGTCACGTGACCAGCCCCTGGGGGGGGGAAGAATGCTGGGTAATTTCCAGCAAAATAGCAGAATTTTGATATT
>JAAUXT010124255.1_pt1 | contig 18915 bp, 20 predicted proteins | sample 7278171 | NCBI WGS metagenome assembly JAAUXT01 (sample SAMN14350112, study PRJNA611818) | marine sediment metagenome | isolation source: surface marine sediment (1.8m) | place: French Polynesia: Moorea | collected 2018-08 | reverse complement strand
GTCACTCATGTTTGTGTTATGTCTCATTTGGTCACTCATGTTTTTGTTATGTCTCATTTGGTTACTCATGTTTGTGTTATGTCTCATTTGGTCACTCATGTTTTCGTTATGACATAGCAAGTTTTGATCTCTTCTGCACGAAAAAGTGGCCGAAAAAGTCACAAAGTTGTTGTCGAAATGGTTTGTGTCAAGCGTTCGGGTCGGAAGGTCTCCATAGTAAGAAGGTCAAGAAAGTTAAACTGTCAATTGAGTTTTCCGACTAAGAAACCATGTCAACATTGACATGCTTGTTGCGCGATCAACATTTGACCTCTTTGACCCATCGACACTCGTTCCCTGTCTCGATCGAGCATTGATACAAGTCGACTTCAATCGATGACACAGTGGTGCGACTGAAAAATCGCACCACGCTTCGACAAACACGAATAAACAAGGCTCACTCCACCGCGGTGTAGACGCAGAGTTCACGAAATCTTGGAGCGGCTTCACGACTTTGGCGCACTCGCACTTTCAGTGACGGCATTCCCGGTCCGCACCGAGATATGTTCTTGCAAACACGATTTCTCTACCTGACAGTTACGGACATCACGAATCCCTTCTTCACACCTTGACAGACAAGCGCTTTTGTGGACATGTCTCGGGACATCCTGCATGTCCCATTTGACCGCAAGCTGCAATCAAATTTGAGTAGAGGAAAAAGTGCAGCGGGAAATGAGCTGCTGGTGAAGAACATCTGCAGTGTCTCCCTGTCTGGGCAAAGAAAGCATCCTGTCTGAGACCATGACCATTTATTTGTTTTGTTGATTGGTTGTGGCAGATTTGAAAGATTCCACAACGGGAGTGTACGTTGGACAACACGAGAATCGCTGGCAAAGGTGTTTCCTCTTGTGGTGCATTCATTCCGTCGCACTGTTGAAGTTCAATCTGGCTTCATCAGCAACAGTACCTGGTGCTCAGACACTGCGAGGTAAATGGCGAGAGGACCACTACTTTCAGTTTTCGTGCCAGCAAGTTGTCGAAAGCATTTTGTGCTCATCTGATATTCTGTCGCAACTTCTGCACGATACCCGTGAACGTGAACACGAACAGTCCAAAACCACTTCTGAACTCCAGAGCCTCTGGATCCGTCAGTGAGCATTCCCATTTTTCCTGGAGTACGAAGAAACATTGTGAGCGGAAAGGTTTGCAAAGATCCTCATCAAAGAACCACAACAAACCGCATGGGCCTGAAGTACTTGGTCCTCCATCCCTGTGAGTTGCTTCGGAACTGCGGTTTCAACGCCACATTTCATTTTCTGCGTCAGACGAGTGACGAGGGGAGTTGAGATGGGTGGGGAGCACCAGGTGCCGTGGGCAGGAAACCTGTGCTTCAGCTCAAGTGCGGCTTAACATCAAGGTCCTCAGACTGAAGGTTTACTTGCGTGCCTCTTCAAGAGGGTGTCTGTTCTTCAGTCCGTGGTGAAAGAGGTTAGTCTGGAGCTGAAAGGCAACAAAATGGAAAGTCTTCACCTGCAAAGACAACTCAGGTTTTGACAGTGAAGTTCCCAATCTTCGGAAGAATGTAGTTGCTGGGGCACTTGTAGATTCTGTTCAGTGCATGAAGTTGGCATGCTGTACAGCTGGCACAAAACAGCTGATCGTACGCACACATTACCCACCCAACCAACTGGACCCTGGAATTGTGGGGTCAGTAAACTGTTTTTTGCCGATTGTGTTTTCGCTCTTGTGTCGTTGATACTTCACGCAGATGACAACCGTGTTTACATACCACGCCGAATCGTTTCTAGGAAAAGCAGATGGAAGTCTAATCTCGGTGAGGAGGGGCGCAGAGTGGGTTGGGCCTGAAGTGCAGCTCAAGGTTGAACACCCGTCACACTCAGCTGTCATCTGCTGAGATTTGTGTCACGTTGCAGAGGTTCGCAGAAATGCTACCGGGCATCATTAAAATGAAATCGTAATCAGCGCAAATATTCTGCATTTCTGAAGAGGAAGCCGTGCCCGTGAGCAAAACATTAATTGCTCTTCTTGCATGTCAGTGATTGGAAAACAGCCTCAGCATGTTGAGGGCTGCAGTGATGTTCCTTGCAACTTCCTTCGTGGATGAGCGTGTGTGCATCGTTGCCATGGTCCAGTTTGGAACTCTGTCTTCTTGCGCAAGTTGCTGGAACCGTTTTGTGCGCTGCTAAACAACACGCAGACATCTCAAGACACGAAACGCGCCAAAGACACTTTGTGTGCCGACTATAAAAACTTTGTTCTTTGCATCGGGTTCAAGCCGGGGATTTGACAACTGTCGAACCCATTGTGAGCAAGCGATCTGCTTGCAGTCGTCTTCACTCGACACCAACTCGAGCCCTCCATTTGTTCCCAGTGTCCTTGAAGCCTTTGTAGCCGTCACTTCTGTCCAATTACGATCGGCTGCAAAACCAATACACCGTATCAGAGTCATCTAAATCTGTACACTCCTCAAATAAAGAGGGCTTTAAGACCTATCAAGAGCGCTTCGTAGTGTATTTCCCCAGAGTAATTTACTCATTTGGAGTCGATGCGTGTTACTTATTTGGACAATAGGTCAGTGGGGGGAAGGTGACGCGAGGATAGGTGAGCGCTCGGAGAGAGCAGGAGACAGAGCTGCGGGGGAGATCCGCCCGCTTTAGCTGCCTTCCTGTTCCTTACATACAATGTCAATCACATCTGGCTTGCACGTGACATTCTCCATTTGTCCAAGTTGTTGGTGGAACCTGTGGTGTTTTCCGAATCAAAGGAAAAGTTTTCGGAGGAGAAAGCCAGCTGGAATCTGCTTGAAAACAAATCTTGCAAAACCCATCAATTTTTGCGCGTGCAGGGTCAGTTTTTTTGGGGGGATGGGGTCAGGGGAGAGGGCCATGCTCTCTGGTTTCAACCTTGGGAACAACGGAGTGAAAATAGCTTCACGTGTCTGTGTCCTTTGATTTCACCACGTCTGCGTCACCCCAAAGAATTGTGCCAATCAGGGACCTGCAGGTTGTCTCGTACGCGAGAGTCAGGGTGTGCAGAATCTTTGAGGGTCACCCCTTGTTGAAGAAACAATGCTCATTGTCGTACGCCATATCTTCTGCACAAATGGGACCACGGAACACAGTCCTCAGATGGAGATACCGTGGCTGCCACGCTGTGTGAGACGTGCTGAGGATGTCAAGGGGTGAACAATGGAGTATTTCGTCTCTGTCTTCAGAGCGCTTTTCCTGGAAATAAACCTAGTCAATCAAAACAGAATGCTGATAGCCTTCAGGGTTATCATTAGGCTTTCATCCAAATTGCCACCCGTCTTGTTATCACGTGAAGTCCATCGCAGCGAAGGGCAGCGCTGACCCAACAGCGGAAGTCTGCTGACAAGTGCTCGAGTGGAAGTGCGCGCCTCGAGACTCCGCGGATCCGGATCCACAGACCCTCCCATGCATCCGTTGCGGTGAACTCTCGCTGTGTGTTGGGGTTTTGTTCAGCAAGAGCCTCTCAAGTCAATTTTCACAAAAGTTGGATGTAGCTGCAAAACACAGACAGGACGGCCCGAGGGCAACGGACCTGGGTCAGTGGAAAGTGAGTGAACTTGATCGCCAGGCCAAACCAGACTTTCGAATACGGCAGCAGTTTCAACACGGGAACGCAGCCTTACTTTCCTGACGCACGCTGGAATCCTCTTCCTTTCTTGAGGAAATGTGACCTGTTCGTGGGTGGACGTGGAAAGTGCGATGTGGCACAGGATAATGAGGCCTACTGAGTCCCCAGCTTGACACAAAAGGACAGTGGTATCGACTCCTGTTGGAAAATATCCATTGGCTCATCCCGTGGCTCACAATGCAATCCTCCGATAATGATGAGGACTCCTGTTCCCGACCACCTAATTCCCTGACCCGGAGGCAAACGTTGAAGCTTATAAATGGGGCTTTAGCTTCTAAGAATACCAAAAGGATCAACTGACGGACGAGGAATGAACCGTGAGGGACGAGCTCTTACCGCAGACCAAAAGATGTGACCCAAGACACAAGATTGTCGGGGATTCTGTTCACAACTCAGCAAACCCAGCGCATGTCCCTTGTGCATGTCAACACGACGAAGATAATTTGTCAGCAGACAGAAATTTCTGCAGTCGTTTTGTGTTTGATCTGCTTGGACTCCACTTTGCGTTTTTGCTCCGTGGCTGCAGGTTAGTGACAAGTTCAGAGACAGAGTTGGGTGCCAGGTGGCAATTGAGGAAAGAAAACTGTGACCTGAAGGGTCCACACAGCAATTAGGAGGAGGTTACTCGATCCACGGCTTCAGTCTCTTTGTGTCCGGCCGAGGTCAGAGAATTGCGGTTTCTAACCAGAAGCAACAAAGTGTGATTCATTTAATGGTTTGACCAAAAGGTCTCTGAATGGCAGGGGAAGCCAAACGCCGAGTACTCAGAAGACCTAGGTGCACGGCTTGCCTCTTTCGTCCTCCCGCCTCGGCCTATGCAGTCACGTGAGATTTCTGTGCTGCCCACAGACTTGCACCTTGCTCTCAAAGAAATGTCGTGTTTCTGGCAGTTTTGGCTTTTTCATCAAAAAAACGACAACTGTTTGGTATTTGATATTTTCCCAACTTCGATTTCTCTTGCAAAATAGACCCAACACAACACGTTTATCAGCTCAACCTGTTTTCAGCTAGCCTCAAAGGCAATCCCACACACGTGTGGTTCCTCAGACTTGTTTTCAGTAGGCATGGTCAGCTTTTTGATGACCTGTAGGAGCGCCTTGGTGGCTTTCATCACATCGCAGACAGTTTAAGTTACACCCAAGGTCACTTAACAGCCTGTGGACTATTGTGGTGCCCGGCTCCCGGGAGCAGTTAGTGCACGCTGCTTTGGATTTAGAGGTCCCCAGAATCGCCTCCCGTCCTCACTGCTACTCGTTGATAATAAAGGTATCTTTCATGGTGGCCATAAAGGTATCACTGGTCTGTCGTAAAGAAAGAAAAAGTGTCAAATTTGTTCATTGTGTCGGATATGACTTGGTCTTGGTGTGCCAAAAATGAATGACTGCATTGATCCAAAGAACAAGAATAGAAGTGAGGTATTTCCCATTGGAACATCGCGACTGGTGGATGTCTGAAGAACCCACTTTTGATTGATGGGTCTGGCGTTTCATCGCAGCAGATTTTTGCTTCGATTTCAGTGGTTCAGTTGGATCCGCGGACTCAAGAACAAACGTTTCTGCTGACGCATCCTTTGCAATTGTCGTGACTCCTTGCTTTGCTTTGGCTTGCCGCTGTCCACGCCAGAAACACAACTAAAAATCGGTTGACAACCTTCCTCAAACACAATTTCTTGATGTCACTAACACATGCAGCAAGTAGCTGGGTTCGACGTGTGAAAGATTGGAAACACTGGTTGATGTTTGTCGATCTGACACCAGGTCTCTTTGCAAAAACAAACTTTGACACCAAACTGAAACTCGAAAAAAGAACATCATTGAAAACGCAATTGATAGCAGCTCTGGAGTGCACAGCTGCCAGGTGTCTCTAACACGAGCAAAATTACAGTTCTCTCGATTCACACGAAGCACGCCTTTTTATTTGTCGTTGATCGAATTGTTTGGCTTGCACATGTGTGAACTGAATCTTCTCGGGAAATTTTCGAGTACAACACGAGAGATGTCAGAGCGGCCTGAACTTGACGATGGACAAGGATTTGGTGGAATTCCTCTCCTGATCGGCAGATTCCCTGATAAGACGCCCACCAGATCCACCTCAAGACCAGCTTTGTTTAGGGCCACCTTGGTTGACTAGAGAACAACAGGTTAATGGGGGATCGGGACGGCCACTGCAGAAGCCATTATGTCCCCCGGATGGATGTGCGACTGACACGGCATATTAAACACCTGCTTCCATTCTTCTTCCTTATAAGATCATATCAGGGCTTGGGTCAGCCCCTGAATGCCAGGTTTCAAGGGCAAATCTGTGCATTAAGCTAAATTATGCAATTGGGTTTGGATCGACTCTTTGCCTCAAACTCTCAGGGGACAACAATAAAAATTCCGCCAGTCCTGGTTCCTTCTCCATGTCTCGAAGCAATGTGCGTGTCTTATGAACAATGCAGGTCTTTGGTTGCTTCTGTCATACGCGAAAGGGGTAAAATGTCATAAAATGGGCAATTTCAGTTCAAAACGACGACCAGGAGTCAAAATGAAGAAATGCTTGGTTCTTGTTCCGAAAGCATCAAACACCAGAAGAATTCACTTTGCTCCAGAACAGTTGGAGAAATCTCGCCCCACATCCGAGGACGGATGATATCATCAGACGAGCTCAGAAATTCTTCATTCAATTAGCTGCCAATATTTGCTTCGGTATGAAATGGATCCTGGCTGTTTGAAAAACTTCAGTTTTATGCATGAATCGGATCTTCTAATGACATCCATTTGAAGAGCTGGCAAATGCAATCGAGCAGCCATCATGAGCATCAACTGAGGTGTGTGTGTGTGTGTGCAGGTGTGTGTAGGTGCGGTATCAAAAACTGAAACAACGAAAATTTATTCGAACAGTTGTTGAGCTGCCACAAAACAACAAACACAACAAAGAGCGGGCTTTTCATCGTTTGGGGCATTAAAATGACAGTTCCGTTCCGCAGTACGGTTAAGTAGCAATTATCGTCGACTCAGGAGGGTATCGTTCTCCGAACTGAGCACAATGATTCAGCATTGTTCATCAAGAATTTTCTGTGATGTTCCCAGTGCACTGCCAAAGCTGTTGTCCATCAAAAGGAACTGTTGTTTCAAAATCAAAACAGACATGATCAGATGATTTTGTGGACGAGCATTTCAAGTTCAATGAAATGGAACTGGTCCAAACCCAGCAAACAAAAAAATCTCCCATGGTGTGGTGACCTGGGCCCAGTGTGTGTTGGAGTTGGATGCAAACCAAAGCCCATGAGAAGCGAAAAGCGCCCATACTCTTGTTCACGACAAGGTGAGAAACCTCAATGGGATCACAAACTCATCTGTATAGCGGCTGAGAGAAGAGCACAAAATGTTAATTTGGCGTTGTATTGCCTCAGAAAACTTCTGCAAACAAAAATCCCTGAGTTGTGCTCAGTCCTTGTTGCGGACTCGTACTTCTGTTTGAACATCTTGTTTCTCAGCACCTGTAACCAGAGTCCAAAACTTTATTTCCTTCAGCGCAGTGCTGACCACGACTCCAAAGTGCACCTGAAAACTGGGTTGAGAAATGCGGCAGCATGGCCTGCGTTGTCGGCGATCAACAAGGAAATCCTGTTTGGATAAGCCTTGACCCCGGAACCGCAGAGACGCAGAATCGCTCCCTGATCGCTGCGACAATCGATGGATGCGAGAGTGTGTAAGTTTGCAATAAGCCCTGTCTGTGATGAATGATCTTTAATCATCGCCTGTGTGTTGCAGGAATTATCCTCCCTGATGCCTTTGTCGCGAGGGAGTTTGTGGGAACTGGTTCCGAAGCGGATCCACGGACTATAGACTGACGCGGCTGCCACGGAGGAACAATTCAGAACTGCTCTGTCAGATGCAAACAACATCAAATTTGACAAGAAAAATTGATCGAACAGATGCAATCAGTCGTATTCTTGCCATTGGGGGAAATACGAGGGGTGTACCAAAGTTGACCGATCATCGCAGATTACTCGGGGGTGTTTTGCGCAATTTTTTTTGGACTCCAAATATGACAAGTCCAAATGCAGGCCTTGCTCTACATGTGTTTCCTTCAAGTCCTCAGAGTTTCAGTGCGCTTCTATCAGGCTTCCAAAATGACTATTTTTCCATGCATTGTGATCACTTTTCGCGGCTGTCATCTTTGCCGATTTCCAAGAGTTCTGCGAGTGTTTTGGATGACTTTGCACAGCCATCCCACTCAAAATGCAGGCGCGCCTTGACCAAAGGTCAGCCATCAAGTTCCTCTGTGCGCAGGACAAGATGCCGATCCAATGCTGGAGACAGCTGCAGGAAGTCTACGGGGAGTCAGCTCTTGGGAAAACCCAAGTGAGGCATTGGCACAAGACATTCCGGAGTGGCGATTTGAACACTTCCACGGCAGACAAGAAGAGGACAGGGTGACACAAGACTGTGCACACACAAGAGAACATTGACCTGATCCGAGACCTTCTTGAGGATGACAGAAGGAAGACTGTGAGGGAGCTTGTGGCTGAATCTGGGTTGACCCAGGGGAGTGTGCACCGCATCATCAAGCAAGACTTGAAGTTCTCCCGGATTTGCACCAAATTCGTACCCCGCCTGCTGACTGCAGAACAGAAGGAGCATCGATCTAAGCTGAGTGCGGACAACCTGAGCCTCCTGGCAGATGGTGGAAAATTCTTCATGGAGAAGATCATCAGCGGGGACGAGACGTGGCTCTACTGCTTTGACCCAGAGACCAAGATGAGGTCGTCACAATGGCACCTGAAAGGGAGCCAATGCCCTGTGAAGCCACTGTGCGGTAAAACAGCATCCAAGAAGGTCATGATGACCCTCTTCTTCGATACTGAAGGCCCTGTGCTGATTCATTTTTTGGATCCTGGACTCACTGTGACATCAGATGAGTACTGCATTGTCCTTGCCAAACTCCGGGAAAACATGCGCAGGAAATGCCCAGGCATGTGGGAGAAAAATGAGGAAGGGTATCGCCAGTTCCTGGTCCACCAAGACAATGCCACCCCGTACACGGCATCGATCTCTTTGGCAGCGATGGGAGAAAACTGTGTCGAAATGTTGGCACACCCGGCATACAGCCCTGATCTCGCGCCTTGCGACTTTTGCATATTCCCCAACCTCAAAGATGAACTGAGAGGTCATGCCTTCAGGAACATCGACGAACTCAAGGATGAGGCCCGCCGTGTCCTCATGAACTGGCCAAAAGACATCTACAGGAGAGCGATCTTTGACATGCCAAAAAGATGGGCAAAGTGCGTAGCTGCAGGCGGTGGCTACTTCGAAGGCAAAGGCATCGAGATCCCACCCCTTCCTGAGTTCTTGGACCACTCAGAGGAAGAATGGAGCGAAGACGAGCAAGCCATGTCGGATGACTGACTGTGCATCAGTGTGTTGTTGTGCTTGAAATATGTATTTTTGGACTTTTTGGTTTCATAAAGTTTGGCAAAAGATGCTTGTGTGTGCGCCTCCTTACTCCCGAAAAGATTGCAGGCACAGGTCAAAAAGGAAGCCGAGTAATCTGCGATGATCGGTCAACTTTGGTACACCCCTCGTATATGCCTCTTGATTTTGATCCATCTGGTGTTTGGCGAGGTCATACAAAGCGCGAAGACAAGTCGCTTCCTGTACGACCGAACATGCAGCCGTATGTCTTGGTCGAAGGCAGGTTTCTTGGGTTTCTTGAGGGCTGCGCTGCATGAGCTGTTCAGCTGTTCTTCCTCGTGTTGTCCTTTTCAGTTTGAGCGATTTCCTTGAGCTTTGCGTCCGACACAAGTCAGTGGAAGATGCATCTTCAATTCGAATGAATCTTGATCGCGCAGGTCAAACAACAGATTACCGAGAAGTGGAAACAAATTGAAGTCCCGCATCCATTGTCACAAGCATGTGGTCCAGATAAGGACGTCCCATCCGGGAAACAAAGATCTGCAGAACCAAGAAGCCGCTCCGAACGTCACTGCAAATCATTCGCCTGATCAGGACAAACAAGCCCGTAACATGCCGAAAATCTGCGGGGTTTGCGGCTTTACTCAAACACGCTTTTGCGCGAAGAATCAAGCAAAAAGGAACTGCTTGAGAAAATAAATCATGTTTTTAAATTTTATGTGTTCCTTCAGAGAGTGCTGGAACTTGTTTTCAGCATTGAGCATCTCACAGGCCAGTAACATCTTCTTTCCTTGAGCAGAAGAGTGGTTGGTGTGTCTGGCATTGGGATGACACCTTGATGCATGCAAATATGATAACACTCAACAGAAAACGAAATGACATTGTTGGCAATCCAATTTGCATGCAAGGCTCTCCACCTCAACAAGCATTTATTGCTAGATTGAATGTGGTGACTGGATTAGTGTGGCAGCGTCCTGCTGCACCGCAGACGCACGACTGCAAATGTCCAGAACGCATCTTCGGCGAAAGAGAAATTTTGAACTGTTGGGTTCGTGTGTTGAGCCAACCGAACCCAGGAACCGAACTGCAGGAGCAGGAAAATTGTGCCTTTATTTCTTTTTCACCCGATGTTGATATGTTGGCTGATTTACGTGAAGTCAGAATATATATTTTGTGATCATAAGAGGCAAATGGGAAATACACCAACCTGTCGATTTGGAATCAATTGAATCACACGACGACAAATGTCTGGATCCGAGCGGACCAATATCGCTGTCTCTTCAAATGAGACAAACGCAGTCACGGACATTTTGAAGAACCTGGACATCACTTCAGCTGTGGATGAGAAACCTGTTCCAGACATTCGGACTGTTGCAGGCAGTTTATTTCCTTCCCACGCAGTCTTGCTCAGGTTTCCCTCGTCCGCTTCCTTACCTCCTGCCGCAATGGACTGCATTGTATTGTAACCTCATCGGCTCGCCACATGAACCGGAGCAAATTGCAGACGAAAGAGGGTGCGGTGGCGCCCGGCATGTTCCAGGTCAAGCTGATCATCCCTGGTCATAAATTGTCTCTTCGATGAAAGGAATATGCAATCACAAATTTTTGAGCAAGACCTAGTCATTCGTGAAAGTGGATCGTAAGGCAAGGACACTGTAAAAGTGTTGGAAAATCTGAGCGCTCAGCGAGATCTTGGGTCCAGGCTGTCGAACATCTTGGTTCCCTTCCCATCACGGCAGCAAGCACAAACAAGTCAAAAATGACTCAACAGTGTATCAACTTGCAAATCTGTAAGCAGGACTTAGTGATTCATGAAAGTAGACTGCCATGTAAATAAAGAACTGTTTCATTGATTTACACAGTCCAATTGAGTCCCGCGGGAGGGGACGCTGAACCCGAAATCCATCACGGTTGTGCGTTCGTCGTGTTGACACTTCAGCGTCTGTGCGCTGCATCACAAGTTCCACGAGTTTGGTCTTTGGAGCAAAAAATTCCACAGGACAAAGTGTTTGCAAAAAGATAAAAGGCTGAACCACATAAATTGATCAACAAGCAAGATTCTGGAAATCTAAAGCGGAACAATTGGAAGGAATCGAGTTTCTTTGGGCCTGTGAATGCGCCTAAAATGTTCCCACGTGGTGCGTGTGACACTGAGGCTTGAGTCCGACAGATCCGAACAGAACAACGTCAAAGAGTGTCCTTTCCAGTAGTCTTTTCACTGGTGTGCTTGTGTTTCCTGTCTACCACGTGGCCTGTGGACCCAAGGCATCCACTCCAGCAAGGTGAGACGAACATCACTGCAGGCTCCGGACGATTAAACAAGCCAAATTGACCAATTAAAACTTGCTCCACGCAGCTTTTCACCGTTTGATTGTTCAACAAAAACGTGTGATTCAATCGACTAAAAGAAGAACAACGTCGGGATGATGACACTGGATGGAGCGAGTTTTCGTGAGCTGATGACCATTCGGTGGGGGTTCTTCTCAACGAATGTGAAAAGGGCGACCAAACAAACAAGTCACGGATTTCAATTTTGGCTGATGACAACAATAACCCAAGTCGGCGCAAATCTGGCAGTTCCTGAGCCGGCAGTCGGAATAAGGAAGGTGTGACGCTTGAGGTTTCAACCAAAATGTTCCAGTCCAGGAGGGTATATACTGGCAACCGAAATGCCTTTCTTCAACAAAAACAACGCGTTCTTGTTTCTCAATTGTTGCACCGCTATTGGGACGACTGTTACAGGCCAGGGCGACTGCTCGAAGTGATGCAATGTAACCGGCTGTCGATAGTTCTACCCGTCAAATTAGGGCGAAGTGAAGTGTTCCGAGGGCTTCTCGTACACTTCTACATGTTTGAGTAAACTTTCGAGAACTTTCGCCCCCGAGCCAAGGTGGGTCGGTGGATGATGCAATGAAGCAGCGCACGCGGTGGGGTGCACAGTCAACGCCAGCTTCTCACCGGGTCCCGAGCGCTGCAGCTTTGTCTGACGGGCAAGCGAATCCCTTGCGCAGCCGCTCGAACGCACGACATCGTAATCAGCGCAACGTTTGACAACCGCGTAGCCAAAAGAAAGGCGAATTATCACAGAAACTTACACGGAATAAATACAAATAGTGGCGGATAAAATGTGTTTTGGACTGAATATTGGATGAGGAAATGCAAAGAACCCAGGGGATAACAGTAAGTGAGCGCTTTTTTTCTCTCTCACAATGCGACAAATCTTTGAACGGAATTTGACGGACGAAAAGAAATCACTTCACAACCACCTACACTGGTTTTGCTTCAAAGCAACTTTTTGTGATTGAAAAGCAAAAAGGCGACTTCTTGAAAACTTTTCAGGCAATGAAGGACTCGACGATGGTCCTCTTTGTTCTCAGCTTGCTTTCTTGTGTCCACGAAACCTCTTTCTGACGTACGAGGGGTGTAGATCATCGCAAAATGCTCGGAGCTGTCTGGAGACAAATTTTTTTGGCATCCACCACGCAACTTACCTGCACTTTCTGTTCCCAGGGGCATTTCTCAAACAATGCCATTTTCCGCGCGTTTACGAAGTTGCACGTTGCTTTTCAAAATTTTGAGTTTTCACAGATAAATGTAGGATCTTTTGGTGAAAGAGACAAAGATGATGAGCAGCAGGAAGAGAAGGCGCTTGTCCTTCTTTAGTTCTACGCTTGGACAAGACAAATTGTTCAGAAAGTGCTGATTGTTTACAAACCAATTTCCCTGTCTGAATCAAAATCAGCTGCCAGCGATTTACGAGTGCAAGATGCACGTCATGCAGGTCCAAAAATCACCAACATCTCAGCGCAGACAAGGCATTCCAGATTCTGGAGATATCGATGGCACTCTTTCATTCAGACATCGCGAAAATGGTGAAAAGTTTAGAACAGGCATTGTTGGCGTTCCTTTCTAGCACCGGCTCCCATTTCTCAAATCACATGCAGCTCTGCACCAAATAAAAGACGACATTCAGGAAGGGAAATATACCTGAGAGGCAACTGATGTATTTTTTGAGGAAATGCGGGCCTCTTGCAACGTGTGAAAACTTTATGTTTGATTTACCAATTTCATTTGTGAGCTTCAGGACAATACGCAGGTTTGTTTCCTGGTTGTGGAACACAGCACTGTGCAAAGCAACTTGAGTTCCATTGACACACCTTTTGGATCTTCCAACGACACCGATTGTCCCGACAAACGAAAGCATATTGTGTGGCTTGACGAGTCCAGGGCTCTTCGTGGCTCGTCCGAAGCTCGGTTGTGTGTGAGTCGTGGCCAGTCGCGGTCATTTGACTCACGCTTGTGAAACCTTCAAGAGTAAGTTGGTGTGTAAGCCGGCCCTGACTTTCCACCCCAATGGCTCACCAAATCCCTTGTTCCCCAGGTGCCAGTGTCCATCCACTCTGAGCCATTGACTGTCAGGCCCCAGCCACCCTTAACCGCAAGACTGTCTCGCAGCTCTGACCCACCCACTTGGCCACCAGACCCTTTCCTGCCTTGGCAAACAGACCCATCTCCCTTTGGTTGTCATGCAGTCCCCACCTCACCAGCCAGAAGCTCACTGGCCAGAGACCCCCTGACCAGTGGTGTTGCAGTCTTCCTCCTTGCTGGCTGGTTTTGACACTCAAATTGGATTGCAAACGCCCATGAGGCCAAGACGGCCACCCCAAATCGCACACATTTGCCCAGAAAGTTTGAAAGGGTCGCCTTTATCTTTTTGAAGGGAGAATAACATGTGTGCTTCCTTCGAACAAAAGTTTTCAAGCGACCCCCGCGGCACCAACAGCTTCTCTTCACAGAATGTAGGCAAGTGCGAGTACTTCTGTTGAAGACTGGAGGAGATCAGCATTACTGTGAAGATTTCAAGACGCTTGTACCGAACAGAAATAATCATGTCTTCCATCAACGAGCTCGTTTCCCTTTCTTGTTCCTGTCTTTTGCGTGCGGTTTTGTTCACAAACTTGGCTTGACTTAATTTCTTGACACAACATTCTTTGCTTTGGGTGCACAATATTCAGCTTCAAATAAGGAGTGGCGTTTTATGTGTTTTTGTGTGAATGTTTGTGGCTGTGGGATTTTAACTTTTTTCCCAAGGTTGCGGGGCGTCGAAAAATTCTAACCTCTGATGTGGTTGAATACGGCACCAAAGTTTGGTTCGGAGCTTGTATTTTTGTCTTGCTGTCCAAATGAAACCCAAAAATAAGTTTTGATTGCATTGCAACGCATGCCTCACCAAGAAAAAGAACTCTCCCAGGCAGTTTCTGCTCAAACAAAGCTTCCACATTGTGATGGATCAAAAGCCATCAAGATTTAACTTTTGCGAACCTTTAGGAGTAAAGTTGGTTTTCTGCGAAATATTTCTGACGAAGGAAGTTCTTTTGTGTTGAAGTCAGTTCTCTGGACTTCTCGGTGTGGATCGAATTTCGTGCTCAAGAGCTCTGGTCTGATACCCTTGGAACGTAAAAGAAAACTGAAAACATTTTCTGTCGTGGAGCAGCAGCAGTAGTGTCATTCTATGCTTGTGTCCTGTTCACAACTCAGCGTCAGTACGATGCAGATGGCACAAAAGTAGGAGACCAGTGGACCACATATATCAAGTGACAGGGTGCTGTTGTTTTACTTGCTTGTACCTTGCACCTTGTGCAGAAACCAAGCTACCTCCACCGCACGTAAAGGGACAATCATACACTCTCCATAAAGATCCAGACTCGCAGAAAACGCGTGCCGTGAAAATTTCTTCGTTGTCCATGTACACCCAGGTGACGATTGTCTTTGATGTTTGCTTGGGGACAAAGGCCACCAGCAACTCTTTCTGAGGCAAACCCTGCACCGTCATAATGTCGCAATGACAAAGGTTCTTTTCCCAGTTCCGAGCTTTTGAGGGCCACTCTGGGCAACTCTTCTTCCCTGGTGGAACGCAAGTTGTCCAGCATTTGACTGTCTGGTAAAGTGTCAGCAGGGTGTGGATTTTGTTTTGGCTCCCTCTGCCACGATCACTTCCCACAAAGGTAGGTGACACTCACTTTAGAGCAGAGCTTCCGGTGCACGACTCTGGAAAATGGTTCACAAAACACCAGAAACCCTGGGTTCGTTTTGCTCAGTCAGACCCAGCTGACATCCGCGTTTCCGCGCAAGGCGAAAGCAGCCCAAACACTGACACGCTTTGGTTTCCCCACGAGTTCGTTTGGTTTGATACCGTCAGGTTTTGATACGATGGTCTCAGAAATTTGCCGCATTGACAGGTCACCATGAGAGAAGTTCCCGTGACAATCCATGGATCCACGAAAGGACGCAAGGAATCACTTTCTTTCACGTATTTCGAGTAAGACAAAGCTGTGGGCGTGTGGGATGGGCTCTTGAAATCGCAAGAACCAAGTTACGAAGGGACGCACCCATGTGAGTTTCTGAACTCAGTGTCCGCAAACCTGAAGGAAGAACCCGCACGGCCCTCAAGTTAACGAGCCTGAAATGAATGGACGGAAGAACTGCTTCCTGAGTATCCCGCATCCTGTGAGGAGAGCGACCTGCCTGACACCGTGTGCAGGGACGCATGATGATAAGCTTCATCAGATCAAAGCTCAAAGACCCATTGTTGCGCAGGTAACTTTCCGCACAAACATGGCAAACTGCTCAGTCGTACCCCAAACAGATGTCTTAGATTCATTCACACTGCAGATTGTCAAATGCAAGACGATTTTGAGGTAACAGAACATGGACTACTGTCGAAAATGTTCACAAGGAAATCGGAATCGCAAAGGAGAGTCCACCAAAGACGAACCAGCAAGCGGACAAGTTTCTCCGAAAAACTGACAACACACGACAATTTTGCTCTTGAAAAGAGAATCTCACCACGTGCACTCACGAGGAAGAAGTGACAACGTGTGACACCAAGACTTCGTAGATTTGATTGTCCCGACTGACGCGGAACTGCAGGTCATCCCCAAGTGCGTTCAGTTCAGAACTTGAGCTGTGCAGTGTCGAGCGCAAGTGAGAAACCTCCGAAGAGGAAGATCGCACGTTCGGAAACTCAGCTCCACCTGAAGATGTGTGTGAAAAGGAGCAGATTTGGCCACCCAGACAACATCGCAAGACGCAAGCGCCGAGATCTTTTTTCCGCAAAGTTTTGCCAGAGATTTGTGCCATAACCACAGCTACAAGAACAGAGTCACGAGACACAAAAAAGGATGTCTGCTGACAGAAAGAGTGTCCTCTAAAACAGGTCAATCCACCGGCCGATGAGGTCCACACTCTGCGCTGTGTGCGAACGAGACACGATCAGAACAGCGTTCTTCCCGAAAGACGGGGGAGGCCTTTCCGGAGTGCGCCTGACGTCTCTACTGAAGAACATGTAAACTTTTCTCAGTTTTGCACAAATCTATTCAACAACATTGTTTTTCTCAAGTCATTGAAAAAACAGCTTGCCTGGCCCAAGGTTAATTTCTTGATGAGCACTATTGTGATGCCAAATTGGTGCTCAGAAGTGAGACTGGCCGGAGCAGCAACTTGTGGCCCGTCATTACAGCTGCACACAAAGCTGCACTGCTTGTCCAGACAAACCTCAGACCCCTCTGACTGGAGGTCTGCAAAACACGATTCAGTGGTCCAAACCAAATAAAGCGGACTTTTTGACAAGTGGGTAAACCACGCTAATCAGCGATCAAAGTGCAGAAATCAATCCGGACATCAGCGGCCGGTACAACGTGGCTCAACGTGGGTCAGTCCTCGCGTGTCGTGGTCAGTCCGGGCGGTTTGAAGCAATCTGCCATCAGTCAGCTTGAGCGGTGGACTGAAGGTCTTGAGAGGCAGACATGGGTCTTGATGGCTTTGACTTCCCGCATGCCCCCAAGAAGGTGAACTTTCACTCGTGATCAGAGAGATAAACAGTTCGATGCCTGAGCTTTTCTCGTACAGGATCGTCTGCATGCCGTGTGACCAGAGCTGTTCAGACCAAGAGGCTGGCGATTCGTGATTAAACCTGCTTCAGCCCCACCCAGTGACAGGTGCAGACGGCTGTGGACGTTTTCGCGCATCAGAATGTGTGGCAGCCGCTTGTAGCTTCTTTCAAGGCGTGCCGCCAATTCAGCGGTTTATGAACCAGACAATTTGGCACCACTTGCCATTTGAAACCCGGACACCGGCCTCTGGTCTTGACAAACCACGCAACCTTGGTTCTCGTTGTTTGTCGTGAAGTATGCACAAATTTTTCTGCTGACTGATCCCACGATCAACCTTTCACAGTACGACATGAAACCAACAATAACAGTCACTTTTCTGAGCGTCGAGGTGCATGATAAGCATCAATACCTAATTCTTGGTGGATTAATTCGGAATTCTGTGCTCATGAATGCGAAGATTTCGCCTCTGCACCCTCCAGCAGTCGGCAGCCTTGAAGGCCTGCATGTATTTCCATCCAGCGGATTGCCTTTGATGCAGAAACAGTGAATTAGTGTTGGGAACGATCCCTGTGGGATCCTCGGCTTATTTACACACGGCAATCTCGTGCTGAATCCAAGGATTCCGTCAAGTGCGCATCTGGAGGGGGAGGGAGGCAACGAATCAAAATAATGGAAACACAAACCTCGAGGCTCCTTCATTTCAACCTTCCCCACTACGATGGAAAACCAGATACAGAACGTTTGGAGGAACTCGAGTTCATGGACTTCTGCGCGAAGAAAAACGCGATCTCTGCAAATCGCGCCAAAACTTTTTCTGTTCAAGTGCGTTTCAAAATGAAGCGTGTTTGCTTCGTGGCAACGTTTAAATTGAAAAAAAATTCCCCACCAACGCCTCAATTTGATTCTTCTGGACGAGCCCAATGTGGCAGAATTCAGTTGCTGATCCTGTGCATACCGTTCCCTTGAGGTGAAGTTCATTGTCAGTGCAGAATGGGTCAATATTTGGTGGATCTGCAAAATGATTTGGTGCAATTTCCGCTTCAACAGGTTCAGTTCTCAAACTCAATCCCTGTTTGAGATCCTCGGGGTGCGCACTCTCCGCGTCGGTGGATCTACGTTCTCGTGATTGTTTCCCGGGGTGTCAGCTGAGTCGCACGTCCCACGCAGTTTGGCTCCTTCACCAACTCAGTGCGATGCTTCATAGCTGTGATCAAACGCGACAGATTGAACCTGATTGACGTTGGGATCGTCTCGACATCAATATTACATACAACCTCCTTTCCCCCTCGTGCTGTGTCGGAGAAACTCGCGACGACGACAACGTCGAGATGACATTCAACGTTCGGACCGTGTTGGGTGTCACTCATGCTTGTCCAGAACTAGACGCGCGGATGGGTCACATTGCAAGCGGTATCCAAGAAAACTGGACAAGTAAATCTGTCTGGCGCCACTCATGCGTGTTGGAGAAATAAATGGCACCTTTCAAAAAAATATGTTCTGCCACACAAATGTGACTGACAGGGAACAAACAGATCTTGAAATGTGACCTGGCACTTTTGGCCCTGTGTGACTAGTGACTCAGCCAACAGTAGAGAGGGGGGCAGTCACCAGTCTTTCTTTCTTTCTTTTGCTCAGAAATTGATACTGGTCAAACGCAAGCAATTGTGACCCATCCCTCCCCCCATCAGCTGAGTCACGAAGGGGTCAGAGGAGTCACGCTGGCACAAAATATTTTTGTTCAGAATTAGGGGTGAAACAACATCACTCTCGCGGCTGACAAAAGTCTTGATGTATGGAGAAGTACACCTGTCCGTGGTCAGAAAGTTACTTCACTCACGCGCGTCTGCATCTACCATTGCTGTGAGTGGAGGATCAAACGCGTTGTGCAGAAGCTCGTTTTGTCTGCAATTACTTCCGCGCAGAATAATCGCCCTGATTAATGGTGCTCAATCGAGCGAAGGAAACTC
>JAAUXT010027461.1_pt1 | contig 18915 bp, 23 predicted proteins | sample 7278171 | NCBI WGS metagenome assembly JAAUXT01 (sample SAMN14350112, study PRJNA611818) | marine sediment metagenome | isolation source: surface marine sediment (1.8m) | place: French Polynesia: Moorea | collected 2018-08 | reverse complement strand
TCAGAGATTAATTCTTCCTATTGTTGTGCAATTTTTTGGAATTGCAAGGTATTTGTGCTTCTTTTTCTTCTCAAGTATACACATAGATGTCTTAACCTATTACTGTAGTACAAGGTAGATTATTATGTATGATATTTTTTGAGTATACAGTTGTACTCATGAGTACAAAAATTTAAAATTTAAAATTTTTGTGGATAGAAGGTGCTACCAGGCAGGGTAAGATGTACTTATGATGTTCTTGTCAGTACACATACAATTGTATTTGTAACAACACTTTACGGTCCTCTGATCGGTCTTTTTTGAGACGATCCTCGTACATTGGAGTTGAAGACTATGTTAATTTAAAGCCAAATAGGCCCTTTTTAAGCAGTCGGAGAGCTGCGCTATCATAAGCAAATCTGCTTCATTAGCTTAATGTCAGTGTGAGCGCTTGAGGAGGCCTTGTTAGAGGCCGGGGACAGGACCCCGTATTCTGCATTCCTGATACCCTGCATGAATCTGTCATCCGACAGACGCAGGAAAGACCCTGCCTTCCTTGCCAAGCATGGCCTATCGATCTGCATACGGCACTCCAATTATAGCCACCTGATTGGGCTTCAGCTCTGGGGAGAATAACCTTCTTTGGAAACGCTATCCTCTCAATCATCTCTCAAGTCAATATTAACTGCTTTAACAATGTATTTTTGGCGCAGCTTACATTTATTGAGACATCTCTGAACTCCAGTTTGAAATTTGCGTGTTGGATGTGCCAAGAGGGAGGTACGTGAAGACGATACACAATGAACCATTCAGTGTTTTTTTGTGTCTCTTTTCCCCCACAGCTGTCGCGTACTCGTACAAATTGCATGTGGTAACGAGTTCACGGAGATTTTTTGAAACCTTTGAACAGCAGAAGCTTGTTGCTGGGGTTCCGTTCAGTAGGTGTCACGGGTCAACACTGGATCACGCGCACGTGTTGCACTTTTGTCCAAATCAAACTTTGCAACGATGTTTCTGGACTGCATGCCATCCTGTGAGAAGCAATTCTACGAGTTTCGGCGATTCCTCTGAAGAGGCGTGTTCCTGTTGCACTAATTACCACAGAAAGAACTTCATTTGGTGAAGTCGCAAAGATTGCACGCCTTGCAAACCAATTATTCGTTTGAAGATCAGAAGATACAAGTCTTGGGTTCATTTGCGTAAAAAATGAGACGGAAAAATTACAAAAGAATCCTTTCCGCATGTCAAAGCTGATCAGAAGATTGGTATTTTCAGACGACTTTAAGAACCAGTTTTGAAGCAGTGAATAAAACGGATTCCGTCACCAGCTACTGAAAGCGTCGTGTTGCAAGCTTTCACAGCATATTTGTGGCGAAGGTTTCGTTCTCCTGCATTCAAAGGAAGCTGTGCCGGCGTTTGCGCACAAAGAGCGTGTGGCCGTCTCCAGGGTCCAGTCCGGCAAAGCTTTGTTTCTTTGGTATCAGTCTCTCTGCAGGCCGCGAAGTGGGCAAACAAGCAAGCTAGGCCATACCAACCGAACGAAATGGATCACGATGTACGCTCGTACCGACACTCAAGCTTGTTGTCGTCTACTCGCATATGGACAGGAAGAACAATCTGTCAGCAATTTGTAGACGTTTTCCTGAACGCACTTGACATTCCTCAGCACAAGGAGAGCAGTTCCACCTCACTTGACTCGCGACGTGTGAGTTTCACGGCCGTTCAATCGCAGTTGCGTTGTTCGATGAGGTGCTGCGGCTCAAAACGGAAAGGAAAATAATTGCTCACAAAATGGTTCCACGCGAGTCAATAGATCGGAAAGACTAACGACTATCGACATGTTGGGGCTTTTGGCGCAGATGATGGATGGATTTGTTATCGTGCCGCGTTGTAATGATATTTTTGGCCTCCAGTTCTGCTTCGCTCGGCCGCGGGGATTTCCTTATTGTGTTTGGTATCCTGATGCAGCGCGGCCTCCGCTGGAAGATGAGCAACTTGGGCAGGGCTCTGCTGACCTCAGTCTAGCGCTCGTAGAATGGTCAGTGAACTGCAGCTGCATGTACGGGCACGGTTGGCGGAAGACCACTTTGTGGACAGTCACTTTGCGCCCTGCAACCATGGATGTGCGAAGTTGCGCGCTTTCATTGTGTGTTTGCAGTCAGTGCTTTGTTTGTGTTGACCCTGCACTCGCCCTGTCTCTTTGTGGTGTTTGTTCACACCCGCGGTGCTTCCTGTGCTCTTGACATTCTGTTCGCAGACAGCGAGTGACAACTCGAACACTTCGAACACTCTCCGACAGCAAACCACAGCTCTCGCATGGGAAACGAATTGCAAAGTTCAAGTTCAAGCAAGTGGCGCAAGTTTTTCTTTGGGCCTCACACGAAAGTGAAGACGGATAGTGGTATAATCGCCTGGTGTTGGTAAACATTGTGTGGAGATTTGTGAGAATACTCTGTGGTGTGCGACGTCGGATGTTTTGAGTAACGCTGCGAGTGTTTGTTTGGCTATTATGCCCCGCAGATTTAAGGATCGAGTTAAGGATGATGTGGATGTTTGTGGGGTGTAACAACACACAAGGCAAAAACAGGTGAAGAACAGATAAAAAACGAAAACACCGCCACTGACGCCCATCCACCCGCCCACCGCCGCTCGCCGTTTTTGCGCTGGATTACGTTGCGTTGGTTCGTTTCATTTGCTTCGGATCTATTCTCGGCGTGGCGAGCGCCGAAATAGCAGCGAAGGAATGTGTGCCAGGATCAGCTGATTGACAGCTTCTCTCCACAGCCCGCCCTGAATGAGTGGGTGGCGGTAAACATGAGCTCGATGCCTCGTAGGTCCTGTTCGGCTCAGGTCCTTTAATTGCGTGTTTACACCCGTCAAAGGACTCGTGCGGCACTGAAATCCTGATACCACCGCCGCTTTTCATTGACTCCCAGCACAAACACTTGGTTCTGAGTACAGCGCAAACGTTATTTTACATTTTCTGTGTCAATAACTGCTTTGTGCCCATGTTTTGAGAATCAACACCGCTTCATATTGAGCGGCAGTCGCTTTCAAGCGTCAATTACAGTCATCCGCTTGTGAAGCTAATAAAAGGTCCCAAACGATATCAAATAGTGTTTCGTTGAACAGTGCTATGGAGGAAAAAGTGGCAAAATTGATTTTGTTCTCGGAAGGAGAGAACCGGTGCAGACTGGTGAGGGAACTCCATCCAGTGTTTGGGTCGGATTTGACGTCATTTCAGATGGTCCCGAATGATGCAGTTGGGAACATCTACGTCAATAGCCCCAGTTTTTAGCTCCGCGTTGCATCACAGGTTCGCTGTGGAAGGGATTTCTCCAATTCCATGACGTCCCACGCACAACAACTGTGGAGTGACACAAACCCAAAAATGGAATGAGTTGGGATGCAGGGAAATCTGCTTGACAAGCTGTCGGAAAGTTGAAGAATCCCTGAACATATTTGAAGCTTCCTTGGTGCCCAAATTCAGGCCGGGTCTATCTGGAGCTGAGTGGATTCCTGAAGGCGGCCTGCAGGCAGCTGAAAGCACTTGATGTATCTGCGGAGGACCTACTGAGAAGCCTGCGCTCAGATTGAATTGTGATACTGGGCAGGTCAATGACCGATACTCATCGTTGATTCCAGGCTGAAGCACAACCAGGTTCTGCTTCATGCGTAATTGTTGGCAGCTTTGCTTCCACGGATCGTTTGCAAAGAAGCTCATTTTACATGCAGAGATGTAGACATCCAGGTAATTTCCAGTGGTTTGTATGCTCAGCTTATTGTTCCCCAACATTTGTGTTGGAAGCGAAAGTTCCATCAGACAGATCTTTTTGTGTGTGAAACAGGTAAAATGCTGAGTATCGTGCTCTTGCGCTCAGAATGCGACGCCATTTGGTGTCATCACGCAACAATCTCGCAAAAAGCCACGCGAAAAGACACCGTTCGTTCAATGACAGGCTTGTGCAGACCAGGCAGAGCAGCAGGTCGCAGTACACGATGTATTTCAAATGGTTCTTCAGTTCCGGCCACAGTTGAGACAGTGACCAAAGTCATCGGATTGGCAGGAGGCATTGAATTTCGGAGCCGAGGCTGGATTTGTGGATGGTCATCATCGTGAACTCTTTTCACGAAACGTTCATCAATCAACACACTTCTCAGCGCCTTGCCAAGCCAATGAAGCTCTCAACTAGCTTTCATTTGTGGGTCGCACAGTGGGATCTGGATTTGATGCTTCGGTTCGGCACAAAATACTCACAGATGTACACGTCTTTTTTGCACAGTTGCGTCGGTCCACTGGCAGAAGGTACGACGTGGCGATTACCCTTGGGAAGGGGCTAAAAGCTGCCGAGTGGCCATCACCCCCGGAGGACCGCTCTAAAGTTGGTGCCCCTCCCCTCCCCTCACAGACAGACAGACAGACAGACAGACACACACACACACACACACACACACACACACACACAGACAGACAGACAGACAATATCGATGGTCATCAGGGTTGATTCCTGCCGACGAGAAATCGGGGGGTTTCGTGGGTGATGACCACACTCGGTACGGCTGTTGCCACTCCTCCCCCTCCCACTTCCCGTGGAAACACGGTGGTCATCAGGGGTGATCCTTGCCGTTGGAAATTTGCAATTGGCAATTACGCTCTTGGCGATGCGCGCCTGTGCGCAAAGTTCTGCATTCTTGTGACGTGAAATGCGTTGCTTAAAGTTCTGCTGAAAAAATTCGAACCAGAGCACACCGAAAAAGCAGCCTGAACCAGCGTGTGAAATCGCAAAGGCTTCATAACTTCCCAACTTCAGCTCAGATGCTTGTCTGGTGTTTGAAACCTGATCACGAGGGGACCTCCAAAACAATTGTTCCCGTCGCGATTTTACCGACACAAAGTAATCGCTCTTGCACAAATCTTTTCACATGTGAGGTCAAATCGACAATTTCGTCTTGCTTCCTGTGGACTCAGCTGAAGTCATCAGGGCCTTAGAACCTGGCACACCGGGTTTAGGACCTGCCATCGTGAGGCCGGATCGCAAATGCTTCAACATCTGACCCAGCTCCAGACAACTGCTTTCAGAACCTGACACCCTCGTGAAAGTCAATTCTCGAAGTCCTTTTCAGAACCTGACACAGCCACAGTTCTCAAAGCGTTGGGGCCCACTGCTCAAGTCACACTGCATGGAGCATGGCATGGTAACGAAGCAAGAGCTTCAGAACTCGATATTGTTCTTTTGAGTCACAGAACATGACAAGTACACGGGACTTTGGGACTTGCGGTCATTCAAAGCTTGTTCATTCTCACGTTCCTGAGGTGTCAGGGGAAGGGTCTGTGCAACAAACCCTCGTGAGCATGTCACTTTTGTGTGTTTGAAGACACAAATTTCGTGTTTTGGACTGGTGGCTGTGAACGTGTCTGTTGTAGTTTAAGCATTTCAAGCTTGTGTAAGTTGTTTGATAGCCGTGCAAATGAGGTCGGATGTGTGTTTGCTGTCGGAATGTATCAGAAGAACTTGTCATCCTGATGTTGGAATTCGGTAACTGTGCATTTACCTTGTCATGCCTGGGTTGCTGACAAGCTAGGAAGAAGAGTGTTGTATGATGTTGATAATGGACTCTTGATAAGCACTTGAGAGTTTCTGAACCACTGAAACAGTTGAACAAAAGAGCCACTTGAACCTTGAATGATGATAACTCGGTTTGGTTGGGATATCTTATCATTGTGAGTTGAGAGAGAGAGAATATTATTACCTGTCGAAACGCGCGTTCGTGCGTTGTTGATTGATATGTTTGGAGACAGTAGTTTCAGATCATGTGGGTTATCTGTGAATGAGGATGTACCTCCGAGTGGCGTTCAGTATCTGACACTGCCGAGACACCGAAGAAAATGTGATTTGTAAACTTGAGACTGAAAACAAAACAAACCTGAAAAGCAGGAAAGGTCAATTGATGTTTTGCCGGTGACACAAAATGCAACTTTTTGTGTGTGTGAAAAAGACCTTTTGCCATTTCTTTCCTCTCCGGTCAGTCAACGGGTCTGGCACTGTGGGGGCAGAGAACGAAGGGTGGGCTGGGCTTTCTATTGTGCGACTTCGCCAACGGGCACATGTGTGCTTTTTGTAGGTAGATTGCAGGGGCACCACCCAGGTACTTAGATCTTCATTGTGACAGCAACAAGGCAGTGATCTTCTCTCCCCACAACAAGAGCGACACGCTGATGCATCTCGCGCGCAGACTCTCGCTTCACGGTTTCTTCCCTTCTGCACTTGCAGGCTTCATCAACCTTCCCCTGGCGGACCAGATGAACCTGCTCCAGAGCACGTGGCTCGACATTCTCTGCTTCAACCTCGCCTACCGGTCCGTTCCGTATCGCGGGCTCCTCGTGTTCGCCGACGATTTTCAGTGCACGGAAGAGGACAGCGCCAAGTTCGGGTCGCCTCCCGACCTAGACAACCTGACGCGCAAACTTGCGCGAAAACTGACGGCGCTCAACATCACCAAGGAAGAGTACGTCCTCATGAAGGCCATGCTGCTATTGAATCCAGGTAAGAAGGGCGTGAAATATGGCAAAAATTGAACTGAAATTTGGAGCTGTCAGTCGTTCCTGATTCCTGGGGAAAAGCGAAGCGTCACGCTGCAATTTGGACTTGCTCCACGTATAATTTGCGTCTCGGGCCAAAATGAAGCACGTTGGGAGTTGAGACTTCTGAGCTTGCGAGTGGACTGCACCTGTGGTGGGCAATCCAGGTTGTTTTACGAGACAACGCTTGGTGCCCATTGACCTGGCACTCATTCGCCTTCCGTGTGGCCGTGACTCTTGCCTGACACGAGGTGCGCCACAGAAGGAAGCTGATCACCTGGCAACGTGTGGCGATGGTGAATGGAAATCACCACTGGTGTACGCATCGCATCAGAGCCTGGGGTGGAACATGAAAACATCATCTCTCATTGCTATGAATGAAATGAACAAAAGCTTATTTGGGTGGAAATTGAGTGTAAGCTGTTGAGTGGGTATAAGCCTATCGAAGCAGGCTGCGGGGAGAAGCCTTTTCATAAATGGTAATGTGAAGGGAATTGCTAAAAATGGGCCGGGAACTAGATGTGGTTTCGAGTGGGCATAAAAATGAAGCCCCAGTAAAAGCGTGTGCAATGGACTTGTCAGCTGTTTGAATTCATAAGAGCTTGTACCATTATGGCTGGGGGCTCGCAGGTCGAATTGATTCAGCGAGGGTTTTCTGTCTGTAGATGAAGCATTACAAATTTGGACCATGGTGTGGCATAAAAGATTTGTACGCAATGTGGATTGCTGTTGCAGTTGACAGCCCTGTGAGGAAACTAACAACTGCGGTGACGGCCAAGGGGAGATTGTGTGTTGTTCGTTGTTTGGTCGAGTGTGATAAAACCGTAAGAACATATTCATGGGGGATTCATGACTGCGCCTGGGACTCCCAGTTCAGTGCAAGTCTCGGCAGTGCTTCCGCTGCGGTCGTGTGACTGGGCCACGGGGTCCCGCGCTCGCCGTGCCTAATTCAATTCCATCATGAACGCGGTGCCTGGAAAGAGCCGGGTCCCAGCTCAAGCGTGCCGCGCTGCGCGGCTCAACGGGGACAAGTTTGCGCTGGACACAGCTCCAGCCTTCACGCTTGTCCCTCTTCAGCAGTGCCACGTAAAGGCGACGTGAGCTTTTCCTTGTTCTGAAGCGCATCCAAATAAAGCAGTCTCGCGTTGTTTACGATACAGTGGAATTACCATATCTGCTGCTGCCAGTCGCATTATTCGCGCGAGCGCTGCCTCTCCCACTTTCGCAGGTCCGAGTACAGACGGTGCAGCGGCGACATCGCGTAATTGCGTTTCGCATGTGCGGTCGGATTGCGTCGCCATTAGGGCTTCGCTTGAGAGTCTTCTCAGCGACTCGTGGACTGTGGGGCGACTTCGCAATGATCTAGCACAGAGAAAAACGCCTTAACTTTCTTCATTTAATAAAAGGTGTTTCAGCTTTGAGGAATGTTCAGCCTAATGTGGCTGCTCCCGAGTCAAAGTAATGTCGCTTATCACCTTTGCTGCGCAGCACAATCGTTCATCATGATCACGTTTAGCTTCCATCGCGCAAAGCCAGAAGTTGCAATGGCCTCAGATAAATCCACAGCTGAGCCTGTTATGGAAATTGGCAAAAGTGATGAATTTATAATTCGGCAAAGGTAGCCCAATCTGGCCAGACGTCATGAGGGAGATATTTTTAACTCCCGGAGGTGCAATACCAGAGTGGTTTGCCTTTCATGTCCGAAGCCACACAACACAATAATCCCGACATTCGGCCCTCATTAGGCGAGCACCTTTGATCCGATCCACTGATCAGTGAGAAAAAAGAACGCTTGAATTTTTACGCATTTTTCAGTGGAGAAAGCTCCCGTACGTACGACAGATAACTTCCCGAGGCGGTGTTTTTGTGATCTTATTATGTCCATTTCTGCAGTCAATATCTGCAGGAATGTGTCCTCCTCCATCGTCCGTGTACTGGTGCATTAAACGCATCGATTTTGGTCTTTTCATGTCCAAAGAAACCCTCGCGGCGCTTGAGGCTGTGCGTGCATGTCAAGACAAAATTAGTGGCATTATTCGTCTCAGACCGAAGCGTGTTCTTTGCGTGTGGTGTTTTTCCTTCAGAGTACTCTGTACGAGTACTGAAGAGTCAAAGAGAATTACTGCTGGAACAGACTTCGCTCACTGCGGCTGAAAGAGTCGCCACCCTCTCCTTAAACTTTGTTTGAAACGAACTTCTATGCTAATGTACGTGAGTCAAAACAGCTCAAACTGCAGTCATGCTTCAAATGTTGCACAATGAAATTTGGTGAAGTTGTACGCGGGAACCAAAGCGTCTGTCCTGCCTTCCCCTTGACAAAATGACTGCATCTCGTGGTGTTCTCATTGCAGATGCAGGAGCACTGGTGTGTTCAGGACCCGCTTTTCAAACAGGTAAGCCACTTTCTTCCGTAAACTCATACGTACATTGTGAAACCATATCAGCAGGGTTGGGCGTCAACCACACGCAGCATGCCAATGCTCTCCTGCAGCTCTGTCTTCTTCCGTTTTGGCTTCTTTACCGATCTCAGCATCAACCAAAAGGAAACACAGATTGTTTCAGAGTCAGCCTTTGAATTGCTGTTTCAGAGGTTGACACACGCTGTAATGAAAAGTCGTCCCTCAATTGACGTCGTGGTAGCAATGCTACGTTGACCGCCTGAAAATCAAGGACAAGGCTTCATCGATTGTTGGCCGTTCACGCTCATGCAGTCTCTCTGAAGCCGAAGACACTGTGTGGCTTTCTTTCTCGTGCTACGAGTCTTGCCATCATCCAGCTCACGAACATGTCTGAAAACAACTCTCCGAGTGGTTGTCTACGATGACAGAGAACGATTTTTGCGTCGCTCTGCGTTTTGCAGTGAAACCTAAATTTGCAACAAACTCGAAGCCCCATCAGATCTGCACCTGCTGGATACACCTCTGCTTCGGTAACAGTTTCTGGTACTTGCCCCTCGAGCCTGAAGCGACGACCTCACTTCAACTGATGTGACGTGGTACAAAAACAATTAGCTTCTTGTAGAGTTCAAATGACCAATTGAGTACTTGGCATGCAAAAAGCAGATCACTTCATAAATCCATTTGGGTCTTGAGGCAAACCAAATTGCTGAACTCCATTTGTTTTCGATTGGTGTGGTGTCGGCTATTTGAGTTGCTCGCTTCCCATTTCCATTCATTTCTGCTCTTTCTTGATTCTGGGCAAGAGTGGGAGCCTCTAGTCGCGTTGTCTGAAACCAGACTACGCACCATGGCATACATGCCGAAAAGTATTGCTGGACTGTCTTGTCGTTCTTTGTTTCGTCCACCCAGTCACTTCGACGAGAAATGGTTCTGGTTATTGTTCGAACTGAGAGCACCTTTGTTCCCTTTTCGACCGTGCAGTGAACACGAACCGAGCCAAAATTTGTGTGGTCGTAAACATCAGGTGAGCACAATACATCAAGCAGAGGTCAAGAGAACTGGAGTCACTTCAGTCGCTTCGCACCTGACAGCAGGGAGACTTTTCTTGTTCAGCTGTTGACATTTACAGTTATTGCGCAAGGAAATTGCTGTGCTTGCGGGTCGACTCAATTAGTAAAATATGGCCGCGGCTGCGGTGCGGGACCACCAGCCCAGAACAAGCCCATCGCATCGGGCTGTCACGCGGGGGATTTATGTGGATGCACGAAGCAAAGCCATTGCGGAGCTGTTGCTCCCGATGGTGTTTACTGCTGGCCCCGTTGCAGCCGAATCTCCAGATTTGCCAGTCTGCTGTACTGACGTTTCCAGGATGCGATGACAGCGGGGTATCAATCTGACTGTGTTCCCTGGGAGGACGCACCCAAGTGGCAGTTGCCTTTCGCCGTTCACTCCACGTGTTGCACTCCATTCTCCCAACGGTCAGTCGTGTGCGAACAACCTGCCTTCAAGCCGGCGGTTCGGCCGCTTACCACGGGCTTGGTGCAATCATTGCCGGAATATATGTGTCTCTGAAGTGCCGGGGGGGGGGGGACAAAGTCACCCAGCCAAGATTCACGCTGAACGCTGTGAGTGACTGAACCACCCAACTCTGTTTGGTCACTTGGTCAAGTGACTCAGGCCTTTTTCAGCTCAGAAGTTGACGGTGATCATTTTCCAGCAAAAAATTGATTCAACCCAAGTGACTTGGCCAAGCAGTTGTGTGTGGAACCGCGGGCTTTCTGGGTGTATCCTGTTTGTTCCTGGAACTTTCTGTTCCTTTCCAAAACTCTACACATGCCAAACATTGTAAGAACACACTGGACCTGTAAGAGCTGGCTTCCTGAGTCACAATCAAGGCACGTCGGCAGGGGCAACTTTTGTTCTCCACCGGAGATTAACTGGCAATTATTACAGTTGTCACTCAAAGAGTTTGACATTGTTGTACTGCACATTGAAATGACCACTTGACACTGTTGCACTGCACATAAAAGTGACTTGACCCTCAAGTCAGTTGAAGAACAGACAACAGGAGATTGATCAAATCCTCGGCTTCGCCTTGGATTTAATTCATTTCCGCCTTTTTGTTCTTCAACTGTTACGTCACTGGGATTTTGTCTCCGTACCACTGTGTTCACATTGGAACAGCACCAGGGAATTGGATTTGTACGTCAAACATCTCGATCGCGCTTGGCGGGCTGGCCGCGCACTGTTGTTTGTTGAAAACTGTGGTCGTTATTGTGGGTAAATGGGCGTAGGTCCTTTGCTTTTCGATCCCCTCGGACCTCTTGGGTCTCAGTGTTTTTCACATCTTCATTCTGAGCAGTGAAAATCATGAAGTGTTTGATAGCAGATAGAATGGAGCCCGTGATGGCAACGAAAACAAAGGCTGGGTCGTGTTATTAATAGAGAGTATATTTGATCAGTAAATTGAGCCTCCATGGAAAAAAAAACAGTTCTCATAAACCTCGTGCTGGGTGCGTTTTACACACACCATTGAGGGGAAAATCTCTCATTTTGTGCATTTCTCCTCCCCAATCCACACAGTCAAGGAGTGGTATCAAGGTGCCTGGTCATTTAATTGCCATCGTTTGGGGGGGGGGGGGGCATTCTCAAAGGTGGCCTACCCGGGCCCAGCCCCCATTCTCAGGTGGCACAAAAAGCATTTTTGCCACTGAGGTATCTCGAGGTTCCTCACCGCAAAAATCGATGAATGACAGTCGGACGCAAGAACAAATCACACTCCAAGTTTCACGGGCTGCGAAAGATGCCCAGAAATCTGCGTATATCAGTTGTTCGTGCCACGCTTGGAAGCGAGGATCCACCCAAGGCCTTGGCTCCAGTGAACTCGCCTGCAAAATAAAAGCCTCTTCAGCGCTGGAGGCGTTCACCTCTGCATTTGCGTCTGGACTCTCAGTGCTTTGTCGCTGCGACCGAGGTGTTCGCGTAGAGAAGGATTTATTGTTTCCCCCTTGTATCTGTACGTATCGTAATGGGGTATTGGGGTATACACGAAATTCTCATTTTGCTCAGAAGTTTTGCTTCTCAAAACGAGAGTCAAACTTATCGGTCGACAAATTTCAATACCTGCCCAAAACCTCTGACCAGTTGGACTCTTGGTTCGTATCAAGACAACGTGGTGTGATTCCATGAGCGCGAGTCCACATTTCACTTTGTAGTGCCTGGTAATAGGCCACTTTACGAGCTGAGATGTGCTAAATTTAGTCTTCTCAGTTTGGGTTGCACTCGAAGTGATAGATTGACAGTAAAAATATCCATTGAGGCTCGATAGAGATAAGTTCAAAATGTGTCAAAACGCGAGTCACTGTAAACCTTCGATATTTGTATTTTTTATCGCACTCGTCAAAGCAAAAAATTTTAGCTGCCTCGACACTGGTTCTCAAGCCGCGTTGTCTGATATTGGTTCACCCCAGTATCTGGCGAACTGGCACGTTCTGTGTTACCCCCTGCACCACCCAAGTTCAAAAATTTATGGACTTTGTCAGTTTTACTGGATTTCAGAGTTTCCAGACAACCCCCTCCCCTCTCCCTCAAAATTTTCTGAACTTTTGTTCAGTTTTTCTAGATTTCTAGTTTTCAGAGTTTCAGTCCCCCCCCCCCTCAGCGCAGAAATTTTCCTCCCCCACCACCAGTGCAAACAAATTGGATTTTGTCAGTTTGGTTTTGTTGTTTTTTTTCTGGACCCCCTACACTGTGTTCTTGGATTTCAGAGCTTTCCGTGTTACTGCCCCCTACAAAACTTTCTGGACTTTTGTCAGTTTTCCTGGTTTTCTGTGTCACCCCTCTTTGAACTTCGAAATAATTGGAGTTGCAAATATTTGGGACGTAGAAAACACGAAAAAGTGTCGCGCGGTGATGTTCAACTGAAGACGAGCTCTCAACTGTGTTTTCTTGACCAAAGTCCAGGGGCCAGATGAAGCATCGGCGCTTGTCTACAGGCGCCCCATTGTTGTTCCGTGGGCGGGGCGTTCATTTCGCTAGTGCTGAGCGGCGCTGAAGCGGCATTCACTCTCGCTGCTGGACTTGTGCTCTACGGTTATCTCATCAGCACAAAAACTAACTTTGGCACGTGTGTGTTTTCCAACAACTTTGCTCATGTTGGTTTCCGTTTTGCTGTGCTTGCAGATGCGAACGGGGAGAACTGCGAGACGGTGGAGCTATTGCGCGACCGAATGCAGGACTCGCTGCAAGAGTTCGCGCGCGGGCGCGCCGCCAACTCCCACCGTCGTGTCGGCAACCTCCTCTTCTGCTTCCCGATCCTCATGCAGCAGAAAATACTCGCCAAGGAGTACTGGTTCAACGTGAAGAAAGGCGGGCGTGTCCCACTCCACAAACTCCTGTCAGAGATGCTTGACTACGCCGTCAGCTCCTAACGGAGGTTTTTGTGTAGGCATTGCAGGAGGTTCTCTCCTCACTCGATGAGATAGTCACTCTCAAAACTGTTTTCTTTGACTTACCGAGACTGCAGTTTGAAGTAGACAGCAAATGCTTGTAGTTTTCTGTGGTGACATCACAGTATTATGTTACCACCAGACAGTGACACGGCACGTGGCATTCACTTGTGAAACCGGAAAGCCTCTCAAAAAGGACCAGACTCTGTTGGGCGCAAAGGAAGTGCGGATACCTCGCGGTACAAGAGGAGGATCGACACACCGTACCGTGCCGCGCACATCTCCATTTGATACGCGTGACGCAGCAACCGCGTAGCAACGTCTTCACCCCCCGCTTTTCACAGGACAAAGACGTCACCCAACCGCCGCGTGTCACACGTAGATCAGTGCTCTGTGCAGGATGTGCTATATTGCTATATGGGTATGTGCGTTGAAACAAGGAGGAACAGCACAGCTTTGGGGTCCGATCTTGGTGCTAGCTTCCCAATCGAAGGCAGCACCGTCAGTCACGACACGTCTTCAAACCGAGAAATCGGCGTTTTGGCTCTGGGGCACAGCAATGCTGGAAAACGTGTTGCTGCGTGGGATCAACAACTCGGAGGAGTGTGAAGAAACGACGTGTTCTGAGGGTGTTGGCCGTTGTGCATGTGATGGTGGCCATTTTGAAAGAAATGACGAGAATCCTGAATTGTATTGATACCAACTTGCCTTGGTCAACCTGCAATGAAGAAACCACTTGTACATACAGTACTGTGTTAGCGTGAGACCCTCTTTTCCTGCGAGTTTCGACTCGAGAGCACAAGGTTGTTGTGAGACGCAGACTCTTCTGTTGCAGTCGTGCGTTTTCCTTCTGGCTTGGGTGAAATGTTTTGGGTGTGTGTGAATTTTAATCGATGCCAGCCAAGTTTACTGATTTTAAAAAGAGATTACGCAACAACAGTGATGTTCCTACAGTATAGAACCGAGGCTGGTACCTTCGTGCCAAGTACTCGTTATGTGTACACACATGTACTTGTGGCAGCATTCTATCTGTGTTACTGCAACAGTTCAGACAATCCACCTGAACACTGAACACTGCAGTTATGGATATTTGATAACACCTTGAAAGGGTGTGTTGTTTGTTGCAGACGAAAAAGCAAAATATGTGCCGTCTTTTGATGTTAATGGTCCTTTTGGGTCAAAATAGCCACTGAAATCGGGAGGACAAAGTGATGACTGAAACTGGAATCACTCATTCGCATTGTGTTCAGTTGTACATACATCGGTGTACTGCCTGTGTACTTGTTTTGTGATGTGAACTGCCTTGTTTTCAATGGAACCCCATGTTTGACAGACTGATTTAGCACTAGAGTCCTGAGATTGATCTTGGTGCAGAGCACATGCAAATTACACAATCAGTCAGGCTTATTCAGCGTGATTGGCCGAGGCGCATCTCAACAGGTCGAGCCACTCTGCAGTGCTGAAACACACAAGTCTCCTCCAACCCAACAGATGTCCCACCTGAGCTTCGCTCTGGCCGAACCGCTGTGAGCTTTTGTCACCATTCGCATTTTCGTCTTCACAAGAATTGTGTGAACAGCAAGAAGAAATCTCGTTGACTTGAGTTTGGCAGGTTCCATTGCCAGGTGAATGCACTGCTCTGCCCAACCACCAATAACAATAAAAGACAAAATCCGTCCAGGACTATTGTAGACGCAGAGAAAATCCTGGTGATGTTCTGCTGCTTGTAAAGTGATCGATTCAGATGATTGAAAAGAATAGATCTTCATCCGACGCGAAGAATTACAATATTTGAGAAGGAAGCTGATGTGCTCGCAGATTGTGTGATAAAATTTTCATATCAATGTGCTTTGGCATCTGCAGATTTTTCTTCTCCGAAAGAATTGTGGCATGTACCCACACGAAATCACTTGATCGATTTTCTTCAAATCCTTCAAAATCTGTCGTGCGCTGCTTTAGTTTCTCAAAAGATTGCCGTCGGAAGCTGAATGATTGAGAGCAGGAAATACAAAAATACAAAAACATCTTCTTTGACGAAACACGAAAAAGGGAGCGCAAACATGTGATTGTATCCAATGATGTGATGTGATGTGGTCTTGATTGTATTGAGACGTGAGTGTCGCAGTGTTTAGTAAAGTTTAGTGTTTTTTGCTTCAGCCGAGTTTGAAGCGTGACGCTTGCAGGAAATTTACCAAGTTTTTGGTTTTCGTTCATTTGGCTGCAACAATTTCTTGGCGATAAGGACTATTCAGTGAAATGAATGGAAAACGTGTTGAGATCTTGTTTCACTCTTGGTGCCAAAATAATTTTTTGTTTTGCGTCTTTTTATTGTTCACTTTGATCATGTTACAAATTTAGAGGGGATCTGAAACAGTGAACGCTTTCAACAAAAAAGGAAGACAGTTCTTCCTCTCTCACTGGATTGTCTTCATTGCTTTGTGAATTCAAGCCGTGGAGTAAGTGTGCAAGATGTCAGCCCAAACTTGTAGAGCAGATGAGGTAGAACTGGATGTTGGATTTCACATGTGATGTGATTTAGCTGTACAAAATCCCGGTACAATCTGATCCAGTAGAAAGTCAGTCAATGAAATGTCGTGGCGCAAAAAAGCTCCTCGTTTTGCTGTACTCTGTCGTAAGCAGCTGTACGTGTTGTAGAAATGGGTTTATCATCTTCTTGATAGTTCACACAGTTTTACTTTGTAGACCACGGGCCGAAACACTCACAAATTGCTGTGTAAGATCTGCCACGAGACATGAAATCGGAGCCAACTGTCTGCCGACAATTTTGAATTTTTTATTTGAAATAAAACTCAGCAGAAACAGACCGATGTCAAGTCAGAAAGTTTGTGTTGAAGTTCCAGTTGGGAAAAAGTCAGCTGTTAGATCTGGAGGTGCTTCAATTTCGTGGCTGCTTCACCAACTTTGTTTGTGTTTTTGATATGTACACACAGTGAGAAACTTGAAGCAAACGATGCAAAAATAACAGTATGTACTGCAATCAGTCACACCGCAGGATGTGATACATTTTTAAACATTTGGTATGTGACACTTGTGAGCAACAACTGAAGCGTCATAAGAGTAGATCGTCACGAAAATGAAAATCGAGATTGTTGACTTTGTGGCAGCACGCGACAACGTGGTTTCTGAATGTCTCTCCCTCTTTTTTTATCCGTGCGCATTGACGAAACACGGTGGTTTACTTTTTGAGGGAGGGTAACACTGCCAACAGTCTCAGGTGTTACAAATTTGTTCTGACGTTATCCGAGTGCATACGAGCACGTTGGCCACAGTTGTGAATGCAGGCGAATTGCGACAGAAACAATGCTTGAAGAGGTGTTCTGTTGTCTAGAGGAAATGGTCCTCGCGATCCATCTTTTACATGAAGTGACAGCAAACAGCAATAATTATTATCGCTGCGTACATGTATTTCACAAATTGCCACGAAAGTGTCTTCTGTTGCGCTTTGTTTCCGTGTGAGAATTACATCAGTTCGTCGCTGTACATAGCACAGTGTACAGTTGGACGTGGAGTACACCTTTTGAGTTTGGCACTTTTGTCCCGAGTCGCGATGTAGAACTAGACTGTAGCTAGATGATCACAGAACCGCCTATTCTTGCAATGTGTACAGATGTGAACGATACTTGAGCGTATTGTAGGACTTGATTGGGGACTTGCGCAGTTCTAATGCCACGCGGTTTGCAGAACTTCCTCTCGACTACAGAACTCGACTGGTCGCTGATTTACCTTTGTGACAGAAAGAAGGTGGATGTGCACTCAGGAATAAATGGACACGCATACAAAATCGTGCAAGGGACAAATGAACTTCTTTCTACATTTGTTGATTGAGAACAAGTTACTGTGAATTTTGATCTCAAACTGAATGCAGTAAGTCCCGTGTTTTTGATTGTCAGTCACCCATTTCGACCACAAACTCTTTTCTGTTGTTGTTTCGTTTGTGTACTGTGTTTTCCGTTTTGTGTTTTACCTTCACACTGTCGCCTGCCTTTTAGACCCTGACGCGGTAAAGTCAACGTCAAGACAGTTATTTTGCAAACCGGTTTCAGACACGTGTACACCTCATTTGTGCTGTGTTTTACAATTCGATTCTACGACGTTCACATGAGCTACAGTTTAGAGTGTTGTACACACAAAAGTTGCGCGTGATATTTTCTTTCCCAGAATCATTCAATTTTGTTTCCCTGTTTTTGCAACACGACAAAACTCGTTGACTATTTCCGTTCAACCTTCCCCGTGGAGTATGCAATTATGTAATCTGCATTTATTTGAATTTATTGAGAAAATTAAATTTGTTCAGAAAGACAAATAAATTCTGATTTAAACTTTCAGTCCGACAAATATAAATCGACTACACGCCTGTATTAAGTGTACAGTGTACTTGTCTGAATCCTTAGCAATGCAGTGATGTCAGTATAGTTTTGCTCTTGAATGATATATTTACAGGGTGTTGGTTTGATGTACACATTAGTAAATAATCCCAGTGAATTTATAAATAAGGAAATGTCCTCTGGTTTATGTAGATCACAGAATGTGCAGTCAATCAATAGCAACTAAGTTGTGCTTACTGAAAGTTGTAAAATTGTATGAATTGTTGACTAATAAATGAAAAGTTAAAGCTTAACGAAGAGGAAGTCGCTTTTTGTGACTCGTCGTGTCTTCCGGAACAGGCCGGAATGCGCGCAAATGCTTCAAAATCTATTTTTGCGGCAAAAAGCAACCACACAGGGTTCAACGACGATCGAAAAAGGTTCAGTTGGAAGTACGGCGTTCTTCGATCAGGAGTAGTGATCCGGCCCCCCGTCCATTGTTGCTCAGTTATACCTGAAACTTCCAGGTGTCGTAACGAAATCATTTTGTACTTTGGGTCTCTTTTCATGAACAATTTGAGGAGAACATTGCCAGTTGTCCACATGGCTGTTGCTGGGTCAGTTCGTTTCTCCACTGCCAAGTGTTCTTGTTCGGAATCGTGAGGGGTTTGTGGACAGGCTCCAACTCTGTAAATAATTCAGGTCACAAAAACATTGCCCCTTTGGAAGGGACTCCATTGCTACAATGAAGACCTTCTCCTGTTTCAAAACTCATGAGCATCACGAGATTTACAGTCTTCCCAGCATTATTTTCAAGCCAGTGGCGCCGAGCCGAGCGCTCATGCAATTGCCACGGTAGAGCTTGGATTATGTGCCTGATCAACACTGTGATTCTTTCAAGGACTTGCAGAAAACATACTTGAAGGCACGGAATGGACTTAAATGCTCGGACTGTTTCACAACCATGCATTGGTATTTTTGCAAGCAGTATTGAGACATCTCTGATGTTTTTGGCCTGTCCCTGTCCCGGATCTTTGCTATTGACCCGGACCGGAAAATAATATTTTCCATGCCTTGAAGTGATTGATGGTCGCGGTAGCGGCCATCTAGGTCCCGCTGTTGGCTTAAAAACCCTTAGCATTCATGTGTGCATCTGTCCACACTTTGGAATGTAACCTCCCACC
>JAAUXT010022253.1_pt1 | contig 18919 bp, 21 predicted proteins | sample 7278171 | NCBI WGS metagenome assembly JAAUXT01 (sample SAMN14350112, study PRJNA611818) | marine sediment metagenome | isolation source: surface marine sediment (1.8m) | place: French Polynesia: Moorea | collected 2018-08 | reverse complement strand
TCGTCCCGTCGAGGCAGATGCTCCTGCAGCATTCATAGGCTGGGCCATTCTGCTCCTTTAGGAAAGGAACGACCCAGTGTTGATGTGCGTTTCCCACCATCGCCCCTTTTGTAGTTCGTGATGCTTTGACACTCAGCATCAGAACTTGGACAGAAGTACGCCACTCAAAATTATCCTAGTCAAGGCACCCCAATTTGCAGGTTATACACGGCCCCAGCAGAAAACCTTCGCACGCCATTCTCGGATGAAAACGCGTGTGAAACAAGTGCATTTCATTCCTGCAACAAACACCCACTGTGCATAACAATTGGATTTGAAATTGATTTGACCGCGCAAATCTTCTTCAAAATCTATTGATGCTGTTTCTCATGGAGTTTGCGAGTGCAAACCCGGAGCGCGGGTGCAGAACATGCTTCGGGGTTGTGGACCCCTTCGGGGGCTTCAGAAGAACGAACACTTGTACCTGCGACACAAAATTTGGCGAGTGGGGCGCTATTCTGTCTGAAATGATCGGAGCCCACAGCCCACACACACCCTCAGGATCTGTCCCTGGCAGAAACGCGCCTTGGTTCACTCAGCAAGATTGGCATTTGTTCCTTTGTGGCATTTGGCTTGAGCTGTCGCGACGCAGGGCCAAAGCACGGACAGGTGAACGTGAGAACTCAGCACATTTCTAAAGCCAGGCACGTCAGGCTGAGGCTTCAGAGACAAACTGCGAACCACAAACTTTATCCATTGTTCAAGGAGTGAAATCTATTCCTCGCACACCCCTCCCCAGAAAAAAGTAGTTCCAAAGGCAGAACCCGTTTCTTGATGCAATCCACTTATTGATCAAAAAGTGCCGCAATATCCCGTGCTCCATCCATTAGAAAAGTAGCAGCATCTATATCTGTCCACGGGCAAATCTAATTTATATCTCGAGCTCAGTCCATTTGCAAAGACCCTGCGTTTCATACTAAGTGCGTTTCTGAGCCCGGCTCCTTTATTGGCTGGACACTTTATGGGTGTCACTGTAGTTCACGATGCTGCCGTGTGGAAACTGCACTGATGGAACGTGGCGTTTCGTTTCACCTGGAACGCTGGATCAGCTGATGCATCTCAGAGATGGTCAACAGTTTATCAATGGAAAAAGTGTTGTCAATTGTCGATGCCGTAATCACCAACTGCACAAGTCGCACTTGGTTTGAAACCCCAACATTGGACTTTGTTTTCTGGCATGAGTGTTCCATTGAAGCAGCGGACGTGGTTGTATCATTCATTGCTGGGTTTTGGATCCTGGTCCCACTATGCATACAGTTGGTGTGGTGGATCTGGGCCCAGCGACTGGTGTTGGGTCTGGCCCCACCCAGAATTTCACAATGAATGGTCGGACCTTGTACTACGAGGTTTGGAATATATATTTCCTTTTTTTGGATTTGCGAGGGTGTTTCTGACCGAATGACCATTGTCTATGAGTGCATGTCGCAGAGAATGATTCCATGCTTCATTGCACAAGAGATCAGCCAATTTGGGTCAGAACAGAGGTCACAGCAGTGCGAGTAACATAGTTGGCATTGTGTGTGTCGGCGACTGCGATGACGATGCAGTGTTTTCTCCATTGGATTTGCCTGTTTTATTGTGCCACTTTCAAATGCAGAAAGGAGCAAAGAGCTACCATCAAGGCGTGTTCAGCATGGGGATTTGACCCAGTACGTACTCACAATGCCTTGGTTGCAGTCTGGGGTGACCACACCCTGTCCAGGACACAAGTCAGACACTGGCTGCGAGTTTTTAGACTCAATCCTGACCATGGAATTGATGACTGCGAATGCCCTGGACATCCAAAAAGTGCACGCACAGCAGTGAAAATCCAAGCTGTTGACCACACCCTGGACTTTGAATGTCAGATAACCTCATGCCAGCTTGGTGCCCAAGTGCACACGAGTCACACAAGTGTGCTCAAAGTCCTGCACAAAGATCTTGGCATGTGCAAGATAGCCCCAAGGTTTGTTCCACGCAGACTTACTCAAGACTTGGTGGATGAAAGACTGCAGTTCTCCAGATGGAATTTGGAGCAGATTGCTGAAGACAGGGAAGTGCTCAAGAAAATTGTGGCCACTGATGAGACTTGGTGCTTCACGTACGACCCCCGGAGCAAGCGCGCGGACATGCAATGGGCCAAAAAAGATGAGCCATGCCCATCCAAGCCACTGAGAGGGAGGTCCCAGAAGAAACTGTTACTCATCTTGTTTTTTGATGCGGGAGGTGTGATTTCAAAGGAGTTTGTTGAAGGCACTGTGAACAGTGAAGTGTACATTCAAGCACTCAGAAACATGAGGGAGGCAATGCGCCAAAAGTGGCCACTCCTTTGGCAAGGCAGAGACTTCCACTTGTTGCAGGACAATGTCTCACCACATACTTCTGATGACACCAATGAATACTTGCTTTCTGTGGGTCAATCAGTGTGGCAACATCCGAGGTATTCCCCAGATTTGTCGCCCTGCGACTTTTGGGCGTTTCCTGAACGCAAAGCCCATATCAAAGGACATGTCTTTCAAAATCTGAATGATTTGCAGACCACTGTGTGCAGGGAGTTGCGTGCCCTACCTGCAGCTGACTTTGTGAAATGTTTTAACAACTTGGCCAAGCAATATGAAGACTGTGTCAATGCCCGTGGTCAGTATTTCGAGGGTAAGGGTCGTCGGCCATGCCTTGCCCTCCCCCAGTGAGAACAAGTTGTTTGCAGAAGTATTTTGTCTCTTGAAGAAAGATTTCTGTTGGAAAAGTTGATAAAAAGTTGGTTCATTGCATGTTTTTTTGCCAACAGACTGCATTTGACTTGGCATCGCCAATACATGTGTGCGAGCATGAGTTTAGCCCATGTTTTAGGCATGTTCCAGTTGGTTCTTATTTTTCATTTTGGTACACATTCAAGATTGCAAACATATTTCGCTTGTCCATCTTTTTCATCCAAATCGGCCGAGCATGAAAGCCACCATCGCAAAAAGAAGGAAATATAAATTCCAAACCTCGTACAAGAAACGCAGAGCAATTTCGGCGGCGCAAACCACACACATTTCGCGGTGAGATCCTTGTCTGAATCCCAGATTCTGTAGTCAGTGCGTCTGTCATCAGTCAGAATTCCTGACGCTGGATCTTCATTTGACTATCGCCCCGTGCGCCACTGCGTTTTCGCCTGTGCAGGGAGACACACTGACGATTCTACCCCGGTCCGTGGAAAAATCACGGACGTCTGACAAGCCACAAAAAACACGGAACATGATCGGGCTGTCTGTTTGAGGCTTTCAGGCACGGGCGTAGAACAGGGCCTGTTCCTTCGGACACCGCAAAGCGAAGTCCTGAGCCCCACGTTCTGAGAGGGCAGTTCGACCCAGCGAGAAGCGGCTTTTCAAACATTTTATCATCGCGGTGCGAGATTTATTGAGGCAACCCAAATGGCATCCTGATCTTGTTATAATACTTGTCATAAGCAGAAGAAAACCCAAATTGATACATGAAACGCAATTCCCATCTGAGCAGCGAATAAATCACTTTCAAGTCCCCCGCAATTCTTTTCAATCTCTCGGCTAAGCCGGCTCACTGTCTGCGGGGAGGTGGGGCCTCGAGTCAGTTCTTCCTTTGTCGGGGTCTGTGAGTGGCGCGTCGTGTGTTCTCAAAGCTGCGGCCCTGGACCCCGGTTCCTTTCATGGAGCCAAAGTGAGAAAAACCATTTCATATGGTGGCAGAGTCTGGAAACGATAAACAGGTCCCTGGACAGAGGGCAGAACATCGCAGCTGTTGTTCAAATGCGAAATGGAATCGGGAAAAGCGAGGCCGGTTACTTGGTTCTAATTGGTGATTTCTGAATGTCTGGCAATACCCCGGCAAGACCCATGTCGAGGGTAGATACCAACCTCAAGGGTTTTGCCTCGTTTTTACACACCCATGATGCGAGGTTCGTCCACGAATTTCCCATTTCTGTCAGACAGAAGGAACACAAGGACAAGCAGCCACCAGCTTGTGGGTTTCAGACTAACCACACCAACTGGCAAGGCCAGATCCAGTCTGGATCAAAGTCAACAAGGAATTGAATCCAAACTGGTAATTCGTGGACAGACCACGTGCATACCTCGTAAGTTGAAGATCCAAAGATACCTTTGTCAAGGGACTGCACAATGACCAGGGCCACAGTATCTCCAAACATTTAGCTGATTCAGAAAATCTGGCCGAGCTCTGGAAACAAATAAAAACAGGCACTGCAAGCCAATCCGTGACAAATACAGTGTTTTTTTGTGAAATTGTCACAATCTCGAGTCATCACCGCTTCTTTGCTCTGCGGGGAACTTCCAGTGGTAATGAAAGCATGAAGGAGGCTCGGATCTCTTCCCTTCTGTTTCATGTGTAATTTACCTCGAGCGAAAGGAGACTTTCGAAAGGGAATGACAAGGGTGTCGAATGACGGAGATTGTAAAATCAAGAAATGCATCTGGGGAACCTCTGACGGTGAATACAGCCTGGGAAAGAAATATCGGGTGCAGGAGAGAGGGAGTGGGTCCAGGACCTGGTCAACAGGGCCAACCTCAAAGTGATGCGCCAAAAGTGCAAAATTTGGCGGTGGGTGTGGGGGGATTCACCCTGGAGTCTGAAACAAGTCCACCTGAAACTGTGGGAAAAGATTCAACTCTTGAAACCAGAACCTTCTGCTTTTTCGTGAAATGCAAGTGAATGCCGGAAAAAGCTTCACAGCGTTTCACAGACACAGTCACTTTCAAGTGTTCTTGGAAAGTTCTGAAAGTGCTTTGTTCATTTGCTTTCGAAAGACGTCAATTTTCTGCTGATGATTTTGTCTGAGATAATGCCTCAAGATATGGTTTCAAATACATTGAATGAGGATGGAGCGCTTCATAACGAGGAAGGAGCATTTGTCTCGTGGCTGATGGGAACGAAGTGCGGTTGCTACTCGAGCTCTGGACTTTTTGCCTCGTTACTGAGTTTTGAAGGTGAAAGTCTGGGACTTTTCAAGAAAATTGTCAGAAGCCCTGGATCTCTCTCTCTCTCTTCTCCTCTTCTCTCTCTCTCTCTCTCTCTCTCTCTCTCTCTCTTCTCTCTCTCTCTGTCTCTCTCACCACACACACATCATCAGATTTTTGTGGCCAGATGCGCCAGAAACTCGCGGGGTTCAGGAGTGAAACTTTGAGCGGAAATACACACGAGGTGGTCACACCGCCAGTTGCGGTGGATCTGGCCTGCATGATGACCACACGGAGCAGACCTGCTCCATCAGTTGACGAAAGGTCAAGCGTATGCAAAGGTCCACAGTACCTCTCGAGATATTTCTTTTTCGACAGAAAATGTTTCAAAAGTTTTCGCTCTGGTGTGGCCACATCCATCACCACACTGATCTTGCAGTCACGAACGCCAAGGTGAAAAGGTCAAACTGTTGTGGCTCGAATTACTGGTGACGCTGACAGTTGAAGTTCATCCAGAGCAAAGTCTCTAAAGTCTCCCAGACAACCTTCAGAAATCCTTGTTTTGGATATATGCTGAAGGTCAGAGGCGTCGTGAGTTTTGAAATGTTTGTCCAGCATATTTTCTTGTGCACCTTTACCAAGCAACGAAGGGAGCTTTTCACCAGATACGTACAACACAAGGTGTGTTACCCCCCCCCCCAGTGCTGTGTGTCACAAACAAACATAAATGAATCTCCACAATGAAATCCTCGACATAGGTGTGCAGTCATTTCAAATTCAACCAGACACAGTCAAACACGCGTCAAGACCCTTCAGTCGCCTGGCCAGTTCAGGTTGGACCTGAAATCAAGAGACAGACACAGGTGTCTGGTGGAATCTATTTCAGGCGTCAACTGGAAAGGGCCAGACACTCATCAAGCCTCTGAGGTGTCTGGCAAACTCACGTCATTTCATCTCACCTGTCTCGTTTCAAAGAGTCGCATCTTGGTGGAAACGCATCTTGTTGATGACCACACAGACAGCAGCGGTCCCCTCCCCAGGGACCCTGGATCACGAAGCCGCTTTGCGCAGCCGCGGAGGCTCAACTGCGCATCCCTCCCTGCGCATCCCGCCCAATCCTTGTCAAACGACAAAACAATGCGACACCTCCCGCCCGTCTCAACACAAAAGCCTCTAATTGAGATTTGTGCTTAGGGAGCCATCATTTTAGCATTACCGACCGCCGCATGCTAAGGTATGCTAATGAAGTCTTACGGATCCCTGACAGAACATGATGTATGTTCAATTTACCAACTCCAATATTTGATTAGTTCTTCATGTAAAATGGCATTAACAATAAAAGGCTCCGAGCAACTCCATCTGATAGGATTACCACACGAGTTGGGTGGTTTCATGGGCGACTGGAAACATTGCGGTGACTGAAGCTGCCGCTGCTGCTGCGAACGTCACAATCAGGTAAAACGAGATACGAGAGGCTTTTTTCCCCAATTTTGTAATGCGAGACGTGATAACCATCAGAAATGACGGCTATCAGTGGAGAATGTCATTGTTGTGACTGGCGCCGAAATGGAGACGTAAAAACGAGTCTCCCTGATGAGGCACGAAAACAATTCCAGACAAAAGGACTCGTGAGGTGCATTGTTTGCAGACTGCACGATCGTGGTCATCAAGTTTCTAAAAGTTCCTGCCCACATTTGTTGACACACACACAAATAGCGCGCACACGCACACACACACGCACGCGCACACACACACACACACACACACACACACACACACACACACACACACACACACACACACACACACACACGCGCGCGCGTACACACCAAGCTCCAGTTTCCACAAATCAAAGCTTTCGGGACTGAGAAAGCTACGTGTTGCAGATCCAGTTCCTCTCCAGGGTCTGACCCTCAGGGGGACCTCATATCAACGCAGGACAAGTTGCACCTGCGGTGACCAGGATCCTTGCAGCTGTTGGAATCTCTCATTGCGGTTCTTGTTGAACCAAAGACCCAGACACAAGACAAACAGAACGAGCTTGGTCTGCTGTTGAGGTCACGCCTGGTGATCTGTTGCGATGCAACGCTTGTTGGACATCCCAGCTGTCAACGTGTGTCAACACTGGCTCTCAAAACTGAGCTTTGGTCAAAGTCATCATCGCCTGTGGCAGGAGTCAAATCACTGTTCGCCGACCTCTGTCAGTCGCAGTACAAGACAAACGGAGGTCAACAACTGGTGTCCTGAAGTGCAGCGTAGAACAGTTGTCGTGGTTGTCCAGCCCCTGTTCGTCTTTACGCTGCGTGGAGTCTTGTCACCTCAGACTTGATTACACACCTGCACCCCAAATGCAAAGGTTCTTCTCTGGCAGAAAAGGTACTATTTTTTTCAAAATTGAGCTCAAGCTGTTTGTGGCCAGGTTCCTGGTCATTCCATCACCTTGAGAAGAAAGGTCCAAGATCTGGAGCACACTCCAAACCCTCAAGGCCGATCACCCAATGAATGCGTCGTGCATTGAGTCGCTGCACAAGCTCAACTCGATCTGAACCTGGTCGCAGGGAAACCTTGGGATCCCAGCACTGTCCTCGGTCCAGTCTCGGACCGGACCGCATCGAGACTGGACTGGACCGTATTCTGGACACGTCCATCGCAAATATGAAAACAGCGTCACTGCGCAAATAGATGAGCACCTCGGCGGGAATCCATACGCAGCTCTCAGCTCGAGTCGTTATCCCATAAACAGTGACAAAAGCGTGCGAAGTACGGTTCTGACAGCTGGAATACGCGCGTTGTGATCACAAACTCCTCAGTGGTTCCTCAGTGGCATTGTGTCTTCTATGGAGCGCTGATTTTGCCACCACATTGAATTTGCATTTTCAAGTTTCTGAACCAAACGGGTGAAGCTGAAGAGAGCGAAAACCTTGTTTCCCGAAATATCACTTCTGCCAAAATCTCGGATGTTTGTGAACATTACCCCTCCATATTGCATCAGTTTGTCTTCAGTTTGTTCTGATCAATCGTTTGTCTTTCTTCGCCCGGATTCCAGTAAAGAATCCAGATCAAAAGCGCAGCGCCTCACGGATCATGTTGGCGTCACCGACACAGAACAAAGGAAGGTTCTCCATTGTCGTGACCACAACCTCTCTTCAAATTTTCATTTCTCAGTCAAGGAAACAGTTTCACTGCAACAAAATCCCCTGTTGCCACATCTCATGTTCCATGTCAATTAAAACTGTAATCAGTTTGTCTCGAGGATGGAGCGAACGTCTCCGGGACATTTGTATGGATTGTGAAAATTCCGCTGAATTTGCGCGCTGAGCCCTGTGTGTAATTCTCCTCAACATTTGGCAGCTTTTTTTCCATCTCAATTAAATTCACGTTGTGCACTGCTTTCCTGGAAATGAACGAGATTTCGAAAGCAACGCGTTTCGCTGTTGCTGCAGCAACAGCAACAGTTGCGGCAACAGTTGCAGCAGCAGCAGAAGCAGTGGCAACAGCAACAACAGCAGTAGCAACACAATGACCAACAACAAAACCGCAGCAACAGCAGCAACAACAACAGTGACAGCAACATCAATCGCAGTGGCAACAGTTCAAGTTACAAAGCAAAACTATGACCAGCAGCCAAAAGCGCAACACCAGCAGCAACAACAGCAATACAGTAAAAGCACCAACGACAGCACCAGCAGCGACAGTAGAGCGTGAGGAGACGGGATCATCCGGATGGTTTTCGACTCATCCGCTGATCAGCGTTTCCCACGCCGAGGCACAACTGTCAGTTCTCACCTCGTGTTGCGTGAGATTGCGCGCTTTAACCAGTGTAAGGCCCACGCCACACCGGATGCGTTGCGTCTGTGCGAGCCAAAGAGCGCTGCGTTGTCCCTTGTTGCCACAGACGTCTAACCACGGGTAAGGCACAGTGCGCGCGCATTCATTTGCGTGAGGATTGTGCGCGCAAAGCTTCCGGTGTGCAACTGAAGTGAGGCTTGTTTCACACTGAGCCTGTCACGCTTTGTGTCCCTGTGCGAGTAGACGGCGCTTCCGTAGACATTGAACAGTTCAGCAGCGCATCTGGTGTGAACCAGTCTTGATCTGCTCGGCCGCTGCAGTGCGTGTGTGTGAGGGTCGGGACCCGTCACCGGGACATGACAGGTGTCAGTGCTAATCTGCCTCTGATCCAAATCCATAATCCGCCTGTGGATTTGTGAATGGATTAACGCTAGAAGTAAGTCAATGTGTGCGAGGGTCCCCGTGTGCGCGCGTCTCCACTTTGTCATCATCCTCGGCGCTCGGCGCATCTCTCCGATGCGTCCCTCGTCTCGCATGTGGAGAGAGGGATCTGAGCTAATGAATCGGCGCACTGGGACCAGCTCAACCCAGCCTCAATTCGTCTTCTTCCCTTGTGCGTCCATGAACATGGATGCTAACTGCATGAGGCTCATTCTTTTTGCATTCATGGTGACACAGATAGCTGCTGTGAAAAGTTTTCAAGCTCGCACTTTGTGGTCTGACGCAACCTTCACCTGGGTGTCAACGTACAACAAAACATTTCTGAGCATTCGTGCCAAAGGACCGAACAGGAATCCACGTCGTATCAACGTCTTCACATCCACACAAGGAGCGGACAACAACCTGGGGTGTGTAGAACTCCATGCTCCTCCAAAAAGCCATTTGGCCCAAGTTTTTCGTTCTCCGATGCAGAATTTCTTGATGTTAGGGGAGGGTCACGACGACGACGACCACCACCACCACAACCACCACCACCTCCATCAAGCACAAATCCTGGATTCGCCTCCACGCACAGTGAGAACCATATTTCGTGGGTAAATTTATGTGCGAGGTGAGAGGTGAACGCTACGAGTCCGCGGGGGGAGATTTGTATTGAACAGTTCGAGTCAGATACGCGCAGTGGGGTGTGATACTCATTCATGGGGAAGCTTCACGGACGCGGGTCTGGCCTTGTCGAGCACTAAAATCGACCACACGCACCGGAGCTCCAAGTTCAACGAACGGTTGCGTCAGGGTCCTGCGACTGTTCATTCATTGTGTCATGGTGACGGTTGGGGGAGAAGAGAGAGAGGGATGACCAGGGGGTCCGAAGCCAACCCCCGCAGGAAGTGAAAATCATTCACCTTGTGTTGCAATCTTGTGTTGTGGTTTCAGGATCGAGGGCTCTGGTCTCTAGGATCCGCGGAAAATATCCTCAGGAGTCGCATTTCACCCGAACGTGTTGTTTACTTGAACCTCTGTGTGATGAGAACTGCGCTGAGCGCTCCCGAGGTTGTCGGAATTAGGCCTCGGGGACGGATGTAGAATTTGGTTGCTTCAGCCTCACCCTCCTTGGAGCCAGGTCTAGATGCCTGACCACGTCAGATCTAAGGAATTTCAATTTTGCAAGGGTCAGGGAGCCGGCTTTATGGCACCCTGGGTCTGCCGCGTCCCAGATTCAGGGGCCAGAAATACCCGTGAATCTGTTGCTGGAAAAAGGGGGACCAGACTCCTGGGCTACAGGCCCATCGTTGTGTCTTGGCGTCAAGGGCCTGTATTCCGGGCCCCTGGATCCGCCGCTGGCTCTCCCGTGACCCCAACGCATTTCGAGCCGCACCTGCGGCGCCCGCGCACTTGCCTCCAATCGACGGCAATTTTGACGCGCGCGCGGGGGTGGGCCGTGATGAAGACGGATGCGTCCCGGGGTGGGTCGGGGCATATTGCGCATCCTCCACGGAGCCGAGAAATCCTCATTATGCCGCGCGTTTAGTGTCATTCCGGACCACACAAAACAGATTACTTCCCAGAACTTGTTTTTGCAGTTTTTCCGCAAAATGCCTCCCGAATTAGGTCACAGTGCTTGGTTTGGAGATGTTCACTTTTGCAAGGAATGAACGCAAAAAGGGGGCCACTGTGGCCCTCAGAGACCCAACTTCAAGGAAGTAGCCGAACCTGTGTACTGTACAAGCCAAACAGGAAAAGCAGGAAAACCCGTTCACCATGCAGGAAATGCAGATACTCCACACCGACACAGATCTACTCGTATTTCACCAGTCCAAACGAATTTTGCTGTCCTGACAGCTCAGCGCAAAGGCCGACGAAACCATTGCACCAGCAAACCACAAAACGGTCAGGGACAAACGGAACAGAGGACTTTGGTTGCTGTGAATTAAAGTTGTGAAAGTGGAGACAACACAAAGATGGAAAAGGTCACACAACAATCAATGCCTGTGTTTTCAAAACATCCTTCCTGAAACTTGGTTTACGTGCCAGGATAACAAGGAAAAGTCCCTCTTTCACTTACTATCATCTGATACCCTGCCTCAAGGCCTGCTCTCGAAATGCCGCCATTGAGAGACCATTTTCTTTGAATACTTTCAGGTTCAGCAGTTGAAAAGGCAGCGATGACAGGAAACACGACAGAGGCGGCTCGGCCGTGAAGAACCTGGGACGTCAGCGGAACAGTTGAACATGTCACTGCTCCCAGGTGAGCACTCGCAATTCTCTCAAGAGATCTCTGGCGTGTTCAGGTCAGGAGGGCGGGCAGGGGGCAAACCTTGGGGGACCCAAACTCTAATTTTTTTCGAGAGATAATGGGAGGTCCAGGTCCCATGCCTCTTCCTGAATCTACTGAAGATGCTGACGAAGCGAAATCTCAGACAAGCGTATGGGAATCTTCATTCACCGAACCCTACATTTGGTCCACCAACGATGCTTGTTTGTGAAACAACAGCAAACATCAGGTGAACACGCACAAGCCCCCATCAACCAGCTCACGAGCGAAAAATCCTCTTTCTCCCGAGGTTGTTCTCCATTCCTCAGTCTTCATATTGTTCGTCCCAGGTTTGGTGCTGCTGGTGCTGTGTGTGGAGGAGACATCGTCGGGCTCGCGGGAGTTCAGCCCGGGCGGAGGGGACCCCTTCCCGGGGCGGTGGCGCAGGGACGCCCCGGGGCCCGGGGACTTCCACCCGCAGCAGGCTCCGCTCACGTGCCGCGACGGGCAGATCCAGTGCGGCATGGACTCGCACTGCCACCTCATCCTGAGCGCGCTCCGGAGGGACTGTCAGATCGGTGAGTTGGAGACTCCACGTGGAAAAATGGCTGATTGGAAAAGAAGAACCTGGATCCGTCTTGCCTTGGGTCCCTCGACAAGTGAACACGCAATATTTGTTGAAAGTCAACGCAATGTAATCGAGTTGTGGTGCAGGGACGCAAACAGAACCGTGCCTCGCCTCTGATACACTCTCGCCTTCACCTACGCACACACGCACACACATGCACGCACAAGCGTACACGCACACTCACACATACACGCACGCACTCAAACACACTTCACGAACACGCATTCTTGGTTCCTTGCTGCATTGACGCTCTCAGAGAAGCCGTCCGTGTACTCACTCACACACACACACACACACACATTCACACTCACACTCACGCCTCTCCCCCGTTACGTTGCAGACCAGCCGTGCACGGAGGAGAAGCTGCGGCAGTGCTCGGCGATGCAGGCGTGGCTGCGCGCGGCGCCCATCTTCAGCGACTGCCACTGTCGAGTCACCACGGCGCAGAAGGCCGACTGCATGGACATCCAGCGCTCCATCTTCGACGACTACTGCGGCAACGGAAACATAGGTGCGAACAGTTACCATGGTTCTTCGCCCACAGCGTTTGGTTCTTCGCCCAATAGACCTTGTCTCTCACCCACAGGGTCTGGTTCTCCACTCACACGGGCTGGTTCCACACCCATACGTTTGTTCCTCGCCGAAAGGGGCTGGTTCCCCACTCAAAGGGTCTGGTTCCACCCCTAAACAGCCTGATCCCAACCCACAGGGTCTGGTTCTCCACCCACAGGGGTTGGTCCCCTGTCTGCAAGACCCAGTTCGCCACCTACAGGGGACGGTTTCCGACCCCAAGGAGCTGGCTTCCTGCCCACATATGCAGGGGGCTGAGCCTTGGATCCGACAGATATAGCAACTTGCAAAGCCGAAGCAAGCCTCGTCTGAGTCGGACACACTCACGTGGTTCCGTCCAGGGCTGCACGACAGCAGAAGCCGGCAAAAAGGCGAGGCAGCTTCATCCTTCCCAGGGAAATAGGACCCGGTTCCATCAACGACTCCGCCTCGGGTTTCCGCCGAGTCGTAATGGACTGAGCGATAATCTGGGCCCGACCGCCGCACGTGCTCTCGGTCCAGTGTCGGCAACCCGCGCTCCATGCAAAATTGAAGATTCTGTTTTTGTCAAGCGTGGGTGGAAAGATGAAGGACTCAACCGTCTTGAAAACATAGCTCAGAATTCTAACAACAGCGCGTCACGGTAGATTGTGCACGTCAATTTACGATGAGGGGTCAAATTCACGGTCACTCAAAGTGCGTGTTGGCTGCAGACCCTGGTCCACGAAACCTTGACAAGGATCCGTGTTGGACCCTCGCTCTCTCGTGTCTCCCACAGTGCAAGTCCCGCCGGTGACGGACAGCCTGCTGCACCAGCGGGAGCGAGAGTCCATCTACAACTCCTTCATGGAGGAGGCCGCCGAGGGGGAGGTGAGCCCAACGCGACGAGTTTTAGCAAACACAAGTTTCTCCACTGATGAGGTGTACTCCTCACGTTCCGTGGTTTGGGAGGTCACTTCATCGTCTTTCAAACGCAACACAAAACTCGACCTTGGTCAAGGCGATTTTTTTTGTGCTTTCAAAAATCACCTCCCGCTGTTGTCAAATCACAACATACGACACTGGGCAAACAACATAGTGACCATCGCGCTGGAGCCCTTTTTTCTTTTCTGCTGTTCTGAAATAATCAACAGCGTTTGGGATTTTTCTCCGGGATGCTCAAGGGCCCATTTCCCCTGTTCCCCCTGCAGGAGGCGGAGGGTGAGGACGAGACGGACGCGGCGGGGAGTCTGTCGTGCATCGGGAAGAGGAAGCAGTGTCTGCTGGACCGCGAGTGCCGAGAGATGCTCACCGACTTCCGCATGCACTGCAAGGAGAACAAGAAGCGCAACGTCTGCGTCTCCACTGACCCGTGAGTCGGAGTCGATGAGAGGGTGCACGGAGCAGGGCAGATGATAGGGGTTGGGGGGCGGGGGCTCATCCTCATATGTCACACCCAAGACTGCCGTGTGAAAGTTTCTTCTGGGGGAGGAGGGAAGGCATTGACCTTTGGACCAAGGACTCAGGCTGGGATGGGAACAGACACCTCCAACCTGAAACAGCCAGGTACCTTCTGAAAAGACCACTTCGAGCCTTGATGAGTGCTTGGTGAGGTTTGACCCAACCCTAGACAGGGGTGGTTGTGGCCACTTCGTCACCGGCTTATTGTCATGAGGTCCGTCTGTCCGTGCATTGCAGAGAGAGCTGCTTCGAGCTGATCGAGAAGCTGCGGCCGTGGGACGTGTTCCGCTGCAGCTGCGCGCATATCAAGCGCCCAACGACCCGCGACAAGTGCGACCGCATCCAGTGGAGGATCGCCAACAACACCTGCCTCGGTCAGTGCTCGAGGGGGGGGGGCACCCAAAGGACCAGGGGCCCGCCCTCACCCTGGCTCGGGTCAGCGTTCCGGGCGGTAGGGGAGGGGACAATGGGACATGGTCTACCACAACCCTGCTTCAGTCAGTCCTCGAGGGCGGTATCCGAGGGAGAAGGGCCCACCTTCACCCTGCCTCTGCCGGTCTGTCTTTGGAGAACGGGGAATCAAGGGAGAAGGCCCACCTTGACCCTGCCTCGACCAGTCCTCGTCTTCTTGGGCCGGACTGGGACCAAGGAGCAGAGCCCGGCTCTGCCTCACTCAGTCGTCGGGGGGATATGCACAGAATCACAGAATCGTTCAGGGCTGGACATCAACATTGACACATCATGTGTATCTGTCCCTGCAGTGACGGTGCCGTACCTGATCTACTCGACCAAGACGCTGGCGTCGAGCTACGCGGAGCTCGTGTCGCTGCTCGCGTCCTCCACGACGCCGCCGTCCTTCCGCCGCGTCCACACGTGGCACCAGACGCACATCCCGCAAGGTAGGTGCACACACACGTACAAACACACACACACACACACACACACACACCGAATGCAGAACCACACCAGGAACTTGATCCACAGAAAGGTTGATTCAGAGAAATGTGTGGCCAAACAACGGCAGGTCCAGGTAGATCTACTTGGAGCAAAGGTGCACGTGGGCGCGTTCGACTTTGCGACCACCAAAAACAAATCCATGTCCGTCACCTGCATACAACTCCCGTACTCTCGTGCCTTCAAATATCCCGTATCCATTGCAGAGAGCACGTGCGTGGACGTGTTCACGACGTGTGACCGCGACACGCCGTGTCGCCTGCGCCTCTCCGCGCTCATGAGCTCCTGCGTCTGGGACAAGAACGCCATGGACTGCAACAAGCAGCAGTGCCGCGCAGCCATCAAGGTAACCAACAAGAATACGTGTCAGTTTGGATCCGCGCCTCCGTGACAACACATCCCCAAAATCACTTACCGTACCGTCTCATGTATAAGACGCACCCCAAGATTTGGTCCATTTTCTGGTACCAAGGTTCATTAAAAATACAGTAAATTTGTACTCATGTACAAGATGCACCCCCCCCCTTCTTTTGATGTTCAATTTTGGGGCAGAAAGGTGCATCTTATACACGAAACAGTACGGTATTCGACGTCCCGCTTTCTCATGCATGATTTGAGCCAAGGGGCACAGCCCACCCATGCAACCAGATGTGAACGAGTAGATTCTACACCCCAGTCAGACGAGATTCCAAATGCACCCCTGGAGTTTTGTCCCATTCAGTCAACGATGCAATCTCTGACTGCAGGATTTCTTCATGTACGTGCGGGCGGAGCGGTCGCATAGCCTGCTCTTCTGTCAGTGCGTCCCGGGGGACTACAAGTGCGAGGCGGTGCGGCAGAGCCTGTACCCGGCCTGCGCCACCGTCGAGAGTCCGCCGCCAGCCTGCCACCGCATCATCGAGCGCTGCGATATCGACTCCGAGTGCAGGTGAGCGGGCCTTGGAAGCAGGAAAGGGCGGACTCTCAAAAGGGTTGCGATAGGGTGAGGTGAGAGGTCAGATTCGTTTGGGGGGACAGGAGTTGCAACCTCTGCCCCCTCCCCATATCCAGTGTTTGTTGAGTGCTTGGCTGGTGCTGTTCGCAGGCAGCGGTGGCAGGACTACGAGGCGTACTGTCACTACGACAAGATCACCGGAGGCTGCACCTCGGGACCCGCCATGTGCCGCAGCGCCCAGATAGGTGAGACTCGAATCAATCCAGGGTGCGATGGGACACAACATCAAGGGTGCGCAGGCCCCAGAGATGCGAAAAATGATTAAAAATGCAAGACTCAGGGGCCGTGGGCTCTGCTCAAATCTCCAGAAATAATGGATAGACACACACACACACACACACACACACACACACACACGCGCGCGCGCGCGCGCGCGCCAGTACCAGTACCAGACTTCACAAAGATTTTGACAGGCGAAATCGGAGGTCCGCCCCGAACCAAATCTCACGCCTTGTCGCTGCAGGAATGATGGGGACGGTGCTGACCACCAACTGCACGTGCGTTCACGTTCACGACGAGTACGAGAGACAGCAGTGCAACCAGGCGCGCCGCCGCCTGCAGCACCACAACATCTGCATGGGTGAGAGAGAGAGTGGCCAAGTGGCCTTCAGTGAGACACTGCCCAACAAAGTCCTCAATGAGAGACACCACCCCCTGGTGACCTCACTGAAAGACGGTCGCCTTCTGGCCCCAAGTGAGACACCGCCCCGTCATAGTACGTGTTTGGCGCATTTCACGTTGCGTCCCTGCACGTCAACGCGTTCTGCGTCAGCCGCTCGTAGATGCCGCGCGCATGAGGGAGCTTCAGTGTGGTGGACGCATACCTGAGCACAAGGGTGGATCTACATCTTGTTCATGTCCTGAAGCTCACTGTCAATTGGTTTGTGCCGGGAACATGTTAACGTCTCTGAAAAAGTCGCTACACCTCTCCACTGCCTTCTCCCAGTGTGGTTCTCCACAAGAGAAACAAGTCCTTGTTCTGCCAAAAGTGATGAGTTCCCGACGCACGAAACGTGTTGCATCTTAAATGTCAGTGTGTTTGTCTTGAGACAAAGAGCTCAAAATGTCAAAGCGTCATTTGTCTGTTGCCTTGATTTGTTTGAGAAGAGACGAAATGCGGAGAAGCAAAAATTAGGCGGAGTTATGTGTTGGTTTTTCGTATCTTCCAAGTTCAAAATGAAATTGAAACTCCTTGTCTGTACTTTCTTCAGGCTTTTGGCGAGGTAACATTCAGTTTGAACGATTTTTTTCCCTTTTGTGTTTTGTTGAAGACTGTCTGTCGTTTCCTCTCTGGTTCTGTGGTGGTTTTGTTGTTTTCCAATTTCTTTGTTTCACATTGGTCTTTTGAGCAACAGTTGCCACATTCTAAGCGTAGAAATTCTGAGTTAAAAACACAAAACTCTTGCAAAGAAATAACGACACAAAGAAAGAAAACGATTTCATGGTTGGACCCTGGTACTCCAAGCTTCATGCCACAAAAGAAGAGTCGTGGTGGGTGGGAAAGGCTGGTTTTGTATGTTTTGTCCGTCCGGCAAAGCTTTGTCCGTCCAGACAATTCCCCTTTCTCTCGCAGAACTTCCTGAATTGACATCAAGGTTGTTTTGACCATTTTGTGAGAATATTTGTGTCTTCCTCCGCACACAGATTTTGAGAGGACACTTTACCTTGTGCCGCAAAACGACAACGAGATCTGAAGGCAAAACTACAATTTCGTTCCAAGCCCTTGTTTCCGGCCGTCCTTCCAACTATGAACATTCTTTCCACGGCTTTAAATCAATAACATTTGAGATGTTGCAGCACATCACTTTTCGATATCTCACACAAAACCTATACTCACCAGTGAAATGACACAAACGTCTACGAACCCCTGACGTGCACCTGGGATTGTGGGGGGGGGGGCGGAAACGGGAGCCTGACTCCGTTTTCACACGCGACGTCTGAAAAGTTTTTATCCCTGGGCCCCCAATAGCTCACAGTCAGAAAAGATCAATTCGGAGTATTGCAACACCAAGGGTACTTTCAGTAGCTTGATTCATGTGGGGCTCAGATCTGCATAAAAACAAACGGTAAAACATTTTTCAGAACCAGGGGGATCCTGGGCACCCTCCAGAAAGCTTGGAGTTCGAAGTAAAAATGATTTCACACCAGATTCTGACGTTGTTTGGTGAGATTTTGTCACAGTGTGTTTTGAATCCCATGGAACAGGGATCAAAGACACGTATTGTCTCACTTCTGACACGTTTTCGTCACGTTCTTCATTGTCCAGTGAATCTCGTTTTCGGGTCGTGCAGTGCAAACTGCCCGTGTCATCATTGCGGGTGGCGTGGGGCAGGTTTCAAATCCCAGCAAGTCTTCACAGAATTTGTCAGACGAATACGTTGAGGTCTTTCCCCAATCAATTCTGAGCCATGGATTGTGAGGAGGATTCTGTTTCATTTCGTTTCTCTGATTTCCACGCAGAGATGTCGATCGTGGATTTTAACCGTCAATACCGCGTGACGGCGCCGCCGCCGCCGAGGTGGGAGGAGACGGTCGGGTCACACGGCATCGAGCGCAAAGGTAACGACGGGGCCGAGGGCGAGTGCCAGTGGGGATGGAGCGGGGGTGCGGCGGGTGGTTGGTGGGGCGGGCTGGGTGGGGAGGGCGGGCACCGGGCGGGACTGGAGGGGGTGCGGTGGAGTGGAAAGGTGTTGGTCAGAAGAGAGCGAGATGGGGTGAGGCTTGGGGTGTGAGTGGAAGTGGGAGTGGGGCAGGGGCATAAGGAGTGATGGTGGGAGCATGGTGGGTTGGGTTGGTGGTGGGTTGGGGGAGTGTACGAGGCTTGTCCCCAAATATTCCTTCTTTTTGCGGTCACCGTGTTCCACACTGACCAACAACTTCTCTAGTCACTTGTTCTTATCCTTCAAGGTGGGACCTTAGTTCTT